>Ga0157372_10004621_pt1 | contig 14638 bp, 12 predicted proteins | sample C55metaG_FD_115307 | JGI IMG/M metagenome (GOLD analysis project Ga0157372, IMG submission 115307) | Corn rhizosphere microbial communities from Kellogg Biological Station, Michigan, USA - C5-5 metaG | ecosystem: Host-associated > Plants > Roots > Rhizosphere > Soil | place: USA: Michigan... | reverse complement strand
CCGGAGTGCGTAAAGTAGATTATGCGCCTCATCAATCACTTGCATTTCCCGGGCTTACCGTTGATAGCCTCGATTTTTATATCAACAATTATGAAGTGCTTTCAAGTGTATATGGAATGGAAATAGATGGAATTATTGGCCACAGTTTTCTCTCAAGGTACCTGGTAAAGGTAGATTTTGATAGCCTGAAAATAAGTGTTTTTTCGCCCGGTTATATCAGCTATCCTCCACACGGGTTTTTATTGCATCCTTCTTTCCAGGGATTGCCAACTGTTCCGCTTACAATTAAGGATTCAAGAAAAATCACCTCGCATTATTTTTTTTGATACCGGGGCAGGCTTGTGCCTGTTGTTAAGTACTCATTTTAATGAAGACAGCGCCATCTTATTAAAGAGAAGAAAGCCGGTTGAAATAGAGGTGCAGGGTATGGGCGGTAAAAAAAGAATGCGACTTTCATTGGTAAAAGAATTACAGGTAGGCACTTATAAATTTAAAAAAGTACCGACTTATCTTTTTGAGGATGAATACAATGTTCTCGCTTATCCGCAGAGAACCGGCCTGATAGGTGATGATATTTTGCGACATTTTAATTTGATCATTAATTACCAACAGAAGGAAATCTATCTTACACCCAATAGCCATTTCAACGATCCGTTTGATTATTCCTACACGGGTTTAACTCTTTATCGTTTAGACGGACAGGTTTTTATAGATGACATTGTCAAAGGTTCTCCGGCAGATAAGGCCGGACTAAAAAACGGAGATTTGGTTATGTCGATCGACAATAATTTTAGCGGAGATCTTGAAGTTTACAAAGACCTTTTACAAAAAACCGGCTACCGGATAAATATCATCGTCATGAGAGAAAATAAACCTTTAATTATTTCTCTGCGCGTCGGCAGGATAAAATAAGAACAGTTGGGTTGCTTTCTCCTTTTACTAATATTCGTCTCTTTATTTTCAAATAACTTTGATTAAAAATCTTTACTAAATGAAACTTGGAAATTATGTCCTTGGCAACTGGATAGAAGGCGACGGTGAAGGACAGAAATTGTACAACGCAGTAAATGGAGATCTGATAACAAGTGCCACAACAAAAGGTTTGGATTTTAAGTCTATTCTGGAATACGGCAGAAGAAAAGGAAGCACCGCTTTGAGAAAAATGACTTTCCAGGAAAGAGGAAGAATGTTGAAAGCATTAGCGCTTCATCTTTTTGAACAAAAAGAAAAATTTTATCCGATAAGTTATAAAACCGGTGCCACACGTGCGGACAGTTGGGTTGACATCGAAGGTGGAATTGGAAATCTTTTTTCAAATGCTTCATTAAGAAGAAAGTTACCTAACGAAATATTTGCTTTGGATGGAGAAAATATCGGGCTGAGCAAAAGCGGTTCTTTTGCTGCGCAACATATTTTATTGCCAAAAGAAGGAGTGGCGCTCCACATTAATGCTTTTAATTTTCCCGTGTGGGGAATGCTGGAAAAAATTGCGGTGAATTTAATGGCCGGTGTGGCGGCAGTTGTAAAACCGGCTTCCATTACGTCCTATCTTACAGAAGCAGTTGTGAGAGAAATTATTGCATCTAAAATTTTACCTGGCGGTGCGTTGCAATTAATCTGCGGAAGCGCCGGAGATATTTTGGATCATGTGACTTCCCAGGATGTGATCACTTTTACCGGTTCTGCTTCCACAGGTTTGATGCTGAAATCAAATCCGAATGTGCTGCGAGAAAACGTTCCTTTTAATCTTGAAGCAGATTCTTTGAACTGCATTGTTTTAGGAACCGATGTAGATTCGGGAATGGCGGAATGGGATATTTTTATCAAAGAGATAAGAAAAGAAATGACTTCAAAAGCGGGGCAGAAATGTACGGCTATCCGCAGAATTTTTGTTCCTGAAAATAAATTGGAAGATGTGTGGAAAGATTTGAGCAAATCATTATCGCAAACCCTGATCGGCAACCCAGAAAATGAAAAAGTGAGGATGGGTGCTCTTGCCGGAAAGTCTCAAAAAAAGGAAGTGATGGAACAGGTTCAAAAACTGTTGGCTTCTTCTCAAATTATATATGGCAGCCTCGATAGTGTAGAAGTAATTGATGCAGATGAAAACCGTGGCGCATTTATCAGTCCTTTATTATTAAAAAATGAGACGCCCTTCACGAGTGAAGAAGTTCATAACGTAGAAGCTTTTGGACCGGTAAGCACAATAATGCCTTATAAAAATATCGATGAAGCGATTGAATTGGCAAAAATGGGAAAAGGAAGTTTAGTCAGTTCTGTCGTAACGGTGAACGAACAATTTGCAAAGAATTTTATTTTAGGAGCAGGAACTTTTCATGGAAGAATTTTAGTGCTTAATCGTGATTGCGCTAAAGAAAGTACCGGTCACGGTTCGCCATTACCGCTGTTGACTCATGGCGGACCGGGAAGAGCGGGCGGGGGAGAAGAAATGGGCGGATTGCGGGGAATAAGACATTACATGCAAAGAGTAGCTTTGCAGGGTTCGCCAACCATGCTTACTGCCATTACGAATGTTTACCAACCAGGAGCAAAAGCAACCACAGAAACGATTCACCCTTTTAAAAAATATTTTGAAGAACTGAACATCGGGGATCAATTGATAACTGAAAAAAGGATCATCACTTCTGAAGACATTAATAAATTTGCGGACCTGAGTGGCGATCATTTTTATGCTCACCTGGCAACCACTGATTTTAAAGACACGATGTTTGATGAACAGGTGGCTCACGGATATTTTATTATCAGCGCTGCGGCTGGCTTGTTTGTTGATAGTTATGAAAAGAACCCGGTTTTATTAAATTATGGAATAGAAGAACTGAGATTTATAAAACCGGTTTATCCCGGAACGGGAATTTATATTAAATTAACATGCAAAGAAAAAATTGAACAGGAACTAAGAGAAGTTACCCCTGAAACAAAAAATGTAAAAGGTATTGATATTCCAAAAGGAATTGTAAAATGGTATGTTGAAATATTGGACGATACCGGTGACATTGCAGGGGTAGCCACCATACTCACAATGGTAAGGAAAAGAAAATAAAATAATTAGTTACATGGAACCCTACGTTAGCTCGCACACTGAACACGGAATTACAACCATAGAATTTTTTCATCCGCAGGGAAATTCATTACCCGGCAAATTACTCAACGCATTAGCCCAGGAAATCCATTATGCGGGAACACATGATACCAAAGTGGTAATACTAAAAAGTGCCGGAAACGGCGCCTTTTGTGGAGGTGCAAGTTTTGATGAATTGATGGCTGTAAAAAATGAAAAAGAAGGCTTTGAATTTTTCTCCGGTTTCGCCAACGTAATTAATGCCATGAGAAAATGCACGAAATTAATCATCGGGCGGATTCATGGAAAATGTGTTGGCGGAGGTGTAGGCCTTGCTGCTGCTGTAGATTACGCAATCGCAGTGTCAGAATCAGAAGTAAAATTAAGTGAACTGGCTATTGGCATCGGTCCGTTTGTAGTCGGCCCGGCTATTGAAAGAAAAATCGGAACTTCTGCTTTTAGCCAGCTTGCGATAGATGCCACACTATGGAGAAATGCAGATTGGGCAAAACATAAAGGTCTTTTTGCAGAAGTGCATCAATCCACTCAAAATATGGACGAAGCCGTTTACAGATTGGCAAGTTCTTTGGCTCATACAAGTCCGGAAGCGATGGCTGAAATGAAAAAGATTTTTTGGCGGGGAACCGAAAACTGGGACACACTTTTAAAAGAAAGGGCTACCATAAGCGGCAGGTTGATCTTAAGTGATTTTAGTAAAAAAGCAATTGAAGATTTTAAGAACAGGATCAGGAGATAATCTTGCTTATTTTATGTAACAATAAAAATTATTTTATGCAATGGCAAGGCAGAAGAGAAAGTACGAATGTTGAGGATCGGCGCGGAATTTCCGGCGGTGGAATGGCAATTGGCGGCGGAGTGATAGGCGTAATTTTTATCCTGGCAAAATTTTTATTAGGAGGCGGTGATCTGAACGATCTCCAACAACTCGTTCCGCCCCAGCAACAGGAAATGACGCAGGAGCAACAGGCAGCCCAGGATACGGAAGCGGCTTTTGTGAAGGTGGTTTTGGCCGATACTGAAGATGTATGGAGCAAATTATTCGGCGAAATGGGTAGAACTTACACAGATCCGACGCTTATATTATTTAATGGAACAACCAATTCCGGCTGCGGATATGCGAGTGCTCAAACAGGCCCGTTTTATTGCCCCGAAGATGATAATCTTTATATCGATCTTTCTTTCGCCCAACAATTAAAAGATCAGTTTGGAGCAAAAGGTGAATTTGCAATGGCTTATGTTGTCGCGCATGAAGTAGGCCATCATGTGCAGGATTTGCTTGGCGTTACAGATAAAATGCAACAACTTCAACAACGCTTAAGCGAAACGGATTACAATAAGTATTCGGTGCGTCTTGAGTTACAGGCCGACTTTTATGCAGGCGTTTGGGCGCATTATGATCAGCAAATGAAAAATGTAATTAAGCCTGAGGATATACAGGAAGCGCTAAATGCCGCAAATGCAATCGGTGACGACCGTTTACAGCAGGAATACCAGGGAACTGTTACTCCTGATTCTTTCACTCATGGAACTTCGGCACAACGGATGTATTGGTTCAAAAAAGGCTACGAAACAGGCGATCTAAAACAGGGCAATACTTTTGCTGAAGGAAGTTTTTAGAAAAGATTTTCTATTCATATAATTTCTGGCAATTCGGACAGAAAAAACTTCTGCGGTTGGTTTTGCCGAAATGTTTTTTTGTAAGAGGAAGATTGCAATCGGGGCATGTTTTTTTCGTGTGTGCCAGCCAATGCTTTTTCAAAACGAATTGTTTTTTCCACTCTAAAAATTGAAAACTGTAATCTCTTGCTTCTTTCACCAGTTCATTTATTTTCGCCGCAGGCAAATCACCAACCTTCGTCTCTGGTTGAACATGTATTTTAAAAAGCACTTCGTTCTTTATTATATTTCCGACGCCGGCAAAAATATTTTGATCAAGCAAAGCGTCACATACCAACATATCAGGATGATCTTTTAATTTCTTTTTTGCAGCTTTCGCATCCCATCCAGGATTCATTATATCTCCTTTCCAATCGTACACTTTATCCAGATCTTCCTCTATAAATTTTACCGAACATGCATAAAAATTTAATTCGCCTTCCTTAAAAATCAACCTCAATCGCGGCGCTGATTCTTTTCGTTCATTAATTCTATAACTACCAAACAGCATAAAATGAATCCGAACGGTAAAATAATCAAAACAGATTAAAAAATGTTTTCCCCAACTCTTGAAATCAATTATTTTTTTTCCTGATAGCCGTTGAATATCCAGCTTGCTGTTTCCTTCTACTTTTATAATCTTTTTTCCCTTAAAAGATTGCACCTCTTCCTTTAATATCACAATTGACGGACCTTCTGGCATTCGCTATTTTTTTTCTGTTACTTCAAAAGTCAAACCAAACCCTTTGAAAAAATAATAGAATAAAAATTGAAGCTTTTTATTTGTTTACTGAAAAAAATATTTTTAAGAAATTTACACAAGAAGAAACAAAAATTAAGCGATTGGAAGAATAGATAAATGACAGCTCGGAAGGAAGAAAAATAAAACTTCTTAATTATTAAAAAATGATTTACGAAAGCATTATTGTAGGAAGGGGCCTGATGGGTTCTGCCGCGGCCAAGTACATAAGCCGTTCACAAAAAAATGTGGCACTGATCGGCCCCGATGAGGCCACTGTATTAGAACAAGGAATTGTATTTGCGAGTCATTATGACCGGGCGCGAATTCAAAGAATTGTGGGAAAAGATTCGATAGAAACATTGCTCAATCTCCAGTCTGCGCAACAGCATTCAGCGCTTGAAAAGGAGAGTGGCATTAATTATCATGTTGGCGACGGCTGCTTGCTTGTAATACCCGACGACAGTGATCATTATTTGAATCACTACAAAGAAGAAGCAAAAAAATTTAATGTAGATTTTCAAGTTTTTAATAACGCTTCGCAGCTAAAAACTTTTAATGCTAATCTTTTTTTTCCCGATTCAGCAAAAGGCATTTATGAACCTGCTCCTTCTGGCCATATCAATCCGCGACTTTTGATAAAAGCGCAATCAGCAGTTTTTGAAAAAAATGGCGGAACAATTTTTAATAATACAGTTAGTGATGTTTCCTTTGAAAATGATGTAATAAAAATCAACTGTATTGATGACCAGGTTTTTTATGCAAAAAAAGTTTTATTAGCACCAGGTTCTTTTGTCAATTATTTAAATCTCTTAAAAAAGAAATTAGTCTTAAAAGTAAAAAGCGAAACAACCATTTGGGTAAAAGTAAAGGAAGAAGAAGCGCAGCGTCTTTCATCTCTTCCGCCACTTTTATATAAAATTGATGAACCGGAAGTTCAGGATATTTACTTAATAAGGCCGCTGAAATATCCTGATGGAAATTTTTATTTAAAAATGGGCGCGAATATTCCAAACGATGTTTATTTCAATAATTTACCGGAAATCCGGGAATGGTTTAAAAACGGCAATGACAAAGATAACCTCCCGGTTTTGGAAAAGGCATTAAAATGTATTCTTCCCGGACTTTCAATCGAAGAAATTCACGAAAAGCGCTGCATCGTTTGTTACACAAAACACAACAAACCTTACATTGGGCCAATTGAACAGGGATTGTTTGTTGCCGCCGGGGGCAACGGCTATGCGGCTATGAGCAGCGATGCTTTGGGAAAAATTGCCGCTTCTGTTTTATTAGAAAACATTTTCCCCAAACCCTTCTCACAAAAAGATTTTGAACCGGTATTTGAGACCGATACTATTGATTCTTAAAGCGTTGCAGTTCTTCACTTCTTTCGGTACGTGATTTGAAGAGTAGAATTTAAAAAACTGCATGCCCCAAGGTACAATGTTACAATATTTTCATTGGTATATGCCACATGATGGAAGTTTATGGCGACAAATAAAATCAGATGCACCAAGACTAAGAGAAATTGGATTTACTTCTATTTGGTTTCCGCCCGCCTGTAAAGGTTCACACGGCGCATATAGCGAAGGCTATGATATTTACGATTTGTATGATCTTGGTGAATTTGACCAGAAGGGATCGGTTCGAACCAAATATGGGACCCGGCAGGAATACCTTGAAGCTATTGATGCCGTGCATGAAAATGGAATGCAGGCAATTGTTGACATCGTTCTTAATCATAAAGCGGGAGGTGATGAATGTGAAAGGATTAAAGTGGTAAAAGTACATCCGGACGACCGGAGAAAAGTGATATCTGAACCGATGGAAATAGACGCTTACACGAAATTTACTTTTCCCGGAAGGCAAAAAAAGTATTCCGAGTTTGAATGGGATTATATGTGTTTTACAGGAGTTGATTACGCAAATGATACCGGGGAAAAAGGTGTTTTTAAAATTTTAAATGGACGAGATTCATGGCAGGATTTAATAAGTGATGAAAAAGGAAATTATGATTACCTGATGTTTAATGATGTTGATTTTAGAAATGAATCGGTAAAAAAACATCTTATCAATTGGGGAAAATGGTATTGGTATCAAAGAAATTTCGATGGTGTGAGACTGGATGCTGTTAAACATATCCCCACTTCATTTTATGCAGAATGGTTAAAAGAAATCAGGGAATATACAGGAAAAGAAATTTTTACAGTAGGCGAATACTGGACGCCAAATTCTCTTGATTTATTGTTGAAATACATTGAAGAAACGAATCACGGAATGAGTTTGTTTGATTGTTGTCTTCAAAATAATTTTCACACTGCTTCTGTCGAGGGAAAGAAGTTTGATATGCGTAAAATCTTTGACAACACGTTATTAAAAGTTCACCCCGAAAGAGCCGTTACGATTGTTGACAATCATGATACACAGCCCTTACAATCGCTTGAAGCGCCGGTGGAATCATGGTTTAAGGCAATTGCTTATTCTTTACTTCTGCTACGATTTGAAGGTTATCCTTGTATTTTTTATGCAGATATTTATGGAGCACATTATAAAGATACCGGCGAGGACGGGAAAGAATATGAGATTTGGCTGGAAAAAGTGGAAGAACTGGAAATGCTAATGCAAGCCCGGCATAAAAATGCTTTTGGCCCTACGCGCGATTACTTTGATCACAAAAACTGCGTCGGATGGATAAGAGAAGGGGACGAACAACGCACGGGTTGCGCTGTGTTATTATCGAACGGAGATGATGGTTATAAAAATATGGAAATAGGAAAACGATATGCTCGTAAAACGTTTGTAGATCTGTTACAAAAAAGAAAAGAAGAAGTAAAAATTAATAAAGACGGCTGGGGTAAATTCTTCTGTAATGCCGGTTCTGTTTCTGTGTGGGTACAGAAGTAACGGTAATGAGTAAACGAAGAAAAAGTGACCATTTTTATTTCGAATAAGAGGAGCGTTTTATTTCCTTTTATAAATAGGAACTGTACTGCACGGTTCGCCATACATAATACTTTTAACGACCGGCTTTAGAATTTTTGTTATCTCAACAAACGCCGCTTCAGGAATTACTTTATCTCCACAACCTTTGATCACCATTCTTTTATCTGTAAATTCTTTTGCATCTATTTTCTCAAGGTTTTTTAAAAACAAAATCTTTAATACTTCGTCAGCGTTTCCAAAAACAATATCCTTTGCATGAGGCTCGAGGTAAGAAACAGCCAGCATATAAGCCCAAAGAGGAATGATAGCATCTGCAGAACAAGTAATGGCAACATTCTTATTTTGATAAACTGTCCAGTCGAGATTTTTTAACGTTTCACGGTATTCTTTCTCTTTTAAAATCAGTTCCATAAACAGGTAGTCCTTTACATCAAAAGTTACTATTTCACCTTCAGGATAAAAATCTGCAAGATCTAAAGTTAACAATCCGCTTTGTGCTACTTTGTTTACAATTGTGTCTTCCATAATGACTATTTATGTAAAGTTACAAAATCCGCTGTTGCTGTTTTGCTAAGGTGACTTTAAAAAGAAAAGCCACCCGCTACAAGGTGGCTTTAAAAATTCATTTTTTATTGTTTAGAAGAAACGGCTTCTGTAATCTTTAATATCAGCCGTATTTTTCAATTCCTGGAACGACGCACTTAAAGTGGACTGAACATTTTTATTCAATTCATCATTCGCTTGTAATTTTTGCAGGGCTTCATTCACCGGAGCTTTTGGATAAACTCCGTTTACTTTTATTACAAATACACCTGAATTTCCATCAATCGGCGGAGAGACTTTTGTCTGATACGTTTTATTAAAAGCAGCTCCTTCTACCTTAGGTTCATGTCCTATTCCGTTAATTATCGGCGCGTCAAAAGTAAGTGTAGAGTCATCGCCTGTCGAAAGGACCTGCAAATTATAAGCAGCCGCTGCAGCTTCTAAAGTTGATGGATTGTTTAATTTCTTTTTAATTATGTCAGCCTTTTTATTGTTCATTATAATTCCTTCAACCTGCGGTCGTGCTGTTTCCGCATCAGGCAGTCCTTCTTTTAATCTCTTATCTACAATAGCTACGATGAAATCGTCTTTTATAGAAAAAGGATCAGAAACCTTTCCTTCTTTTGCATCAAAGGCCCAACGCACAATAGCTCTTGCATCCTGCAGTTGACCAACCTGGTAATCGTTTTCTTTTATTACCGAAGGAACATCTACCTTTTTTAATCCGTTTTTAGCTACATAATCATTGAAAGATTTTAGATCTTTTGCATAACCTGATAATTTTATTGCCTCTGTATTTGCATTGTTTATCGTTTGATCACTTGGCGCAATTTCTTTTGCCATGTAAGCAATTTTATAACTCGGCTGAAAATTCTTCTTATCAAGAATTTCGATATAATGCCAACCAAATTGTGTCTTAACTACTTTTTTTGTTTCTCCTTTATCATTTAATAAAAAGTCGCCGAAAGGCTTGGCAAAATTGTCACTTTGAATAGTTTGAAGATCAAAAGTCATTACACCATTTTGTTGTTTAGCCGCTTCATCGGTTGAATATTTTTGATCCAAAGAATCAAAGCTTGCACCATTCCGGATGGCTGTGGCGATGCTATCCGCAATTCGGTGAGCAGTTGTGTCATCCATTATGGGTTGCTGCGTTTGTGGATTCATCGTTCCGATTAAAATATGACGACATTTAATGGTATCGGGTAAAACTTTAGTATCGATTTTTTTCGCAAGAACATAATTTCCATTTTCTTCGTATGGTCCGATAACCCCTCCGTTTGGTAAAGCTATAATTGAATCTTTTTTTACAGATTGAATTTTAGACTGCGGAATGTAAGCCTCAGAAAATGGAATCACAGAAGAATTTCTTCCGAGGAAAAATTTTGCATTGGAATCAGCAGTAAATTGTGGTTTCAAATCTGCTAATGATTGGAAAATCTTCGCACTGTCTTCAGCATTTGCAGCCGCGCTGAAAGAAACATAAGAAAGCATTACACCCGGTTCCTGCTTATACTTCTTTTTATTATTTTCAAGATAAGTCTGAATTTCACCATCGGTAACTTTTACTGTGCTGTCACTAACTGTAGTATAAGGAACAGCTACATAAGAAATTTTTGCAAACTGGTTTTTTTCTTCTGTTTGCTCTTTTGCAAGCCATTTGGGCTGATACATACTTCCTGCAATCATAGAAGTGTATTTTGTATACAGCGTATTTAAGCGCATCGGATCAATTATTTGAGAAATAATAGCATTCCTTTGCTGTTCATTTTGACTCTTCTTTGTTTGTGCCCACCATTGTCTTGCCTGCTCAATATCATACTGGCCTGTTTCTTTATTAGTGAATGCTTGTTTTAATTGTTGCGGCGCCTCGTCGCTAAACATTATTGAGCTCATCTCTTCCGGCGTGAAAGCGATACCAAGTTTTTGAAACTGATCTTCAACTACTTTTTCGGCAACCATTTGGTTCCAAACAGATTCCATTATCTGGTTGTTTTGAGAAGAACCGGCATTCGGATATTGCTGTTCTACATCCTTCACGCGATCGTTGAAAGTATTAATATTGATTTTTTCTCCGTTTACTACACCAACGGATGTAGAATTATTATTACCAAATAATGAACCTCCGCGGCGGCTGCTCATTGAATCCATCAAAATAAAACTGATAAGACTTATTGCGATAAGCGCGATTACTATCACAGCCCCTTTTTCACGGATAGTCTGAATGATTGACATATTGTATTTTCTCTTAAATTTGAAATGAGGCGACAAAAATAGTGTAAAATAGAATAGGAACAAACTGTGGATAACCTATCAGGATTAGCACTGGTGTTGTTTTTTGATTATCTCCATTTATGAAAAATTTCACTTCCTGAAAAATGAAAAAATAGTTTTCAACAAAAGGGTGTGAAAAAATTTTTATTCCTGTGGGAAAACGGTTTTTTTTAAAAATTTCCTGTTGAATAACTTTTAATAACTAAGCACTTTTCTACTGTTTTTCTTTTTTTGGAAGAAGAAGCAACATTTTGTCCCTTTCTAATTCACAAAATTTTACAAGAAAACTTCTCTAATTTTATCAACGTTCTTTTTTATCAACAGGATGTTAAAAAACCCTTTTAAATAAGAGTAGAAATAAATAGGCGCATGTTAAAATAATGGGGATTGATGTGGATAAGAAGGATAATCTAAATTTGCAAATAAATAAAAAGCAATCTATCCACAAATTCACATCCCTAATAGTAGTAGACTTTTAAATTAAAAGGGTATTAATAATAAATACTATGGCAGATATTAACATTGAAGAGGCAAAAAAAAATTTGCAGAAAAAAGGTTTTCTTGATTTGGAGATTGATGTTAACTTGGACCTCTTCTCAGAAATTGAACGCTTAAAAATTGAAAAAAATGCCATCGTACTTGCTCACTATTACCAGGAACCGGACATCCAGGATGTCGCAGATTTTATTGGAGACAGCCTTGCTCTTTCGCAAAAAGCTCAGTCCACCACTGCGGATATAATTGTTTTTGCCGGTGTACATTTTATGGCCGAAACCGCTAAAATTCTTAACCCGGAAAAGAAGGTTTTATTACCAGATTTGAAAGCTGGTTGTTCACTGGCCGATTCTGCTCCGGCAGATGCTTTTAAAAAATTTAAAGAAAAATATCCAGATCATGTCGTAATCACTTACATCAATTGTTCTGCAGAAATAAAGGCTTTGAGCGATATAATTTGCACATCATCCAATGCGGAAGCGATCATTAATAGTTTGCCAAAAGATCAAAAAATTATATTCGCGCCGGATAAAAATTTAGGTGCTTATCTGATTAAAAAAACACGAAGAGATATGGTTTTGTGGAATGGATCATGTATGGTTCATGAATTATTCAGCCAGGAAAAAATAACCAAACTTAAGATGCGGCATCCAAATGCAAAAGTAATTGCCCATCCTGAATGTGAAGAAGCAGTGTTAAAAGAGGCTGATTTTATCGGAAGCACGAGCGGTTTATTGAAATACACCTCACAAAATCCGGCAACAGAATTTATTGTGGCCACAGAATCGGGTATTATTCATCAGATGCAAATTCAATCACCATTAAAAACGTTTATCCCTGCGCCACCTAATAATTCCTGTGCATGCAATGATTGTCCTTACATGAAATTAAACACGCTGGAGAAATTGTATTTATGCATGGAATATGAAGAACCGGAAATAATTATGGATGAAAAACTTATAAAAGCGTCTAAAAAACCAATAGAAAGAATGCTTGAAATCAGTAAACAATTTGGCCTATAAAGACCCTTGTTATGATCCAGTTTTTGAAGTAAAAATTTTGAAAGAAATTTTTTAAAATTTATAACCAAAACCAACTCCACCATAATAAGGAACAAAAAATCCACTACCGAATATAGGAGTAATCTGGGCTTTGAAAACAAATCCGCCATTTGTGGGTGCTAAGCGATAACCAAGGGTTAGATTTCCGAAACTGGAATGAAAAGTTTCTGAACCGGAGCTAAAATCATTTCTAGAGGAGGCGCCTATATAAGTGAAACCTGCACCAATTTCAAAATAATTTCTACCATCTTTTCCCAATAAATAATTTATTCCTGCAGGAATAGTAAAGATAGATGTATGGCCACCATCCAAATCATTTGATAGAGAAAATCCCCCAACTCCAAGGCGGCCACCAAAACCATCTTGTGCTTTTGAAAAGCGCATATCAAAGTTTGCAGAGGCGATTCCGGGCCCGCCTAATTCTGCATACACAACTTTATTAGACTGAGCATTTGATTTTGAAAAGAAGGAAAACAAAAGAAGAACAAAGAGAAGTTTTAATTTATACATAGCAGTTTATTTGAGCGTATAAAAATAGATTTTTTAACTATAAAAAGAAACTTTCTTCTCTTTTTTCTTGAAAAATTACAACACAGAGTTTAAACCGCTACTCCTTCGGCAATTTTCGCTCTTATTTTTGCTTCAATTTCATTTGCCAAATCAGGATTATCAATAAAAAGCTGTTTTACTGCTTCCCGGCCCTGGCCAAGTTTGGTAGTATCGTAACTAAACCAGCTTCCGCTTTTTTGAATAATTCCGAGGTCAACGCCCATATCTATTATTTCACCGACTTTAGAAATACCGCCACCAAAAATTATATCAAATTCTGCTACACGGAAAGGTGGTGCCATTTTATTTTTAACCACTTTTACTTTCACCCGGTTTCCGACAGACTGATCGCCATCTTTTATTTGAGCCATTCGGCGAATATCTAATCTTACGGACGAATAAAATTTTAACGCATTTCCTCCGGTAGTTGTTTCGGGATTTCCAAACATAACACCAATCTTATCACGCAGTTGGTTGATAAAAATGCAACAGCAGTTCGTTTTACTGATTGTAGCTGTTAACTTTCTCATTGCCTGGCTCATTAATCTTGCCTGCAAACCCATTTTACTATCACCCATTTCACCTTCCAATTCACCTTTTGGAACAAGCGCAGCAACAGAATCAATCACGACTACATCTAATGCACCTGAAAGAATCAATCTGTCTGCAATCTCTAAACCTTGTTCACCATAATCCGGCTGGCTTATTAAAAGATTATCAACATTTACACCTAATTTTTTTGCATAAGTATTGTCAAAAGCATGCTCTGCATCAATAATGGCGCACATGCCGCCTTTTTTTTGTGCTTCCGCAATTACGTGAATTGCTAAAGTTGTTTTACCTGAAGATTCCGGTCCATAAATTTCGACAACCCTTCCTTTTGGAAGCCCTCCGATCCCTAATGCCACATCTAATCCAATAGATCCTGTTGATATTGTTTCATGTGGTTCCTGTGATCGTTCATTCATCATCATCACGCTTCCTTTGCCGTAATCCTTATCTATTTTATCTATAGTAAGTTTTAGCGCTTTCATTTTTTCAGATAATTTATCCGGAGTATTCGCAGCCATAGTAGTTGTATTTATTTGCTAATTGTAATTTGTAAAGGTATTTGTTGAGCAAATATAGAAATTAAAACTTATTAACACTAATAAATTTAGTATAATAGTGATAAATATTTTAGTTGAAAAAAATAAGGATGAAATTTAAGAGAGAAGCGTTAGAGATTTGGTGGACTAAAAAAAGGAGTGCACTCAGACACTCCCTTTTATCCCTGGT
>Ga0157372_10004620_pt1 | contig 14640 bp, 12 predicted proteins | sample C55metaG_FD_115307 | JGI IMG/M metagenome (GOLD analysis project Ga0157372, IMG submission 115307) | Corn rhizosphere microbial communities from Kellogg Biological Station, Michigan, USA - C5-5 metaG | ecosystem: Host-associated > Plants > Roots > Rhizosphere > Soil | place: USA: Michigan... | reverse complement strand
GCTTATGTGTATGGAAAATTAACAGGTGCACAAAGAAGGCACTATGCTGAATGGACACGTTTACGCAATGCTGTTTATGTAACCTATCCGTATGCTATTAAAGCATCGCAGGTAATGAATAATATTAATGCGCAACTGGCAAATGTTTCAGACAAAAAGAAAAGAAAAAAAATTATTGAGGCGAATGAAAAACAATTAAAGACTGAATTTGCAGATAAGCTTACACAGCTTTCTGTTTACCAGGGAAAAGTTTTAATGAAACTCATCAACCGCCAAACCGGTAATAATTGTTATGAAATTATAGATGATTATAAAGGCAGGTTTAGTGCAGGCTTTTGGCAAACTGTTGCATTAATATTTGGCTCCAATCTCCGCCAGCCTTACGATCCCAATGGCGATGACCACGATATGGAAACGATAGTTGAAGATGTGGAGAGAATGTATGGTTATAGAAGAGGATGAGAGCAGTAAATCGTCAAACGTGAATGCTAACAACTCCATTCTTAATTACAATTTCTAATTCCTGTTTACTTCCTACTTCTTACATCTTATTTCTTACCTCATACTTCCTGCTTCTTCTTTACTTTTGATTTTATGAAAGTTGATATACTGGCTTTTGGCGTGCATCCTGATGATGTAGAATTAGGATGTTCAGGAACATTGATTGCATCTATTGCACAAGGGAAAAAAGTGGCTGTTGTTGATTTAACAAGAGGTGAATTAGGAACTCGCGGTACAGCCCAAACAAGAGATGCTGAATCTGCAAACGCCGCAAAAACAATGGGTGTGCATGCAAGAGAAAATTTAAAAATGGCTGACGGATTTTTTCAGCCTGATGAAGAGAATATAAGAAAGGTAATTACTGTTATAAGAAAATATCAACCTGAAATTGTTTTATGCAACGCACCCGATGATCGTCATCCCGATCATGGCAGAAGCGCTAAACTTGTTTCAGATGCTGCATTTCTTTCAGGCTTAAGAAAAATTGAAACAAATGAAAATGGAAATAAACAGGAACATTGGCGACCACATTATGTTTTTCATTACATACAAGACCGCTATTTAAAGCCTGATTTTTTATTCGATATATCAGATTATTTCGAACAAAAAATTAAAACTATTCTTTGCTATACCACACAATTTAACAGCACCGATAACAGCGAACCGCAAACCTATATTTCAACACCAGATTTTTTAGATGTGGTAAAATCGAGAGCACTTATGTTAGGTAAACGTATTGGTGTAGAATATGCCGAGGGTTATTTAACCACAAAAATGATTGGCGTAAAAAGCTTTGATGCGTTTATACAAAATGTAACATAAAAATTATGCTTCTGCTATTGTTAATTTAAGATGTGATATTCTTTTTAATCTCGCTGTTGCCATTAAAACAGCTCCGGTAAATAAACATATCGCCGCAATCCATAACAACCATGGATAAACGTGGCTCGTGGTTTCAAATAAAATTCCAACGCCCTGAAAAAGTAAAACGGCTTCGTTTAAAATAATGCCAGATGAAAAAAACAATCGCAAGCTTCGTGAAAAAATTTTTTGTATCGAATGCTTTGATGGAACAATAAATAGATAAAATAAAAAAAGTTACAAATCCTAAAAAAACTAAATGCAATCATTGAAAAATTCCATAATTTTTTTGGGAATGACGCCGGCGGATGAATAAAAATTTTCCTTTCTGCAATACACAAAGAAGACAACCCGAATGGATAATGAATTTCGTTACCAACACTTATGAAAATCTTGACAGGAATGCAACTGCGCAAATGTTACTTGAAGAATGTATGGTGCGTATGCCGAATCAAAATCTTTCTGATGACGATGCACGCCATGTGTTAGAATTTATGCGTAACAACGATGCGAAATAATTCTGCTCAGCATAGCATTTGAGCAATTATTTTATTAATGTATTAAAAAAGTTGACAGGCAATAAATAACAATAATTGTTTCTGTAAGCAGCGCAAAAAAGAAAACCGGCAATGTATATTTTGTATGTGCTGCGCCAAGATTTAAAATGTACGAAGGTACATTTACTACAAGTGCTATAACCCAAAGCAAACTATTGTTACCAAGATATAAAATAGCCCATACTGTTATTGGTAATATTGCCCCAATTTGACCAAACAGCGTAATACCTAACCATAAAAAGCGATTATCTTCTTGCCGGCTGCACCAGTTAATAAATTTTGTGAATAGACCGGAGCTTGCTTTTTCGCTGTAGTCATACAATTCTTCTGCGCTAATGCTGTCCACTTTGCTGTTGGTTAATCCGTATTCCATAGTTAAAAATTTTAATGATGCAAAGCTGGCCTTTGCTCAATTAAAAAAACATGACGAATAATTATTTAAAACATGATTTTCGTCATGTTACAGTTATTAATGTTTATAAAATTTACTTTAATAATATGGTTATCAAAATGCGATAATGAGTTAATGATTTTTGGAATCTATTTTAAATATGAGTTTACTTTTGGCAGCAAATGCAGCAATCACAAAACAACATATCGGCTAACCAATATTCATTTGAAGCCTTATTTAATTATGCAACAATCGGAATAATTGTTACAGATAAAAACGGCATCATTATCAACTTCAACAAACAGGCGGAAAAAGATTTTGGTTATAAAAAAGATGAAGTTACAAATAAGCCTATTGAAATTTTAATTCCGCCTTCATTTAAAACAAAGCATGAACAGTACCGGCAAGGTTATTATAAACATCCGTCGCCGCGGGAAATGGGCCATGGCAGGGATTTGTTTGCGCAGAAAAAAGATGGCAGCGTTTTTCCGGTAGAAGTTAGTTTAAGCAATTACACGATTGACGATAAACTTTTTGTAATTGCTTTTGTAATTGATATTACAGTGCGAAAGGAAAACGAAGCAATGGCATTAAAGCAAAAAGAAGAACTGGAACGTGTTACAAAAGAGGTGAAGCAGTTAAATGCAGGTCTTGAAAAAAAAGTAGAAGACCGTACAAAAATGTTACGCGAAACACTTACTGCTTTGGAAAAATCGAAGCATGAATTGAGCGAAGCATTAGAGGCTGAAAAAGATTTAGGCGAATTAAAATCGAGGTTTGTTTCTATGGCTTCGCATGAATTTAAAACGCCGCTGAGCACTATTTTATCTTCCGCATATTTGTTGGAAAAATATAATGATATAAATGAGCCTGACAAACGCAGCAAACATATTGCACGCATAAAAAATGCAGTAAATGATATGAAATTAATCCTCGATGATTTTCTATCGCTGGATAAACTGGATGAAGGCTTAATTAAAGCAAACATAACGCTTGTGCAGGCAAAAAATATTTTTAGCGAAATTGAAATCACCATTAATGAAATGCAGGTAAACAGTAAGCCGGGGCAAACTATACAATTTAATCATAAAGGCAATAATGATGTTTTAATTGATGAAAGATTGCTAAAAAATATTTGTATAAACCTTCTCTCCAATGCGATAAAATTTTCACCTGAAAATTCAGCAATAAAAGTTGATTGCACAATAAATGAAAATGATTTTAGCCTGAGTGTAAGAGATAAAGGCATTGGTATTTCAGAAGAAGATAAGCAGCATTTGTTTGAAAGATTTTTCAGAGGCAAAAATGCTTTTAATATCCAGGGCACAGGTTTGGGTTTGCATATCGTGGCAAAATATTTAGAGCTGATGAATGGTTCAATTGAAATTGAAAGCGAATTGGATAAAGGTTCTGTTCTTACCATTCATATTCCGCAGGCATAAAAAGTTTCATTAACTTTTTTTACGATGAGAAATGAAAGGCATCGCCAATGATAATAATTATGTTGTCAAATGCCTGCTCAATTCTTCCGCTTCTGCGTTTTGCTGTTGCAAAGTCCAGTTATTGGTTAATGAGGTTTCAACCCAAACATTCCCTGACTTGCGAAAAATTTCCGCCTTTAGCCCAATTAACAAAAAGTCGTTTTCTAATTCAGCAACCGTTTTATTTTTTTCAATATTGATTATTATTTTAGCCGGCTTTTTCATTAACTGAACCAAAGGCAGGTTTAAGGGTAACGTTTCTTTTTTATATTGAGAATTAGTAAAAATTTTTTTATAAAATTCAATTTTTAAAACCGGGTAACAGGCTGTAAAAACTTTTTTTACATCTTCTGCAAAGCTGGTTTTTTCAATAAATAATTTCATGTTGCCACTATATTTTACTGAAGCGTCATTACTGTTACAGGCGAATTAAAAATCAGTTGCTTTGATTCGCTGCTATGAAAGAAAGCATGCTTTTTTGGAAAAGTTAGAATCATATCAATGTTATTTTTTTTGGCAAATGATATAATTCCCTTTTGCACGGTGTTATTGTAAATAAATTGAAATTCCGGATTTAAATGATTAAAATAATTGTACAATACATGCACTTTCACAGAATTTTCTTCAAAATTCTCTTTACCGGAATTCACATGTACAATATTAAGTTTTGCATTAAATGCATTAACAACGGCAGAAATTTTTTCAATTGGCAAGTCATCAATATTTTTTAAATCAGTGGCAAGCGCAATATTATTAACTGGTTTAAAATGTACATTTTTAGGAACAACAATTACCGGGTACTTTAAATTTCGTGATAAATAAACTGTAATACTTCCAATAAAAAACAGTTTACGTAAACTTGCACCATGTGTTGCCATTACTACAACGAATGGTTCTTTATAATCACATATTTTTATCAGCTCATTTTCTATTATGCCACAAACTTGCTTCGCTTTAATCTTGATTTTATCTTTTGTTCTTTTAATTAATTTTTTTCGCAGCTCAATTAATTTTTCTTCGCTCTTTGCTTCGCAGTCTTCCAGCATCGAAGAAAACTTTTTATCAAAAGGCAACTCGGTTGCATGCAGAATTAAAAGATTTGCGTTAATTGCCATTGCCATATCTGCCGCATAGTTTATTGCATTAAGAGAAACAGGTGAAAAGTCTGTAGGTGCAATTATCGTCTTCATAAAATTATTTGCACAAACGTATAGACATTGTTACCAGATAAAAATGATTGTTGTCATACAGGTAAATGACTATAATCATTATTTCCAGTATGATGGACATCACCATCATTACTAAAGCCGTCTCAACAATGCTTTGCTCAAATATGGCGAATTTGTAAAGTGCAGCTAAAGAAATTGCTTTTGTATTAAGTTTAATACAAAAACAGTGAATACGAAAACAGGGAAAAATTTTTTATTGATGATGATAAGCGATTCCTTAATTATCCGCATTAAATATTACACAAAATATGGGGCAGTTTACATTGCTGCCAACTGAACTTTCTGTGTAAGCTCTGCAACATTTTCTCTGAACACACTATCGGTATCCATTAGATCTTTTACAGTTTGACAACTGTGAATCACGGTTGTATGATCTCTTCCGCCAAAATGTTCACCGATTGTTTTCAAAGAATTTTTTGTGAAAGCTTTTGCGAGATACATGGTGATTTGTCTTGCCTGAACAATTTCGCGTTTGCGTGTTTTATGCAGCAGCCTGTCGTAAGGCACATCAAAAAATTCGCACACTAATTTTTGAATGGTATCAATAGTAATTTCTTTACTGCTGGTGCGAATAAAATTCCGTAATACTTTTTTCGCAAGCTCAAGATCAATATCCCTTTTATTAAGTGAAGATTGTGCCAGCAAAGAAATCATTGCGCCTTCCAGTTCACGAATATTTGTACTGATATTATATGCAACATATTTCACCACATCTTTCGGCATTTCCAAACCATCATTCTTCATTTTGCGCTCCAGAATTTCGATGCGTGTTTCATAATCGGGCGCCTGCAAATCTGCGCTTAAACCCCAGCGAAAACGACTCAGCAAACGTTCCTGCATTCCATCTAAATCTTTGGGAGATTTATCAGAAGTTAAAACCAGTTGTTTTCCGCTTTGATGCAAATGATTAAAAATAGCAAACAATGCATCCTGTGATTTTTCAGCCTTTGCAAAAAACTGTACATCATCAATTATTAAAATATCAATCAGTTGGTAAAAATGAATGAAATCATTGATAGCACCGTTGCGGCTATGATCCTGAAACTGATTAATAAATTTTTCACTGCTTACATACAACACAATTTTATGCGGATGCAATCTTTTTACATCGTTGCCGATTGCCTGTGCCAAATGTGTTTTGCCCAAACCCACGCCGCCATACACCACCAAAGGATTAAATGAGCTTGCTCCCGGCTTTTCCGCAACGGTTTTGCCTGCACGGCGCGCCACACGATTGCAATCGCCTTCAATAAAAGAATCAAACACGTAAGATGCATTTAATTGCGGGTCAATCTGCATTTTCTTCAGACCCGGGATAACAAAAGGATTTTTTACTTCATCATTAATCACAAGCGGGAAACTCATTTCATTGTTGTTATAAAATTTAATATTACCTGCAGGAACATCCACCGTTCCGCTTTTTCCTTTGCTGCCACTATCCACCATAATGCGATATTCAAGCCGCGCATTTTTTCCCAACTCACGTTTCAAAGTTTTTGCAAGCAGTGTTACATAATGTTCCTCAAGAAATTCAAAAAAGAACTGGCTCGGAACCTGGATAAGTAAAACGTTACCGTTTAATTCAACCGGCTTAATGGGTTCGAACCATGTTTTGAAATGCTGCCACTCTACAATGTCCTTAATTATTTTCAAGCAATTGTCCCATACTTTATCGGCGGTTTTTAACATAGCAAATAGTCAGACGTTAATGAGTTAGTAGATTCTTGATTTTGGAAAAAAATTCTCAAAAAATTCTTCATTTTGTATCATGAATTATTTTTTGAGAAGCGGAGACGAATATCATCACTTTATGTTGAAAAAAAAATTTTTTTACAAGCAGTTTTTTTTCTTCTCCGCAACTTAAAAAAAGTTTTTTTATGCAAACATTTATAAATGAATAACATCAGCTATTCATGTTTTTTTCCGTACTTAAAAAAAATTTTTTCTTTTGTTTTTTTCAGGAATTTTAAGTAGCAATGTGGAAATTATTTATATGAGAGTCCATTGAAAAATTTGTTTTTTTCTGAAACGCTTTACCAGTATGTGTTTTACAAATTTTTGCGAATGATTTTATATCTGCGTTTTTATAAAACTGAAAATTTTTGCTACACTCCCGCTAACTCTAAACTTTTCCTTTTTAATTTTCTTATTTCAACATCTTCAATAATGGGCTCGGGTGATAAAATAAGTGAAGTATTATTTTCTTTCCACCAGGTATTATTTTTTAATTCTGAAAAAGGTAATACACCCACAAGATATTTCCGTTCTTCTTCTGCATGCCATTCTTCAATCCATTCAAATTTTTCTTTGGGAATAAATTTCCAGTCGTCAAAACTTACATAAGCTTTTATATAAAAATCAGTTGCTAATTCAGGTACAATATGATGATATAATTTTTTGTACTCGTAATGATAATTATAACGCAATGCACCAATATCACTTAATACCGCAGATGCAGTTGGAAAACTTCCTGCGCCTTTACCATAAAAAAATTGCTTATCTGCAAATGAACTTTCAATAACAACACCATTGTATTCATTTTTTACAAATGATAATTGCTCATCGTGTTTTACAAATTGCGGCAACACAAATGCAGCCACTTTTCCATCAAGTAATTTTTTTGCCTGTGCAACCAATTTTATGTCGTAATGTTTTTCTTTGGCAACCAGTGCATCACTTAACTGAATGTTTTGAATACCGTTGAATACAACGTTGGTTGGATATTCAACAATACCATAAGCGTGTGCCAATAAAATAATCCATTTGTTTATTGCATCCCATCCATCAACATCAAGTGATGGATCACTTTCTGCAAAACCAAGCTGTTGCGCTAATAACAATGCATCTCTAAAATTCAAATCTTCTTCAAACATTTTTGTAAGAATAAAATTGGTTGAACCATTTACTATCGCTTTTAAAGAATGTAATAAATCATTATCATAATATTCTTCCAGATTTCTGATTACAGGAATAGATGCGCAAGCCGCCGCTTCGCATAAAAATGAGCGACCTGTTTTCTTTTGCAGTTGCAGTAATTGCGGCAAATGTTCTGCAATCATTTTTTTGCTTGCACTCACAACATGTTTCCCGTTTAATAATGCGGTTGAAACAATTTCGAAAGCAGGTTCGCTTTCATTAATTACTTCAACAATTACATTTATTTCTTCATCATTTAATAAAACATCTTTATCAGTCGTAAATAATTCTTCCGGCGCATTTCTTTTTTTACCCGGATGTTTAATACAAACTTTTTTTATGGTGGCGTTTAATGATGATGTTTGCTGCAATGCTTTGTATAAACCTTCGCCCACTACACCAAATCCAAATAAACCGATGACTAATTTTTTGTGATAATTATTATTAATTGACTTGCCCATATATTTTGATTAATTATTTTCCTTGTCGAATGGATAACTATATACTTACTAAATTTTTCTCTTCAACATTATTATATAAAAAAGTTTTTATTGCTTCTTCTATTTGCTCATACTCCAGTAAGAACCCATCGTGCCCATACGGTGAATGAATAGCACGATATTCAGCATGCGGAATATGCGCTGCTAAAAATTCCTGTTCAACTAATGGAAAAAGAATATCGCTTGAAATACCAATCACTAATGCTTTTGCACGGATTTGCGATAATGCCTTTTCTGCGCTTTCACGATTGCGTCCAACATTATGCGTGTCCATTCCTTTACTTAAAAAATAATAGCTAAATGCATTAAAGCGTTTAGCTAATTTTTCTCCCTGGTATTGCTGATAACTTTCTGCACCGCGTTCCCTGCTGTTCAAATCATCCGAAATAACTTTTTGCGTAAGCTTATATGTATCATAACTGCGGTATGATAACAATGCTATTGAACGTGCTGTTTTCATCCCTTCCAAACCTGCATCTACATCTTTATTTTTCCATGTTGCATCGTTTTCTATTGCAAAGCGCTGTGATGCATTAAATGCAACACCCCATGCTGAATGAAATGCGTTTGTTGCTATCGGAAAAATATATTCAAACAATTTTGGTTCTTCAATTGCCCATTCTAATAATTGTTGACCGCCCATACTGCCACCAATGCTGATATGTATTTTATCAATGTCTAAATAATTTTTTAAATGCTGATAAGCACGAACCATATCACGTGTAGTAAACCATGGAAAATCATGATACCATGAATTATTTGTTTTTGGATTAATATCAAACGGACCAATACTTCCATAACAACTGCCCGGCATATTTACACAAACAATAAAATATTTTTTGGGGTCGAAGAATTTATCATTGCCTACCAATCCGCCCCACCATTCTGCGGGATCGCTGTTGGCAGTAAGTGCGTGAAAAATCCAAACCACATTATCTTTTGCTGCATTTAATTTTCCATGCGTGGTATAAGTGAGATGGAATCCGTTTAATGTTGCTCCGCTTTCAAGCGTGAATGGTTTGTTGTATGTGAACGTTTTTGTCATGTCTTTTGTTTCAGTGGTTTCAGTGTTTCAAAGTTTCAGAGTTAAGCTTCATGTTTAAAGAACATTAGAACAATGAAACTTTGGAACTTCAGATGTGCCTGACGCAACGGAAGCATAATCGCTTCCGTTGTCAAACACAAAAATTACAATTAACCCACAAACGATTTTGCAAACACAGCTTCAAACGCCTGTTCAAAGTCTGCTTTAATATCATCAATATGTTCAATGCCTACACTAATGCGCACAAGATTCGGCAATACACCGGCTTCTTTTTGTTCTTCTTCACTCAATTGTTCATGTGTGGTTGATGCAGGATGAATTGCCAATGTTTTTGCATCACCCATATTCGCCAAATGACTGGTAAGCTTTAACGAGTCAATAAACTTACGACCATTTTCAAGTCCGCCTTTAATACCAAACTGCAGCACACCGCCGGCACCTTTAGGCAAATATTTTTTTGCAAGCTGATAATAAGGGCTGCTTTTTAAACCGGGATACCAAACAAATTCAACTTGCGAATGCTGCTCCAGCCATTGTGCCAATGCCAAAGTATTTTCTACTGTACGCTCTACGCGCAGGCTTAAAGTTTCCAATCCCTGCAAAAACAAAAATGAATTAAATGGGCTAACAGCAGGACCAAAATCCCTCAATCCTTCTACTCTTGCACGAATAGCAAAAGCAATGTTAGGCAGGCCCAGCGGGTTACCTTCCCCAAAAACTTCCCAGAAGTTTAATCCATGATAACCTTCACTGGGTTGTGAGAATTGAGGAAACTTTCCATTGCCCCAATTATAATTTCCGCCATCAACAATAATTCCGCCGATGCTGGTGCCATGTCCGCCAATCCATTTGGTGGCAGCCGCTACTACTACATTTGCACCCCATTCAAATGGTCTGAATAAATATCCTGCGGCGCCAAACGTGTTATCAATCACCAATGGCAAATCATATTCTTTTGCAAGTGCTCCAAATTTTTCAAAATCAGGAACATTCAAACGCGGATTGCCAACGGTTTCCAAATAAATCGCCTTAGTATTTTTATCAATGTGCTTTACAAAATTTTCAACATCATCAGTATCTGCAAAGCGCACATCAATACCTAATCTTTTAAAAGAAACTTTAAATTGATTGTAAGTACCGCCATATAAATATGAGCTGGAAATAAAATTATCTCCGGCCTGCAAAATATTATTGAGTGCAAGAAATTGCGCTGCCTGTCCTGAAGCAGTTGCTAACCCTGCAACACCGCCTTCCAATGCTGCAACACGCTGTTCAAACACATCGGTGGTGGGGTTCATGATGCGCGTATAAATATTGCCAAATTGTTTTAAGCCGAAAAGATTGGCTGCATGTTCTGTGTTATCAAAGCCGAAAGAAGTTGTTTGATAAATTGGAACAGCACGTGATTTTGTTGTGGGGTCAATTTGCTGACCGGCATGCAATTGTAAAGTTTCGAATCTGTAACCCATAATAAAATTTTTTGTGAAGTGAAAGAAGAATTTGAATCAGCTTAGCTTAAGCTTTTGCTTTTGTTGTGAAAATTGCTTGAATAAAAACGGGCAGAGCCCGGCGAGGGAAATTAAATATTTATGCCTTGCGGCATACAACAACAAATACAGCAAATACACATGTTAGTTTGTGTATTATTGATATTAATATTTTGCTGTGTTTGTAACATTTTCTGGTTAAATGCACTGCAAATGTACTTCAGTTTTGTGTTCATTGCAAAAATTATTGATGTTAAACATTCCTGAACACTTATAAACAAGGCATAAAATAAAAAGCCCTTCGATAAATCAGAAGAGCTTTTAAATATGATGAAAATAATTAAGCATTAATCTGACTTATCTCTTCCCGACATTCGTCAGGATGGAGTTGGCACCTTTTCTCATTTTGAATGGGTAGGTTGCCAAGGCTTCATCGGGCCATTCCCTCAGCCTTTCTTGATAAGTGATGTAAAGAACTGCTGCAAAAATACATCGCAAAATATAAATGCAAATTTTTTATGCGCGGAATGATTGTTAAAGAACGCATGAAGCAACGACACAATTACGAACAGGAATTAGTTTTCGTTCTTTATATCTTTGCCGTCCTTTTTCCTATACTATGTTTAACAAGAGAACAAAAATTAAAGAAGTATTATCTGCAGAAGCAACCGGACAAGAAATTACTGTGATGGGTTGGGTGCGCACATTTCGCAACAATCAATTTATTGCATTAAACGATGGCAGCACAAACAACAATTTACAGGTGGTTGCGCCGTTGGGTTTGTTAAATGATGATACATTGAAACGCATTACAACGGGTGCATCATTAAAAGTTGTTGGAGAATTAGTTAAGAGTTTAGGTAAAGGACAAAGTGTAGAATTAAAAGCAAACTCAATAGAAATTTTAGGTGATAGCGATGCAGAAAAATTTCCGCTTCAACCAAAAAAACATAGTCTTGAATTTTTAAGAGAAATTGCGCATTTACGTTTTCGCACAAATACATTTGGTGCAGTATTTCGTGTGCGGCATTCGCTGGCGTATGCGATTCATAAATTTTTTAATGATAAAGGATTTGTTTATTTACATACACCGATTATAACATCAAGTGATGCGGAAGGTGCCGGCGAAATGTTTCGCGTTACAACATTGCCTTTTGATAATCCGCCACGCAATGAAAATGGAAGTATAAATTTTAAGGAAGATTTTTTCGGCAAGAGCACAAACCTTACGGTAAGTGGACAATTAGAAGGCGAATTAGCTGCAATGGCATTTAGTGATATTTATACTTTTGGTCCAACATTCCGCGCAGAAAATTCTAACACTACACGCCACTTAGCAGAGTTCTGGATGATTGAACCTGAGATGGCTTTTTATGATATTGAAGACAACATGAATCTTGCGGAAGAATTCATTAAATATATTATTCAGTATGCAATGGATAATAACCGTGATGATTTGGAATTTCTTGCGCAGCGTTTAGCTGATGAAGAAAAACAATTGCCGCAAGATAAACGCAGCGAACTTGGTTTAATAGAGAAATTAGAATTTGTACTGAACAATGCATTTGAAAGAATTACTTATACAGAAGCAATTGATATTTTATTAAACAGCAGTCATTATAAAAAGAAAAAATTTCAGTACGATGTAAAATGGGGAATTGATTTGCAGAGTGAACATGAACGTTATTTGGTAGAAAAGCATTTTAAAAAACCTGTGATTGTTACAGGTTATCCGGCAGCAATAAAAGCATTTTATATGCGCATGAATGATGATGGAAAAACGGTTGCTGCGATGGATATTCTTGCGCCCGGTATTGGTGAAATTGTTGGTGGTTCACAACGCGAGGAACGTTATGATAAATTAATTGAGCGCATGGAAAACATGAATATTCCCATCAACGAAATGCAATGGTATTTAGATACACGCCGCTTTGGCTCCGTGCCGCATGCAGGTTTTGGTTTAGGCTTTGAAAGAATGGTGCAATTTGTAACAGGCATGACGAATATTCGTGATGTAATTCCTTTTGCAAGAACCCCAAAGAATTGTGAGTTTTAAAATTAAACCCCAAGGGTTTTAAAACCCTCGGATTCAGTCCTCTTTTTTAAAGAAATATAATCCACCACTTAGCAATAAAATTGAAATAGTGTTATTTATTTTTTCTAACTTTAAATTACTATTTAATAGTACTGATTGCCGAGAATTCTAACGATTAATATTTGCTCTTCGCTTCGGTTTTAGTTATCATTTATCTCTTCATTAATTAAAACCTTTTTATGAATTACGAATACACACAAACAGATTTTTCGAGAGGTATTTTAAGTGGATTATTTGCAGGTCTTATTGCAGCTGTTGCAAACACCGCTTTTATGATTATTTATAGAAGCATTACATCTTTTTATGAATTTATTGGACTGGATATAACAGTAATTGTGTTTGGTTCAATTTTGCAATTGATTGTCTGCGGCTGGATATTTTATCTTTTTGTTCATTATTTAAAAAAAGGAATTCTTTCTTATCGCGTAGCAGTAATAATAATAACAGCAGCTATTTTTTTCCTGGGTATTATGATTCGCCGTTCTGTATTTGGTGAAGTACCTGACGATTTTAAAGCACTGGTAGTAGGAACACAAATTATTATCGGTTGTCTTGCCGCATTTTTTATTCCATATCTTTTCAGGCATGATAAAATTATTAGCTGATAAATTATCAGCCACTTTAAAAAACCCCGGAGATTTCAAAATCTTCGGGGTTTAATTTTTTGATAATGTTATAAACTTAATTCCCCCCAGCCTTTGCGATATTCTCTTTTTACAAATTGATTAGCTGGTTCAAAATTGGTGATACGCATATTTTCGCCATCCCATTTGTAAGCAAAATAACGGCCTGGTGTTTCAATCTGTTCCATCTCTCCATAAACAGGATCTTTTCTTTTTACTGTTTTACGCAAATTAAAACTGCGCAATAATAAGTTGCCCATTAAAACAGTTTCGGTAAGCGGGCCTGCATAACCTTCAAACGGAGAATCCACTTCCATATTTCCATAACCTGCAATACATGCATCAACCCATTGCCACCAGTGACCATCCATGCCGCCCGGCACACGCGGATATTTTTGCGGAATATTTACATCTTTATTTTTTGATAATGGTAATAATCTCGGATGACTTCCACCCCATCCGCAGGAAACTTTTCCTTTTGTTCCGATAAATAAACTGCCGCCTTCAAAATCGTTTTCTTCAGGCACATCGGCAAGCGCTTCGTTCATGTTTACATCTTCGTCCAACTCATCAGGACGGTCTGGAATAATGCCACCATCCATCCAGTATAATTTTAAATCGCGTCCATCTTTCAATTTGAAAGTATAACGTAACACACTTGATGGCGGAATGCTTTCAGGGTAATCTGCTTCTTTAAAAATTCCTGAATAAACTGTGGTTGCACTGCAGGTAACTTCGGTTGGATACCCCAACTGTAATAATTTAAATGACGGACCAATAATATGACAAGCCATATCGCCCAAAGCTCCTGTTCCAAAACGCCACCAGCCGCGCCAGTTAAACGGAACAAGATTATCAATATAATCAACATACTCGGCAGTGCCTAACCATAAGTCCCATTTCAATTCATTTGGCACCGGCGGTTTGGCAGAAGGCCACGGAATTCCCTGCGGC
>Ga0157372_10004619_pt1 | contig 14640 bp, 13 predicted proteins | sample C55metaG_FD_115307 | JGI IMG/M metagenome (GOLD analysis project Ga0157372, IMG submission 115307) | Corn rhizosphere microbial communities from Kellogg Biological Station, Michigan, USA - C5-5 metaG | ecosystem: Host-associated > Plants > Roots > Rhizosphere > Soil | place: USA: Michigan... | reverse complement strand
TTCCCGCAGCAGCTCGTTGATATCCAGTGGCTCGATCCTCAATTGCAGCTTACCCTCCGAGATCTTCGTGGTGTCCAGCATATGATTGATAAGGGTTGCAAGGCGGTTGACCTGCGTATTGAGCCGGACCATCAGATCGCTCTTAGCGGTACACCCTGCTTCCTCCAGCTCCATCTGGACGATCTGGGCATATGCCTTAATGCTGGTCACCGGCGTCTTCAACTCGTGGCTGGCCGCACCGATGAATTCGTCTCGCTGTTTCACCAGTAGCTGTAGCTGCTGTTCCCGCTCGTGAAGCGCTTGCTCCGCGGTATACCGCGATATGATTATCGCCGCCGCATGCGCGATCACCCCCGCCACCTCGAGCTCCTTCGATTGCGGCTCTCGCGGCTCCGGAAAATACAGCGCAAAAGTACCGACCACCGGCCCGCTTTCCGTTCGTACGGGGAATGACCAGGCGCCCCGGACACGGTGCTTGCGGGCAAGCATTCGCCAGGGTTCCCAGCCCGGTTCCGTCTCGATATCCACGACGATCACGGGCGCTCCGGAATACATCGCCAGACCACAACCCACCGAATCCGGTCCTACCACAAATCCCGCGATGTCCCTGGCATATTCCTCCGACATGCCCGCCACCAGGTGAAGCCCTTCCCTACCCGGTGGGACCATAAAGAATGCCGACCGCACCCCATTGTCCATCTGCGCCTTTGCTGTCCGGTTCAGCACCTCGAGCGACTCGGCAAGCGGCCTGCCATTCATGGCCGTCTGAAAGGCCTCTTTTTGTCCGTTCAATAAGGCCTCGCTCTGTCGTAACGCCGCTTCCGCCTTTGCCCGCTCCACTGCCGCCCAGGTCCGGTCCGCCGTCTCCTGCACGGCTACGATCTCATCGGCCGTCCAGTTCCGCGCGGCCTTCTGTTGCACTCCCAGCTGCGCCACCAGCCTGCCGCCTTTTATCAGCGGCACCCCGATATACGCAAGGATCCCGGCGGTTTGCGACACTTCCTTCTCCTCCTCGTTCAGAGTTGGCGTCTTCCACACGTCTTTGACTACCTGCGTCTGCCCGTTTTCAAATTGCCGGATGATCGTCGGAAAGGCACTCACCGGAAATCGTCCCACCCGGGGGGGAAATCCCGGGCTGACATAATTATTCAGGATGGTATAGTGGCTGCCGTCGGGCTCGAACTCCGCATAGAAGGCGCGATCGGCATTGAGATGCCTGCCTATGACCTGGATAGCCGTCCGTTGGATCTCGACCGGGTCCGACAGAAAATGTAAGGCGTCGGCAAACTTGACCAGGTATTCCTGCCGGTGCTCCCGCCGTTTGCGTTCCGTAATGTCATTGAAAAAGACAGCCACCTGGTGGACTTCCGGCCTGTCCACCGGCACCGCAAATACTTCATACCACGCTCCGCCGGCAATATGCGCAGCCTCGTTCTCAAAATGGATCGACTTGCGGGTCTTCGCCACCTCGCCATAGGTGCGATACCAATGGTCTTCGTGGTCCGGCGCAAGCTCCTTCATCGTCTTGCCCACCGCATCTTTCAATCCGGTTTGCATTTCAAACACGGGATTCACTTCCAGGAACCGGTAATCGCAACCCACTCCTTCTTCATCGAAGAGTACCTCGATGATGCAGAAGCCCTGGTCCATGTTGTTGAAAAGAGTAAGATATTTGTCCGTGGCTTTCTGCGTCGCATTCAGTAGATTTCCTTCCGTCAAGCCCATGACAGTAAGTTAGTTTAAATAGTAGAGATTTTGCCGATATCATCGACAAAAAGCAGCAATGGACAACGCAGTGCGGATGAGGCCGAAAACCCTGCCCACCGCTGATTCTCGCCCGCCCGGCGCCGCCATCACCCCTCCGCCCGCGGGTTGCTATTCACGCCCGCCCCAGGTTCGTCCCGCCGTGCCGCACCCCTCGCACTCCGCCGCCTGTTCACCCGCCCCCGGATCCCCACGAGCTTCGCCGGTGTCTCATCCCCCAACAATCGCCCCCAGGGTTTCATCTCCGGAATGCGATCGAAAATGATCTTCAACACCCCGATGAATGGTATCGACAGGAACATCCCCGAAAGCCCCCATACCGCCGCCCCCAGCAACACCGCCACGATCGAGATCAGCGCGTTGATCCTTACTTTCGCCGAGACGATATAAGGGATCAGGAAATGATTATCCGTGAATTGGATGATCATATAACTGATACACACCCAGAACTGCGTGCTGAACCCATCCTTTTCAATGGTCGCCACCAGCACCGGCAGCAGGATCGCGAGGATACCCCCAAAGAAAGGCAGCACATTCAGGATCGCTCCCAGTACCCCCAGCAGCACCGCATAAGGCACGCCAAGGATCAACAGGGCAAGCGTGTTGAGACTCGCCACGATCAGCCCTTCGATCAGCAGTCCATACATATAGCTTTGGATCGCTCCCCGCGTCTGCCGCAGCACCGCCCGCACCTCCTCCTCGTTCTCCTTGGCGAAGATCTCATAGAGAAAGTTCAGGATGAGGTTTTTATAATAGAGCAGCAAAAAGGTGTACACCGGGAGAAGAAAAGCCGTCGTCAGCGTTCCCACCACCGACCCCAGCGTCCGCCCAATCAGCGGCTTGATGCCCGCTTTCGCCTCGACGATATACTGGTTTTGTTTGGCCAGCGGGATCTTCCGCGCCAGGTCCTGCTGCAACTTGGACACCAACACCTCCAGCTTCTCCTCCAGCGCCGGCAGCTGCGAAGAGAAATGCAGCATCTGCGTCGCGAGGAAATACCAGACAGCCGCGATCACGACGATCGCCAGGGCCAATGCGATCACGATCGCCCCCACAAGCGGCACCCTCCAGCCCATCAGCCGCTCAACCAGCGGGTTCAACAGGACGCCGAGGAACAGGGCAAAGGAAAAAGGGATCAGGATACTCTGCAGATTCGCAAGGGCGTAGGAGAAAAGGATCAGCCCCAACAGGATGATCGTAACCCGGACATAAAAAGGATATTTCTTGGGCGCAGTAGACATATTTACTCCTATGCCGATGCCATGCCGCATTGGATTAATGGTTATATTGCCCAATATGAGTAGAATCTTCCTCATCGCCCTCCTTGCCGGGCTAAGCACGGCCGCCATCGCCCAGCCCACCGGCAAACCCACCGGACGGGACATCGTCAAAAAAATGCACGACCGCTACGCGGGCAAGTGGTACCGTTTCCGCAATGGCAAGCTCCGGAGCACCACGATCGATAACAACGAGGGGATCATCTTCCTGCTCGGCGGCATGTTCTTCTATCCCCTCGGACAAACCGAAAAGACCTTCGACCCCTCCAACCTCGTCCGTTCGCACTAATGCAGAAAACCGCACAAAATCCACCCAAGCTCCGGCTGCTCCATCTCGCAGCCATCATCTTCTTCACCGTCTCCGGCGGCCCCTACGGGCTCGAATCCCTGTTCGCCGAAGTAGGCAATCATGGCGCCCTCCTCCTGTTGCTCATCACACCCCTGCTATGGGACGTCCCGACCATCCTCACCGTCCTGGAACTCAACAGCCTCATGCCCATCACCGGCGGTTATTATCAATGGGTCAAACATGCTCTCGGCATCCGCTGGGCCTTTTTTGAAGGGTGGTGGACCTGGCTCTATACTTTCTGCGACCTGGCCATCTACCCCGTCCTGTTCATCACCTACGCCGCATACTTCGTTCCCGATATCGCTCATTACAAGATACCCATCTGCCTCGTCATCATCTGGTCTTCAGCCATTCTCAACATCATCGGCGTCATTCCCGTCGGCCGGGCCTCGCTCATCTTCAGCGTATGCGTGCTCATTCCCTTTCTGTTCGCATTTGGATTGGCTTTTCGGCATGGCGGCGCGCCGATCCCCGCTCCGTCCCTGCACGGCGCGGATTACTCCTCCCTGGGGATGGGCCTTTATTATGTCATGTGGAATTTTCTGGGCTGGGACAATGCCACCACCTATGCCGGCGAGGTCAACCGGCCCGTCCGAACGTATTTCATCTCGGTCTGCATCGCCTTTCTCATCACCCTCGGCATCTATTTCATTGCGGCCCTGGCCGTTGCCCGGTCGGGCATCAGCCTGGAGGCCATCGATATCGAAAAGGGCGGCTTCCCCGTTCTCGGCGCCTTCGTCGGCGGCCGCTGGCTCGGCATCCTCGTCGCGGCCGGTGGCATGGCCAGTGCCCTGGGCCTCTATTCCGCCGTCCTGCTCTCCGTGTCCCGCGTCCCCCAGGTCATGGCCGACGACCGGCTGCTGCCCTCCTTTCTCTGCACCCGTCACCCCCGGTTCGGCACCCCGTATGTATCCATCATCGCCTCCTCGGTCATCGTCAGCATCCTCATCCTGTTCACCTTTGGCGATTTGGTCGTCATGGACATCATCCTCTATGGCGCGGGCCTTTCGCTCGAATTCATCGCCCTGCTGATCCTGCGGACAAAGGAGCCCCATCGCCCGCGCCCCTTCCGCATCCCCCTTGGCCGCATCGGCCTGGGCTTCCTCTTCCTCCTGCCACTCGCCGTCTATGTGCTGGCGCTCACCGGCACCATCTCATCGGAATCCTCCGGCAGGATGGCCGTTCCCATTGTCCTCGCCATCGTCCTACTCCTCTCCGCCGCTCCCGCCTGGTGGCTCACCCGCTGGCGCAAGAGCCATAGGAGGTCGTAGTCAGAAAATTTTTAAGATCGATATTTACTTAAGGCAACTTTTAATATATTGTCGGACCATTAAACTTTTTACTGAATGAAACGCACAATCGCTTTTGCCTACAGCCTCCTGTCGTTTTTCCTCATAAGTCAATCCCTTTTCGCCCAGAACACAAACCCCTGGCCCGCCACCGGAAACGTCGGGATCGGGATTGCGGTTGCCGGCTACCCGCTTCATGTCGTGACCAGCACGGCAAATCCGGCTTTTTTCAAGGCCAACACCACCAGCAATGCTTCCATTGCCTTTGCGAATTCAACCGCACAAGTCAATATTGGCGTCGGCTCTGCCACGCCTCACCCATATATATGGTCCAGCAGCGGGAGTTTTAGCATCGGCAACGATGGCAGCCCGGCCTTCTTTGTCAAAGGAATGGGCAACACCTCAAATGTGGGTATCAATACGACTAATCCCACCTTCAACCTCGACGTAAATGGTTCCCTTCACACCTCCTCGATTTTCGTCGCCAATGCCGTCAACAACGGCATCGCAGTTTGGGTCAGCGGACAGTCCGGAAGCGACGCCAATCTCGTCATCCAGGGGAACAATCAACAGGCCTATTGGCTTACCGGCACCAACGGAATGCTGCGGATAGGTGGCAATGGCGGCACCGAACCTTCCACCGGCGTCCTCAATATCGATATGAATGGCAATTCGGCCTTTGGCGGCAACACTTCAGCCAACTATAAGCTGAATGTCTGGGGCAGCCTCCGGGCCAACCAGGTCACCGTCAATACCACCGGCGCCGACTTCGTATTCGAGCCCTCCTACCGGCTGCCCTCCCTGCGGGAGGTGGAAAATTATATCCGCGCCAATCACCACCTGCCCGACGTCGCCCCTGCAAAACAGATGCAGGCAGAAGGCGTCAACCTGGGCGATAACCAGACCCTGCTGCTGCAGAAAGTGGAGGAGCTCACCCTGTATATCATCCAGCAGGACAAGAAGATCGGGGAGCAGGACAAGAAAATGGCCGAAATGCAGGCCCAGATCGAGGCCCTGAAGAAGCACCGGTGATCGGCCCGAAATTTGTACCTTAGTAGCCTTCAAAACCCGCACATGCCCCGCACCAAATCTTTCGACGAAGTCGAAACCCTTGACAAGGCAAAGGAAGTGTTCTGGCAGAAAGGCTACAATGGAACTCCGCCCCAGGACATCCTCGAAGGCACCGGCCTCAGCCGGTCCAGTCTCTACGACACCTATGGGGACAAACGCACCCTGTTCATAAAGACCTTGCAGCGCTACCGGCAATCCGAGACCGCCGCCGCTATCGAATACCTCGATGCCGCCGCCGATCCCGCCATGGCCATTCGCCGCATCTTCCATGCGGCGTACGACCACTTCACCACCAAACAGCCCCGCAAAGGCTGTCTCATGGTCAACACCCTCAACGAAGTCGCCACCCACGACGAGGAAGTGGAGGATATCGTTCGGGAGAACCGGCAGGCGCTGGAAGATGCCTATGCCCGCGCCATCAAACGCGGCCAGCACCAGGGCCTTATCGCCAGGGACCACCAGCCCCGCGCCCTAGCCCGCTATCTCCTCAACAGCCTCTGGGGCCTCACCACCAATCTCAAACTGGGCCTCGAAAAAAAAGCCGCCGATGATATCGTCAGGATAACCCTGTCCGTACTATGACACCTCTCTTCGCCCACATGCGGAAATTCGTCGCCCTCGATGAGGAGGAAGAGTCGATCCTCGCCGCCGGCCTCAGCCACAAAAAGATCAGGAAAAAGGAATTCTTCCTGAAGGAAGGGCAGGTCTGCTCCGCAAACTATTTTGTTCTAAAAGGATGTCTGCGCATGTATTTCATCCGCGAGGACGGCGTCGAGCAGATCGTCCAGTTCGCCATCGAGAACTGGTGGATCACCGACTTCCAAAGCCTCGACTGGCAACAGCCCTCCCGGTTTAACATCCAGGCCATCGAACCCACCGAGGTCGCCGTCCTCGACCGGACCCACCTCCCCGCCCTCTGCGCAAGGCTCCCCCAACTCGATCACTATCTCCGCCTCATCGTCCAGCGCGCCTTCGCCGCCGCCCAGCAAAAACTCTTCTTCATCCACAGTTTCTCCAGCGAAGAACGCTATCATCATTTCAGCGACAGCTTCCCCGAATTCGTCCAGCGCATCCCCCAATATATGGTCGCCTCATACCTCGGCTTCACCCCCGAGTTCGTCAGCAAGATCAAATCCCGCCGCAAATAACGCGTCGCCGCCTACCGCCGCCAATCCACCGTCACCAGGTTGCGACACTTGCAAATTTTCATTCAAATCCGTACTTTTTAGCTATGGAATCCACGCCTCTTCCCGCAAAATCACGGTCCCCCTATCTTCTCGGCCTCATCTGTTTTATACCGATGATCGGTGCTTTTGTTGGTTTAGGCTTATTATTGGTTGGGACAATCCGGTACAAAGACAAAAAATTGGCCATTATCGGCGTGGCCGGGATCGTCTGGTCCATTATTCTCTATGGGGGTCTTATGTTGTTCGCTACAAGTAGATCCGGCAAAGCCGACTTTAAGCCTTTTACTCAAAATGACCTAAATCAATTGGTGGCCGAGATCGAACTCTACAAGCTTCAACGTGGCCACTATCCCGATAGCCTTAAACAGCTGAAATCGATTGATAAGTTTACTCCGCTCAATGATCCCATTCAGTTTCGCCCGGGAAAAAGCAGTTTCATCTATGGCAGGGTAGGGGATAAATATTATCTGTTTTCGTCAGGCCTGGATGGCATCCCTAACACAAAGGATGATCTCTATCCCTCCATTGATATCCCCGATAGCACAAAGATTGGCCTTATCCGCGCACGGAATTCTACCCAGTGATCTTATTGCTCATACAACTCCCCCATGCGATCACTCTGCCAATACTCCTTCGTCTCCACGTCCATGATCGTCAGCCGCCCAACATTCCCCGCCCCCGTATCCAAATTCCATACATTCGCCGCCCGCATCGGCTGGTCCGTCTTCCAGTTCGTCGTACTGGTATGACCGATAAAAACAGATTCGACCCTTTCCTTCGTCGGCAAACGCGACCGATCGCAAACCAGCGCCGCCCGCCACAACTCCCGGTCCCAATAAAACACCTCCGGCCGCTGTCCCTCAAGCGCCGCCTCCCGATCAAACCCAGCATGCACAAAACATCTCCCCGCCTCATCCAAACAATACAATATTTGCCGCCGGAAGAATTCCTGATGCCGTTCGGGAATATCCGAAGGATTCAACGCCGTCTTATACCCGAGGCTGCCCCGAAAGGTCAACCGCTCCTTTCTCACTTGCTTTAAATAGCTCCGGGCAGTCGCATCCCCGCCATAGGTCCAAAGCGCCGGATGATATCCCGTCTCGATAAACTCCCGAAACCACTCGTCGTGATTCCCCCGGACCGCGATCAGCTTCGGGATGGTCAATAAGGTCTCCACACACTCGTACACTTCATCATTTCTATCCGTCACGTCCCCCAGTTGAATCAACACATCTTTACAAAGATCAAACCCCGATCTCTCCAGGCACTGCACAAGCGCCCGGTGGGCCCCATGCAGGTCCCCCATAACAAATGTTCTCATTTTGATTTTTTTACTGTCTACACATTAGAACAGTAAAAGCCCGGAAGTGAAGATGTAAGATTGGCTTGGAAAGGCACTACAAAAATAAAAAAAATCCCAATGCCCAATTTCTTAATCATGATTATTTTTTTCGCCTTCCCCGCATCGCAATTTTGTAGGGCAAACGAAAAGCAAAAAAAGCAAAATCAAAGCAACAAGCAAAACCAACGCAAGAAATAAAACCAACACAAGAAATAAAGCGAAAAACAAAAGCATATGTCCAAACGCATCCTCCTCGGCAAAGCCGACCCGAACGCCTACAAGGCCTTGAAATCCCTCGACACTTATCTCGATGCCTCTCGCCTGTCCCCCACCCACAAAGATCTGATAAAGATCCGTACCTCCCAGATCAACGGCTGCGCCTACTGCATCGACAAACACACAAAGGAAGCCCGCGCCATCGGCGAGACCGAACAACGCATCTACGCCCTCAACGCCTGGCGCGAAACCCCCTTCTTCACCCCGGAAGAGCGCGCCGTGCTCGCCCTCACCGAAGAAGTAACGCTCATCCAAAACCACGTATCTGACAAAACCTATAACGAAGCCGCCGCCCTCTTCGACGAAGAATACCTCGCCCAGCTCCTCATGGCGATGATCGTCATCAACGCCTGGACCCGCGTCGGCATCGCCACCGGCATGCAGCCCGCCGCACACTAAGCCGCCGCTCAGGCCGTCACCACACCCGCCGCCACGAATGCCCGTTAACTGTAGATTAACACATCCCCGTACCCAATCCTGTCGTAACTTGCCGCCAGAATCACCCATTCCATGAAGAAAGCATTCATCATCCTATCGATTCTGGCGGCAACCGTCGCCAACGCCCAGCAAACGACCATCCTCACCAACACGACCATCATCGACGGCTCAGGCAACGCGCCACAGCCGCACATGGCCATGGTCATCCAAAACGGCCGCATCACAAACATCACCCGCGGAAAGCTCGTCGTCCCCGACGGCGCGATACAAATAGACATGACCGGTAAATTCCTGATGCCTCAACTCATCAGCTGCCACAGCCATGTCGGCAATGTAAAGGACACGATCGCGACATCGGCGAATTATACCCGGGAGAACGTCCTCCGCCAACTAAAACAATACGAAGACTATGGCGTCGGCGCCATCCTCTCCATGGGCACCGAGCAACCCCTCGGTATCTCCATCCGCGAAGATTCCAGGGCAGGTCTCATCCCGGGCGCGACACTCTATTCCGCCATTTTCGGTTTTGGTGTAAAAGGCGCCATGCCGCCCGAGGCCGCCGGCTTCTCCGCCATCTACCGGCCCGGGACACCCGAAGAAGCCGCAAAGGAGGTCGACGAGCTCGCCACCTGGCATCCCGATGTCATAAAAATGTGGGTGGATAATTATTATGGGCAGTTTCAGCAAACAATGAGCGAGGAGGTCTACACCGCGATCATAAAAGAAGCCCACAAACACGGCATCCGCGTCGCCGCCCATCTCTATCATCTCACGGATGCCCGCAAACTCGTCGCCGCCGGCATCGACATCATGGCCCATAGCATCCGCGACGGCGAGATCGACGACTCGCTGATCGAAGAGATGAAGGCAAAACACGTCGCCTACATCCCGACCCTCGCCCTCGACGAATTCGCAACCGCTTATCTCGACGATCCCGTGTGGCTCAACGATCCCTTCTTCCGCAATTCCCTCGAACCGGGGGTGTACACGATGATCACCAGCGAAGCGTATAAGGAAAAGCTCAAAAAGAGCCCGGTCACGCCCCAGGAGCAGGCCGCCCTTAAGTACGCGTTGATCAATCTCCGGAAACTTTTCAAAGCCGGCATCCTCGTCGCCATGGGCACCGACTCCGGGGCAACGCCCATCCGCGCACAGGGCTTCTCCGAACACCTCGAGCTCGAACTGATGGTCCAGGCCGGTCTCACCCCGCTGGAAGCCATCCGGGTCGCGACATATAACAGCGCCCGCCTCCTCGGCATCGAAGCCGATCGGGGTACTCTCGAGGCCGGCCGCCGCGCCAGCTTCCTCGTCCTCGACAAAGACCCCACCGCCGATATCCGCAATACCCGCACCCTCTCGGCCGTCTGGTCCGATGGCGTCAAAGTCAGCGACGGACCGTTAAGCATCGGCAAAAACACAGCCGGTCGTTAGGCGCCCCTTCGGCCAGCCACGCAAATCCCCTTGGCAGGCGTGGGCGGCCGAAGACCGGGCTCTCCGCTCTAGTCCTCGGCCTCGGCAAAAGCCTCGGCCTCCGGGCTGCCGCTGCGATCCCTGGCGCAACCCCTATCTTTGCAAAGCAATGTCCACCCCCCAACGCACCTCCACGAGCGAAGGCACCCGCGACTCCCTCCTCTGGGAATTCGACGGTATCCGCATGGGCCACGCCGTCAGCGCATTCAACACCCTCACCCATTTTACCGCAAAAAGCGCCGACAAGCAACTCGTCCGCCTCCACATCGGCCTCAAAGGCAACTACAGCTTCCGCTACCACCAGCTCGACACCGACTACCACCTCATCGGCGGCCACGCCAACATCCTATATTCGAAAGACTTCGAGATGACGGTCGAGAACCGCACCCTCACCCTCGAAACCTTCGGCATCCAATTCCCAAAAGATACCTTTCTGCGCTTCACCCAAAACGCCTCCGATGGCCTCAGGCGGTTTGCCGATCAGATCGAATCCGGCACCCCCGCCATCCTCTCCGAACAGTGGGGCGCCGTCGACCCCGCCATCCAGCAGGTCGTTTACCAGATCGTCAACAACCCTTATAAAGGCGATCTCGAACCCATCTTCCTCCTGAGCAAGAGTGTCGAACTCCTCGTCCTGTGTGCGGAATCCTGCCGCCTCACCACCGAAAAGAAGGAAGCCTTCCTCACCTCACCCGCCGACAAGGAAAAGATCCTCGCCGTCCGCGACCTCATCAACGAAAAGCTCGAGTGCCCGCCCAATCTCAGCACCATCTCCCGCACCGTCGGCCTCAACGAATACAAGCTGAAACGCGGCTTCCGGCAGGTATTCAATAATACCGTATTCGGTTATCTCAGCGAGCAACGCCTCCTCCTGGCCCGGCAATATCTTCTCGACACCCGGCGCACCGCCGCCGACATCGGCTACCAGCTGGGCTATTCCACCCCACAGCATTTCAACAACGCCTTCAAGAAGCGCTTCGGCAGCACGCCGGACGCGGTGAGAAAAAATCCGTAAAATGCAATCGGCACCCCAGACTCCGCCGTACTATTGTAAAAAAAAGATATGAATACGCCACTCATCGTTACCGACGAGATCACCATCGACGGCCCCGCCGCAAAAGTCTGGGAAGTGCTCACCGAACCGGAATGGACAAAACAATACATGTTTGGATGCGAACCGATCACCGACTGGAAACCCGGCAGCCCCCTGCTCTGGAAAGGAACCTTCAATGACGTGGAAATGGTGGCGGTAAAAGGACAGGTCGTCCGGTTCGATCCCGGCCATTCGCTCATCTATACCGTTATCGATCCCAATAACCCCGCGATCCCCGACCTCCCCGAAAACTACCTAACCGTCACCTGTACCCTCACCGAACAGGACGGCAAAACCCATCTCTTTGTTTCTCAAGGGGATTACAGCGGTGTAGCCGACGGCGAAAACCGCTATCGCCATACCGTCGATGGCGGCGGCTGGAGCCCCATCCTCGACCACATCAAACAGCTCGTCGAAAATAATCGGGTAGAATAATAAGAAAAGCAGAAAGGATAGCCCGAAAGCAGAAAGGATCCTTCCCAAAGGCAAAATAAAGACAAAAGGGGGCGAAATGGCCGTTCCATTTCAAACCCCCTGTTGCCGGAAAACCAAAGGCAGAATCAACAGCCACCGGGTCAGTGACCAGCCTTACGCTGGCAGATCTCTCTTAATTGTGCCAGGAGGTATTGATATATCGGCGGCTCTATCTCTGCAAACCGACCGGCCACCCACAACCCCTCGAACAGTTCGTCGATCGCCTCCGCCACCTTTGCCCGATCCTGCAGATGACTAAACGCAAAGATGATCAGGTCGTCCTTATTGTTTTTATAGAGTTGAATAAAGGCCTTGATATCTCTTTTTTCAAGGTCTTCTAAGAGCTTTACCTCTTCGGCAAGCTGTTCCATTTTCATGGTTTATTGTTTTGGGTAAAAGGGAAGCCTCCTTTGTAGGAGACAGCAAAAAAGAAGGGTGGTCCTAGCTCCAATGCAACCGATTCTTCCGATATTCGTAACGACACCGGTGAACCCGGCGCCATAGCCTGAATAAAGCACCACTACGCATAAATGAAGGAACGCTCCCGGATATGGACTCTCATGGCCCGAAAGCTATCCGGCGAAGTGACGCCCGATGAGCTCATTGAGCTCGAACGCCTTCAGCAGCAACATCCCGAGATGACGTACTCCCTGCAGCTCCTGGCCGATCTCTACAGGTCCCACCCGCCCGCAGACGAGACCGAAGCCGAGGCCGAACAAGCCTACAGCCGCCACCTCACCCGCATGGCCCTCCGCGACATCACCCCCGCCGAAACAAAGAACCCCGAAACGAAGACCCCCGAAACAAACCGCCCCGAAACAAAGGCCGCCCCGAAATACGTCCCCAAACTCCAGCGCTTCAACCTCGCCCAAACCCGCGACCTGGTCGCCAACTACCTCACCACAACAGTGCGATCCCTCCGCCGTAACAAAGGCTTCACAACCATCAATATATCCGGCCTCGCCATCGGCCTGGCCAGCGCCATCGTCCTCCTCCTCTGGATCCGGAACGAACTCTCGTTCGATCAGTTCCACATCAACCGCGACCGCCTCTACCTCGCCATGACCCGCGCCCCCCTCGACGGCCAACTCGAGGTTTCACGCCGTACTCCCATGGTCATGGCCCCCGAACTAAAGACCCGCTACACCCGGCAGATCGAAGAAGCCGTCCGCATCAACTGGGTCGGCGCCTTCATCCTCTCCAATGGGCAAACCCATGTCCAAACCGGCGGTTATCTCTGCGACCCGGGATTTTTCCGCCTCTTCTCCCTTCCCCTCCTAAGCGGCGACACCGCCACCGCCCTCGGTACCCCCCGCAGCATCGTCCTCACCGCGAGACTGGCAAAAAAACTCTTCGGCGACTCCTCCGCCCTCGGCAAGACCATCAGCGTCGACAGTATCAATAACTTCGTCGTCACGGCCGTCACCAAAGATCCGCCTTCCAACACCAGCTTCCAGTTCGACTATCTGGTCCCCTGGTCTTATACGAAGGAAGTCCACTGGGAAGAACCCCTCTGGCAGAAGTCCACGATCTTTACGTATGTTTTAATGCGCCCCGGCGTCACCCAAACCGCCGCCAACCAGGCCATGCGCATGGTCATCCACGACCACGCCCGGGAGATTCCCGAAGAACTCTTCTTCTATCCTTTAAGTAAACTGCATCTGTACGGCAAGTTCGTCGACGGCAAGCCCGACGGCGGGGACATCGGCTTCGTGCGCATGCTCGCCGTCATCGCCGCCTTCATCCTGCTCATCGCCTGTATCAATTATATGAATCTGAGCACCGCCCGCAGCATCCGCCATGCGCGGGAAGTGGGCATCCGCAAGGTCATCGGATCCGATCGGGCTTCCCTCATCGGCCGTTTCCTCGGGGAATCCCTCCTGCTCTCGGCGGTAGCCGGCACCCTCGCGCTCGGGATCGTCGTCATCGCCCTGCCCTGGTTCGACGATCTTGTTGGCACCGACCTGGCCATACCCTTTGCCGACCCCGCATTCTGGCTCGGCGGTGCCGGCTTCATCGTCTTCACCGGCCTGCTCGCCGGTAGCTACCCTGCATTCTATCTCTCCGCCTTCCGCCCCGTTAATATTTTAAGAGGTCATTTCAAGACCATCCACGCACTCGTAACGCCCCGGCGCATCCTCGTCGTCTTCCAGTTCGCCTTCGCCATCACCTTTATCATCTGTACCATCGTCATCTACCGCGAATTCGATTACGCCATGCACCGCAAGTCGGGCTATGACAAGCAAGGCCTCGCCTTCGTGTACATCAAAGGCGATATCGGCAGGAATTACCCCGATATCCGCAAGCAGCTGTTCGCAACCCACGCCGTCACCACCCTCACCCGCACCGACGCCCCCATCTCCGAGATCTGGACCTGGAACGATAGCTATACCTGGGAAGGCAAAGACCCGCAGGATCGCGTCTTCTTCATCCAATATCACACCGACCGCGCCTTCGCCGCCACCATGGGCCTGAAACTGCTCGCCGGCCGCGATATCGACATCGAAAGATACCCCGGCGACACCTCCGCCGTCTTGCTGACAAAGGAATCGGCCCTGCGCATGGGCCTCCCTAACCCCGTCGGCCATACGATCACCGACCGCAGCCGCT
>Ga0157372_10004618_pt1 | contig 14645 bp, 14 predicted proteins | sample C55metaG_FD_115307 | JGI IMG/M metagenome (GOLD analysis project Ga0157372, IMG submission 115307) | Corn rhizosphere microbial communities from Kellogg Biological Station, Michigan, USA - C5-5 metaG | ecosystem: Host-associated > Plants > Roots > Rhizosphere > Soil | place: USA: Michigan... | reverse complement strand
GGCACAGCCGATCGCCCCTTCGTTACTCAGGCCCACCTGCGCGCCTGCTATCTCGCCCGATCGATCGACTTCCCGACGTTGTACCGCACGCCAGCCTCGAGCGTGTACTGGATGCCGAACTTCGGCTGCGGATGGTGCAGGAAGAAGTCGTTGTGAAGAAAGGTGCCCGTGCCTTGGGCGAAGACCGAGAACGAGGGCAGACGCATCTGCGCGCCGGCCAGCAGGAAGGGCGCGAACGCGACTCGCTTGCTCTGCACGCTGTCGGCCGCGGCGTAGAGTTGTGCCGCGTTGTCGAACGGCGCCGTCGAGCCCACGCTGCCGATGCGGTTCATGCCGGCACCAAGTCCCACGTAGGGATGCAGCGTCGGGCTCTGCATCGGAAAGCCGACCGCAGCCGCCGAGATCCGCTGCAGGTTGTGCAGCGTCACCACGCGGGCCTGCAGCCCGGTCTGGCCGACTTCCGCGAACGCGCCCTGCGTCGAGAAGAAGGACTGATCCAGGCTCACGTACAACCCACCGTACGTTCGCGTGATCATCCAGTCGATGCCCGCAAGCGGCGCCACCGCGCCATCAGTACCGTAATTCGACGAATAGACGAGCGCGCCGCCCTTAGCGCCCCAGAACCACGCGTCCTTGAACTGCCGTCCTGCCTGTGCCGCGCTCGGCTGGGCGAGCAAGGCGGCAGCACTGGCCGCCGCGAGGACACGGAGGAGTCGCATATCAGAAAACCTCGAGAAGGGAATTCGCGTCCGTTCACCCGCAGATGCGGGCTCATGCCTTGGGACGAAGAGGTTGCCCCGGGCGTCACGAAGAGGAAGTCAAACGCTGGCCGATGGAACGGCCGGTGCGTAACCTGACGGTACGCCCTGCCTCCGCGTCACGAGGGCGCCACCACTGCCGGGGAGCGTCGCCATGTCTGCCATCCTGCCCGACACCCCTCGCTTCGAGACTCCGGTGTACGGCACCGTCTTCGCCGCGCGCGCGTCCGTCGTGCAGCGCCTCAAGGAAGGCGACCACCTCATTCTCGTCCCCGATCCACCGGGCGTCGACGAGCCGAGTGTCTGGGTCCACGCCCCCGGTGGGGACGTCGTCGGACATCTCTCCCCCGACGTCAACGCGTGGATGGCGCCCCGCATGATCCGCGGCACCCGCTACGCAGCAGAAGTCTCGAGCGTCGGCGCGCCAGACACCGAAAGCTGGAAGCGCCTGGTGATCGAGGTGCGGCGGGTGGATTGAGCGGTTCGGGCAACTGCGAGTACTGCGTACCTGGCACTCGGCACGCAGACCGATCTCCAGTCTCCAGGAATGCCGGGCCTTGCGGAGCAGTGGCAACCGCAGGCCCGAAGGCCTGCCTTGAACCATGGTGCGGACCTCATGGCTGGCCTCGGTGCCACGAAGGAACCGTCGGCGCATTCATGGAGTCACCCCCGAGGTCTCGATACTTCAGTACTCGGTACGAAGTACTCGCAGTTGCCACACCACCTTCAAACCACTCCCACCTTCCCGCCGACCTTCACGAACGCCCGCACCGCCTCATCCAGGTCATCCTTTGTATGCGCCGCCGAGATCTGGCAGCGGATTCTCGCCTGACCCTGCGGCACGACGGGATAGCCGAAGCCCGTCACGAACACCCCTTCGTCGAGCAGCATGTCGCTCATCCTGATCGCTGCCGCCGTTTCGCCAACGATGATGGGGATGATCGGGGTCTCTCCTGGGAGCGGCTTGAATCCCGCCTCGATGATCCGCTCGCGGAAATAGCGCGCGTTGTCCCGCAGCTGCTGCACGCGCTCCGGATGCTGCTCGATGAACTCCACCGAGGCCAGCGCGCTCGACGCCACCGTCGGCGGCAGGGCATTCGAGAAGAGCTGTGGCCGCGAGCGCTGCGTCAGGTAGTCGCAGAGCGCCGCTGAGCCGGCGACGAATCCACCCGCTGCGCCGCCGAGCGCCTTGCCGAGCGTGGAGGTGATCACGTCCACCTCTCCAAGGACGCCGAAATGCTCCGCCGTCCCGCGGCCGGTCTTGCCGAGCACGCCCGTCGCGTGCGAATCATCGATCACCAGCACCGCATCGTGCTCCCTGCAGATCTGCAGCAGGTCGGGCAGTGGCGCGATCGAGCCCTCCATCGAGAACACCCCGTCGCTCCACACGATCCGTCGCTTCGCGCCCTTCGCCGCCGAAAGCTTCTCGCGCAGGTCGTCCAGGTCGGCGTGCTTGTACACCGCCGTCTGGCACTTCGTGATCGACTTCGCCAACCGGATCGAATCGATGATCGACGCGTGGTTCAGCGCGTCCGACACGACGAAGTCGCCTTCTTCCACCACCGTCGCCGTCAGCCCTTCATTGGCGTTCCAGGCGGAGACGTACGACATCGACGCCTCCGTGCCGACGAACCGCGCCAGCGCCTCCTCCAGCTCGCGATGCACCACGAACGTGCCGCAGATGAACCGCACGCTTCCGGTGCCCGCGCCGTACTGCTCCAGCCCGTCGATTCCCGCCTCCACCACCGCCGGCTCCGCTGACAAGCCGAGATAGTTGTTCGACGAGAGGATCAGCACTTCGCCGCGTCCCTCCATCTGCACCCGCGCGCCCTGCGGCGACTCCAGGAAGTTGAGGCGCTTGTACACGTGCTCGTCCCGAAGCTGCTGCAGCTTGGCCTCGAGCCCGGCGGTGAAGTTCTTGTTGAGAGCCATGGTTGGATTGAGGACTGAAGACTGAAAACTGAAGTCTGGCGGTCTGACCCACTCGCCAGCGCTGCGCGCTGGCGCTTCGTCTGACGGTCGAACGGCACCTTGGACTCGGACCGATCTGCACTCCGCAGCTTGCCGTTGACCACCAGACGAGCAGGGGGCGCAGCCGCCGAGCGGGTCCGACGAGCAGCCGCCGAGCGGGTCCGACGAGCAGCCGCGGAGCGGCGAGCAGGTCCGACCGCCCTTACGCTACCTCGAACACCACCTTTCCCGCGTCCCCACTCTTGATCGCCGCGATCGCTTCATCGTACTGCTCCAGCGGAAAGCGATGCGTGATCACCGGCGTCGGATCGAACTGCCCGGAGCGCAGGAACTGCGTCATCTGGATCCACGTGTCGTACATCCGCCGGCCGACCACCCCGTACACCGTGATCCCCTTGAAGATGATCTCCGTCGCGAAGTCCACCTCCATCGGCTTCGCCGGAATTCCAAGCATCTGAACCCGTCCGCCAACCCGCACGAGCGAGAACGCCTGGTGAATTGCGCTCGGCACGCCGGACATCTCCAATACCACGTCCACGCCAAGGCCCTGCGTGGCTCGCTGGACCGTCTCACTCGCTTCACCGGGCGTCACGGCGTCATTGGCGCCCATCTCGCGCGCCAGCGCGAGCCGCGTCCGGTTCACGTCGCTCGCCACGATGTGCGACGCACCGGCGGCGCGGCAGATCCCCACCGCGAAGATCCCGATCGGTCCGCAGCCCGTCACGAGCACCGTCTTGCCCGGCAGCTCCGTGCCCACGAGCGCCGTGTGGAACGCGTTCCCCATCGGATCGTGAATCCCGCCGATCTCGTAGGACACCGCGTCGTCGAGGTGCCACACGTTCGTCGCTGGCATCGCGATGAAATCGGCGAAGCAGCCGTCGCGGTCGACGCCGATGATCCGCGTGTTCGGGCAGACGTGGGCGTTCCCCGTGCGACAGAGATGACAGCGTCCACAGACGATGTGCCCCTCCGCCGTCACCCGGTCGCCCTCCTTCACGTCCGTCACCAGGCGCCCCACTTCCACCACGTCGCCGGCGAACTCGTGACCGACGGTGAACGGCGGCTTGCAGCGGCCCTGCGCCCACGCATCCCAGTCGTAGATGTGCACGTCGGTGCCGCACACGCCAGCGCGCCGCACCTTGATCAGTACTTCGTCGTCTCGAATCGTCGGGCGCTGCACATCGCGCAGCTCGAAGCCCGGCCCTGCCGTTGCTTTCACCAGCGCTCTCACGCGCGCCTCACTCTCGATCAGGATGATGGTTCGTCGCCTCGATCGAGGCGACATCGAAACCAAACCGGTTCCCGACGTCGATGGAAGTGTGATGCCACGCACCACGCGCGTCGCCGATTGGTGTTAATGAGACGCGCGCGATTCACTATTGCGTGCGATTTCTCGTGTTCCTATATTCGCGCGAGTTGATGCACACGTTGCGCGCACAGTCACGCGCATCGCACGCACTCGAATGCAAAGGGTACTGCGTGGGTTCTTCCCGCCGGGAGTTCGTCAGGACGACGTCCGTTGCCGCCGCCGCGATCGCTGGACTCGCTGCGGTTCCCGCCGCCGCCCGCGGCGCCCTGCTCGCGCCGACGCACGCGTCGCTCCTCCCTGGCGACGACCCTGACATCGAGGCGCTCGCGCATCTCGCCGTCGACGAAGCACGCTCCGCCGGTGCGAGCTACGCCGATGTCCGTTTCTCGCGTAACCGCTCCCAGTCGCTCTTCACGCGTGAGCGCCGCGTGCAGGGCCTCGTCGACAACGAGACGAGGGGCTTCGGCGTCCGCGCGCTCGTCGACGGTGCGTGGGGCTTCGCCGCCAGCCGCGAGCTCACGCGCGACGAAGTCGCTCGCGTCGCCCGCCAGGCTGCTGCCCAGGCGCGCGCGAATGCGGCGACGCTCGTCCGCCCAGTCGTCCTCGCGCCGAGCACGCCGGTCCCGCGCGGTACCTGGCGCACGCCCATCGAGATTGACCCGTTCTCCGTCTCCATCGAGGAGAAGGTCGGCGCGCTGCTCGACGCGAATGCCGCTGCCCTCAAGGCCGGCGCACGGTTCGTCAACTCGAGCATGTTCTTCCTTCGGGAGGAGAAGACCTTCGCGTCGTCGGATGGGTCGTACATCGTCCAGACCATCTATCGCACCCAGCCGCGAGTCACCATCACCGCCGTCTCCGCCGACTCGAGCGACTTCCAGACGCGCTCGTCGAACGAGATCGCGCCGATGGGTCGCGGCTACGAACACGTCCGGGACGCGAAGCTCGTCGACAACGCGCCGCGGTGGGCCGCCGAAGCGGTGCAGAAGCTCTCCGCCAAGCCGGTCGAGGTCGGCCGCTACGACCTCGTCCTCCACCCGTCCCACCTCTGGCTCACGATCCACGAATCGGTCGCGCACCCGACCGAGCTCGATCGCGCGCTCGGCTTCGAGGCCAACTACGCCGGCACCAGCTTTGTCGCCCCGCCGGAGAAAGTCCTCGGCTCGCTGCGGTTCGGGTCGCACCTCATGAACATCCGGGGTGATCGTGAGCAGCCTGGATCCCTCTCCGCTGTCGGCTGGGATGATGAAGGCGTGAAGCCGGAGAGCTTCGACATCGTGAAGAACGGCGTCTTCGTCGACTACCAGACCACCCGCGAGCAGGCGCCCTACCTCGCCGACTACTACAAGGCGAGCGGACGCCCCGTCCGCTCGCACGGCTGCTCCTACGCCGAGAGCTGGAGCGACGTCCAGTTCCAGCGCATGCCCAACGTCTCGCTCCTCCCTGGCGAGAAGGACCTGGGCTGGGAAGACCTCATCGCAGCGACCGACCGGGGGATCGCCATCATCGGCGACGGCAGCTTCTCCATCGACCAGCAGCGCTACAATGCGCAGTTCGGTGGCCAGCTGTTCTACGAGATCAAGGGTGGGAAGATCACCGGCATGCTGAAGGACGTCGCGTACCAGATGCGCACGCCGGACTTCTGGGGTGCGCTCGACATGATTGGCGGCCGGAAGAGCTACCACCTCGGTGGCGCGTTCAATGACGCCAAGGGGCAGCCCAGTCAGGTCAACGCGGTGAGCCACGGCTGCGTGCCGAGCCGCTTCCGCAACATCAACGTCATCAACACGGGGCGGAAGGCATGAGCGATCTCCGCTCCCTCGCCCAGGCCGCACGCTACCTCTCGCGCGACGAGTGCGAGGCCATCGCCCGGCGCGCGCTGGGTTTCGTCACCACCACCGATGGTGCTCGCCTCAACATCTCCAGCGGTAGTCAGGGCAACACCCGCTTTGCGGTAAATCAGGTCTCCACGGGCGGCGACAGCTACGACACCTCCGTCACGGTCACGGCGCATGTCGGCCGGCGCAGTGGGTCCAGCACCACCAATCAGCTCGACGACGCGTCGCTCAAGCAGGCCGTCGAGACCGCGGAACGGCTCGCGCGACTCGCGCCGGAAGACCCCGAATTCCTTCCTGAGCTTGGAAAGCAGGAATATCAGGAAGGACGCAACTGGAGCGACGCGACGGCCGCGCTCGATCCGCAGGGTCGCGCGGATGCCGTTCGCGCCATCACTGCGCCGGCATCGGGCGCGACGCTCGTTTCCACCGGGTTCCTCGAGGCACGCGCCGGCTCCAATGCCGTCGCCAACACCAACGGGCTCTTCGCGTACACGCGCGGCACGGCAACGGCACTCACCACCACGGTCCGCACGCCCGATGGCACCGGCTCCGGCTGGGCGGGAGCATCGCACTACGACTGGTCGCGCGTCGATCCCGCCGCGCTCGGCGCACGCGCTGCCGAGAAGGCGCGCGCGTCGCGCAATCCGGTCGCCATCGAGCCGGGTCGCTACACGGTGGTGTTCGAGCCCACGGCGGTGGGAAATCTCGTCCAGTTCATCGCACGCGCACTCAACGCGCGCAGCGCCGATGAGGGACGCTCATTCTTCTCCAAGCCGGGCGGCGGGAACAAGATTGGCAGCAAGGTCGTGGACGAACGCGTCACCATCGTGTCCGATCCATTCGACCCGGATGTCGCCGGTTCGCCGTTCGACAACGAGGGTTTGCCGACCCGCCGCAGCGTCTGGATCGACAAGGGAGTCGTGACGACTCTCGACTACGATCGTTACTGGGCTCAGAAGAAGGGCGTTACACCAACGGCAAGCGGTGGATCGCTGAAGATGAGCGGCGGTTCGAGCACGATGGATGAGATGATCGCTTCGACGCCACGCGGTCTGCTCGTTACTCGGTTCTGGTATCTGCGGCCTGTCGACCAGCGCACGATCCTGTACACCGGACTGACCCGCGACGGAACTTTCCTGATCGAGAATGGGAAAATCACCCGAGCGGTCAAGAATTTGCGGTTTAACGACTCGCCCGTCTTCATGCTGAATAATCTCGAAGCGCTCGGCACGCCGATGCGGGTCAGCGCGAGCGAGGATGGCGGACCAGGGCAGGCGATCATGGTTCCACCGTTGAAGGTCAGGGATTTCAACTTTACAAGCTTGAGCGACGCGGTCTGATCATGCGTTGCTGTGTCTTCACGGTTTCGCCATGAAATCGTGCAGCGGCGGAAAGGCGCTACGGCGCTGACCGCTGGCTCGTCCGAACCACCGGGGGTTCGATCGAGCGTTCCACTCCTTGACTGGAGAGTTTACCATGGCTGCAAAGAAGAGCGCACGTAAGAGCGCCAAGAAGGGTTCCGCTCGCAAGAAGTCGTCGGCGAAGAAGGCCGGTGCGAAGAAGAGCGGCGCGAAGAAGAGCGGCGCGCGCAAGAAGACCGCGAAGCGCGGCGCGAAGAAGTCCGCCCGCAAGTCGGCGCGATAAGTCGTCCGTCGTCGTATACGGAGAAGCCGGCGCTTTGCGCCGGCTTCTTTCGTTTCACCCCTTACGCCGCCATCTCCGCGCTCAGCGCGAGTACCGCGCCAATGCCAGGTCGACGATCCGGCCGACGAGTGCCTCGTGCGACATGCCGGATTCCGCGGCCGCTCGCGCGAACTCGCCCTGACGCTCGAGATAGCAGTTGGGATTCACCTCGATCACGTGAATCTCCTCGTTCCCGCCGACGCGAAGGTCCACTCGGCCGTAGTCGCGCAGCCGCAGGGCGCCGAACGCCTCGACCGCCACCTCCTGCAGGCGAGTCGTCAGTTCCGGTGTCAGGTCCGTCGGGAAGATAGACCGCGTACCCGCGAACTCGGCGCCCGATTCGGACTCCGCGCCGGTGCCGCCTTCCCCCCACTTCGCCTCGTAGCTCGCCACTCGTGGCCGGTCGGCGGGGAAGGCGCTGAAGTCCAGTTCCATCACCGGTAGTGCTTGCGGGGAGGCGTTCCCCAGCACGCCGACGTAGAACTCGCGTCCCTCGACGAACTCCTCTACCAGCACCGGCGACTGGAACTCCCGCTGCAGCGCGTCCATCGTCCCCAGCAGCTCCCGGATGTCGCGCACCACGCTCTTCGACGTGATCCCCAGTGACGCGTCCTCCTGCGGTGGCTTCACGATCAACGGAAAGCGCAGGTCGCCCACATGATCCAGCGCGCCGCGGTAAAGCGTCGCGAACTCCGGGGTGCGGATCTTCTGGAAACCGAGTACCTGCTTCGTCAGGCTCTTGTCACCAGCCATCAGCAGTCCTGCGGGGCTCGAGCCGGTATACCGCAGGCCGAGCAGGTTGAGCAGCGCCGCCACGTTCGACTCGAGCGCGCTCTTGCCGCCGAACGACTCGGCGAGATTGAACACCAGTGCCGGTGCCGCGCCCTTCAGCGCGGCGATCACCGCTTCGACGTCGCCCGCGACAGCCACCCGCGTCGTCTCATGCCCGAGCATGCCGAGCGCAGATTCGATCTGGCCAAGCACCGGATCCTCCGGCGGCTCGGCGGCGTCGGCACCGTGCAGCAGGACCACCTTCATCGTGACGCTCCGCGCATCGTCAGCGGACGCACGTGCTGATACCGCCAATGCATCGCCACGGCCGTGCCGAATGCCGTCAGCTCGATCAGCGTCGCGGCCTCGAGTCCTGCCACACGCAATCGCAGCGTCGCCGCACGATCGGCGAGTGCGCGGACGAGTGAGCGCACCACCATCGGTCCTGTTCCGGCCCAGTAGCTGATTCGTGCCACCAATTCTCCTTCGTGTCGCCGCAGGAAGCTCGATGCTTCCTCCCCGGCTGGTGCGTCGGCCGCACTCGCGAACAGTCGCCGGAGGTCGGCATCGAACTGGCGCGCATCACCCACCGGCAACCGCTCATCACTGGCGTAGTGCTCATCGAGCGTCCAGTGCATCGCCTCCACCGGCAGGTCGTCGGCCGTCAGCTCCGGAACCTCCGGCGATACGGATGCGACCTCGCGCATGACGGCGTCCACCCACTCCAGCTTTCGGAGCGCTTCCCAGCCCGAGTACTCCTCGCGCCAGTCCAGCTCCGGGGTGAGCCACACGGCGAACGTCTCGGCGAAATCCTCGTCCGGGTGCTTCTGTGCATACCAGCCGAGGATGTGCCTGACGTGGTCGCGCGACAGTGGATCCGCCGAGTAGTGCTCGTCGTACGGGCGCGCGAAGTCGCCGAAGAGCGTGCTGAACTCGACACGCTCGTGCAGTCGGAAGGCGTAGTTGATCGCGTGTCCCGCTTCGTGGCGCAGGTAGCGCATCGCTTCGTCGTCGCCTTCGATCGTGCCGGCGTGTTCGGCTTCGATTCGCTCGAGACGCTCGTCGGCGAGGTAGAACGGCACGCCGATCAACGGTGTGCCGTCAGGGCAGCCCCACTGGTCACTCAGGTACACAGGAGGACGGAAGGCGATGCCTCGCGACGCCAACTCCTCATGAAGCCGTGTCACCAATCGTTCTACGCGCGAGCCGGCGATCGCCAGGCCCAATTCCGAGATGCGCCGTCCCAGGAGCTGAGCACGCTCCTCGTCCCACTGCGCCGTGGAGTTCATGGCGGGCTCGGGGGGCAAGGCGCGTACCGAGCCCATGAAACACGAAGCGCCGCGGGATTTCCCGCGGCGCCTCTCTATTCGTGATCGCCTGTGTCAGGCGGGCTGCGCGTTCGGCTCCAGCTCGTCGTCCGGACCCGGCGCCCATTCGAACGAAGTGAATCGCGGCACCTTGTTGGGTTCCCATCCGCGGGAGATTACGATCCCCACGGGTTCATCGAGCCTGGCTTGATTGGCCTTCTTCATCTATTGTAGTGCCTGCGAGGGGGGAATTGCCCCCGGAACGGTCGGGGGCACCCGTCTTAAGGCACCTCCGGGGCCAGCCCGTAGATAAAATGTAAGGCGCTGCTGTGTAACGACTTGCGTCCTGGCGCGATCGGTACACGACCGCCACTCGTGTCCCTATGACACGTGCCACTTTCAGCGTTTCGTGTCGTTCCGACACGTACTCAGCTGAGCTTTCTCGCCAGAAAGCTGTCGGGAGCGCCTTCCTCGACCGTCACGTCCCAGCCGCGATAGCGCCGTTGCAATTCGTCCAGCGAAACCGGCGCGCGCTTCCCCCGGGCTATCGTCTGCACGAGGTGCACCCCTCCATCCATCGTCGCGCTCTGCAGGACCTGGATCACTCGTGCGCGCTCGGCCGCATTCACCCCGGCGAACGCCGCTGGCGTGTAGATGACGGCCGTCAGCGGCTGCTCAGGAGTCCATGAGTCCAGCGCCGTCGCGCTCGCGTGCACGCGTTCCGCAAGCCCGACTTCCTCGGCCGCGTCGAGCACGCGCTGCACTGCGTCCTGATCAGCCAGCGCCGTCACTTCGCAGCCGTTCGCCGCCAGGTAGAGCGCCGGCGTTTCCACCTGGCTGCCCGCGACCAGCACTCGGGACGATCCACTCACCGTTTGCGCGGCACGAACCACGATGTCGTCGGCGCGCAGGCCCCAATGCTCAGGCCGTCGCAGCTCCTCGAGCAGTCGAATGCGCCGCTTGCGCCAGGTCACGTACGCCGGCAGCCGCAGGCGCTTGAAGATGATCTTGTCGACCTCATCCACCAGCAGCAGTTCGGTCAGCGCGAACTGCTGCTGCGCCGCGAGCGCGCGCACGGCATCGTCTCCGATCGAAAGGAGCACGCTGCGCGGTACGGATTCCTTGTAGTTCTCGATCTCTCGTTCGACGAAGAGCTCGTATTCGTGCTTGAGCGATCGGGACGGCCGCGGCGCCATGCAAGTTCCGGAAGGAAGACGAGCGTAAGGTAGAGATCCCGGAAGCGCGCGCAAGTGCGGGTGTCACACCCACGCCATCTCAGGCCGGCTCGACGTGCACGATGGCCTCGGCGCCGCCGAGCTCGCGAGCCATGGCTTCCTCCACCTCGTCCGTCAGCTCGTGCGCGCTTGCCACGCTCGTTCCACCAGGGACGAGGATAGTCAGCTCCACGAACAGGTGCCCCGATGACGTCCGACGTGAACGGACCGAGCGCACGCCCGTCACGCCGGGTATCGTCCGCGCGATCGCCACCAGTTCCTCCGCATGCACGCCGCGCGCATCCACGAGAACGGGAATGGAGTCACGCAGGATCTGATAGCCGCTCCAGGCAATGATGAGTGCCACCACGATTCCGAGCACCGCGTCGGCGCGGAGGAATCCGAGCCTCGACAGCACGAGCGACGCAATCGCCAGCGCGGTCACCAGGATGTCGCTCGCCGTGTGTGAGGCGTCCGCCAGCAGCAGCGAGCTCTGGTAGCGGCGCCCGCGTGACCGCTCGAAGCGGACGACGAATACGTTCACGGCAAGTGAAAGCAGGAGCAGTACGGCATCGAGCCGACGGGTCATCGGCGCTGCTGCGTCGCCCGCCAGCTCTCCCACGCTCCGTCGCACCAGCTCGAAGCACGTGATGGAGAGAAACCCGACGATGGCCAGCGTGCCGAGAGTCTCGAACTTCTCGTGTCCGTACGGGTGATCCTCGTCGGGCTCACGGGCGGCGACCGAGATCGCCGCGATCGCCACGCCGTTGCTCAACATGTCGAGCGTGGACTCCAGCGCGGCGCCCAGCACCGTCAGCGCTCCGGTGCGCGCCCCAACCGCGATCTTCAGCGCCGCTGACGCCGCGTTGAGCAGCAGGACGAACATCAGCGCGCGCCGGACGCCCGACGAGCGGGCCTCGGGCGCGACCGACACGACGTCATTGGATTGAGTTGTCGCGCGCATCGGCGCAGTTTGTGGTCGTCGCGCGAACGCTGTCAACGCTGGAGTGGAGCACGCATGCCCGAGCTGCCCGAAGTCCAAGCTGCCGTCGATGAGCTGCGGCGGCGTGCGCAGGGGCGCACGATCGCCCGCCTTCGACTGCTCCACCCGGCACTGCGTCGCCGCGTCTCCCCACGAGTGCTCAAGGCCCTTGGCGGAGCACGCATCGTCCGCGTCGAGCGTCGCGGGAAGCATCAGCTTCTTCACCTCGATGACGGACGGGTCCTGCACGTGCACTTCCGCATGAACGGCGATTGGGAGAGCGGTCCGTCCGATGCGCCGCTACCGCGGTTCGCGCGCGCCGTGCTCGATCTGACGGACGACACGCGCCTCGTGCTTGTGGACTCCCGCGCCCTCGCCACCCTGGACGTGCATCCCGCGGGCGTCGATCTCGCGCTTGGCCTGGGGCCGGACGCCGCCGATCCATCGTGGACCGCGCAGCAGCTCGGACAGGCGCTCGCCGCGCGCCGCGGTCCGATCAAGCCGGCCCTCCTCGACCAGAAGCTCGTCGCGGGGCTCGGGAACATCTACGCCGCGGAGTCACTCTGGCGCGCGCGCATCGATCCATGTCTCCCCGCGCGAGATCTCACCACGCCGCGAGTCCGCAAGCTGCGCCAGGCAATCGCAAAGGTCATCGAGCGCGCGACCGGCTCCCGATACACTGATGCTGACCGCGTCAAGCTCGACGTGTACGATCGGGAAGGAAAGCCATGTCGCCGCTGTCGCACGCCGATCGAGCGTATCGTGCAGGCTGGTCGCAGCACGTATTTCTGCCCGGAATGCCAGGCGAGTTGACCGAGGTCTGTTCGCGTGAGCGCGCGGCCAGGCAACCGAAACACCTCCGAGAACGTGGTAGCTCGCATTGAAGCACGAAGACCGGCAGGCTGGTCCCGAACGGGACATTGAAGAGCCCTGTCATCCCGCAGGCATGCAGTGCCTGTCGGGCTCAGCGTGCGGTGCGCGTGGGCTGGCTACGCCGGGGAGAACGCAGGTCCCGACAGGGCTTCGCCCTGCGGGATGACAGTCGTCAGAGCGAGCGTCCGTATATTCGTGGACGCTGCGCTGGGTCCCGGTACTGCAGTAGCCGGTACGAAGTGCTCGTCCCAGCCGTACTCGCTTACCCGTCCGTCGCCTCGAGCAGCGCACCCTTGATGTAGCCAGTCTCGGGAATGGTCAGCACCTCGGGATGATCGATCGGCTGGCCGCGCAGTTCACGCAGCACGATACGTCGTCCGCTATCGGCAGCGGCCGCTTCCAGCATCTCCAGGAAGAGTGGCTTCGTGAGGTGAAAGGAGCAGCTGGCGGTGAAGAGGAGTCCGCCTGGCGCGAGGAGTCGCATCGCACGGAGGTTGATTTCCTTGTAGCCACGCAGGCCGGCAGCGAGGGCAGGACGCGTCTTGGCAAAGGCCGGGGGATCGAGCACGATCGTGTCGAACTGGACGCGCTCTCGCTCCCGTGCCTTCAGGTACTCGAACGCATTCGCCTCGACGAATGCCCCGTTGTCGAGTCCGTTCCTTCGAAAATTCTCCTGTGCGCGCGAGAGTGCATGCGCTGACGCGTCGAGTGCGGTTACGTGCCCGGCCCGCCGAGCGAGGTGCAGCGCAAAGGAGCCGTGATAGCTGAAACAGTCGAGCGCTCGACCGCGCGCAATCCGTCCGACCATCGCCCGGTTCTCACGTTGATCGAGGAAGGCGCCGGTCTTCTGGCCTCGCCACGGTGCAGCGAGGTAGCGGATCCCATGCTCATGCACCTCGATCTCATCAGGGACGGTGCCATCGAGCAGCTCCACTTCCGTCGCGAGTCCTTCCTTCACTCGCAGGGACACGTCGTTGCGCGCGAGGATGCCAGCGGGCTGTGCGAGGTCGCGCAGGGCCTGCACGATCTCGGCGCGGTAGCGCTCGAGTCCGGCACTCATGAGTTGTACGACGAGCCATCGATCGTAGCGGTCCACGATGAGCGAGGGGATACCATCGCCTTCGCCGTGAACGAGCCGGTAGGCGTTTGCCTCCGCGTCGATTCCCGCACGGCGCGCGATCACGCGCTCGAGGCGCTGTCGCCACCAGGCCGCGTCGAGCGTGGCGTCCGGATCGCGGTCAACCAGCCGGAGTGAGATTTCCGAGCGCGGGCTCCAGAATGCCGTGCCCAGCGGCTTGCCGCGCTGATCGGTGACCCGTGTCGCGCCCGCTTCGGTATCAGGACGTTGCACGACGTCGCTGCGATAGATCCACGGATGTCCGGCGTCCCAGCGACGCGCTCCGCGGTTGGAAACGATTGCGATGCTCATGCGCGAATGCTAACCGCGCTGCGGGTCGCGCACCTGGGCCACCGGATTTGGCCTGCGAGCGCCCCCTTGAAAGTCACGCCGGATTTTTGTAGTTTGCAGACCCTTCACTGATGGGCGTTGCGTCGGATCGGACGTTGTGTTCGACGCGAGGAAAGTCGGTGAATGGAACAGTGATGTACGAGTTGCGGCACTTGTCGTGATCACATCACGCGATTATGATTGAAGGCTCACCGCGAGAGTTTCATCGCGGACCGCTGATTGAAAAGTGAAGGGAAGAGGATGGGTCGTCGGTCTGGTCTTTTGGCTGGCGATCGATTCGTGGGAAATGGAATCTTTACCGAGCTTCAGGTGCACTCGGACGAAGCATTGGCGAACGCCGGTGAGTCGCGCGAGGGTGCGTGGAGATTGGTAAGGTAGATTGCAAAGCAATGCGCGTAGTTCTGCTTGGCGACTGTATGTAGTCAAGCGAAGGAAGGCATGTGGGGGATGCCTGGGCACACGGAGGCGATGAAG
>Ga0157372_10004617_pt1 | contig 14645 bp, 20 predicted proteins | sample C55metaG_FD_115307 | JGI IMG/M metagenome (GOLD analysis project Ga0157372, IMG submission 115307) | Corn rhizosphere microbial communities from Kellogg Biological Station, Michigan, USA - C5-5 metaG | ecosystem: Host-associated > Plants > Roots > Rhizosphere > Soil | place: USA: Michigan... | reverse complement strand
GGTGCCATTGGCCTGCTCGGCACCAAGCCGAGTTGGGACCTGATGACCGGCTGCGACACGTTCCTGATGATCGGCTCGCGGTTCCCGTATTCGGAATTCCTGCCCAAGGAAGGCCAGGCGCGCGGCGTCCAGATCGACATCGATCCGAAGATGCTGTCGATCCGCTATCCGATGGAGATCAATTTGGTCGGCGACTCCGCTGCCACCCTGCGCGAACTGATCCCGCTGCTCAAGCGCAAGGAGGACCGTTCCTGGCGCGAAAAGATCGAAAGCAGCGTCGCCGAATGGTGGCAGGTTCTCGAGGCGCGGGCGATGCACGAAGCCGATCCGATCAATCCCGAGCGGGTGTTCTGGGAAGCCTCGCCGCGGCTGCCCGACAACTGCATCCTTTCGTCGGACTCGGGTTCCGCAGCCAACTGGTACGCGCGCGACCTCAAGATCCGGCGCGGGATGATGGCCTCGCTGTCGGGCGGTCTCGCCACGATGGGCCCTGGCGTTCCATACGTGATCGGCGCCAAGTTCGCGTTCCCGGACCGCGTGCCGATCGCGCTGGTCGGCGATGGTGCGATGCAGATGAACGGCAACGCGGAACTGATCACGATCGCCGACTACTGGAAGGAATGGTCGGACCCGCGGCTCGTGATCGTGGTGCTCAACAACCGCGATCTCAACCAGGTGACCTGGGAAGAGCGCGTGCAGGAGGGCGATCCGAGGTACGACGCGGCGCAGCACGTGCCCGACTTCCCGTACGCGCGCTACGCCGAGATGGTGGGCCTGAAGGGCATCCTCGTGAACCGTCCCGAGCAGATCGGCCCGGCGTTCGACGCGGCCTTCGCGGCCGACCGCCCGTGCGTGATCGAGGCGATCACCGACCCCGAGGTTCCGCCGTTGCCGCCGCACATCACGTTCAAGCAGGCCAAGGCGTTTGCCGAGTCGATGCTCAAGGGAGATTCCAAGACGCCGGCGATCATCCGGGATTCCGCGCGCGAAATGATGGCCAGCATCTTCCCTGGAAGCAAGGGTGGATGACTATGGACGCGGTCGCGCTGTCCGCCCCGCGCGTCTCGGTCTACAAGGTGCCGACCGATTCGCCGGAGTCCGACGGCACACTGGAGTGGGACAGTACGATGCTGGTGATGGTCGAAATCGATGCGGGGGGCAGGAGCGGGCTGGGTTACAGCTACGCCGACACCGCGACCGCCGCGCTGATCCGCGACAAGCTGGCCGGTATCGTCGAACACCGCGATGCGCTGGACATCCACGGTGCATGGGTGGCGATGCTCCGCGCGATCCGCAATCTCGGACGGCCCGGCATTGCGTCGATGGCGATCAGTGCGATCGACAACGCCCTTTGGGATTTGAAGGCGCGCCTGCTCGACCTGCCGCTCTGCAAGCTGCTCGGCATGGTGCGCGAATGCGCGCCGGTGTATGGCAGCGGCGGATTCACCTCCTACGATGAGCGTCAATTGCGCGACCAGCTTGGCGACTGGGCCAAGAACGGTTTCGGCATGGTGAAAATGAAGGTGGGGCGCGAACCGCAGCGCGATCCGGAGCGGGTAGCCGCCGCCCGCAAGGCGATCGGCGATCGCGCGCAGCTCTTCGTCGATGCCAATGGCGCCTATTCGCGCAAGCAGGCCCTGCGCATGGCGCAAACCTTCGCGGAGTACCACGTCACCTGGTTCGAGGAACCGGTTTCCTCGGACGACCGCGAAGGCCTGCGGATGCTGCGCGATCGCGCGCCCGCCGCGATGGATATCGCGGCGGGCGAATACGGCTACGATTCCTGGTACTTCCGGCGGATGCTGCAAGCCGGCGCCGTGGACGTGCTGCAGGCTGACGCCACCCGTTGCGCCGGGATCACCGGCTTCATGCAGGCATCGGCGTTGTGCCAGGCGTTCCAGGTGCCATTGTCGGGCCACTGCGCGCCCTCGATCCATGCGCACCCGGCCTGCGCCGCGCCGCCGCTGCGGCACATCGAATATTTCCATGACCACGTCCGCATCGAAAGCATGCTGTTCGACGGCGCCCTCACGGCCGAAGATGGCGCACTGTACCCGGACCTTTCGCGGCCGGGACTGGGTCTCGAGTTCAAGCGCGCGGATGCGCGGAGGTTCGAAGTGTAGGAGCCTGCGCGCAGGCGACCCACCCGTCGCGGGCACGCCCGCCCGCTCCTGCCAGCAAGAGGAGGCACCCATGCAAGTCGACCATCTGGACAGCAAAACCGAATGCAAGCACCAGGGATGCAATTGCAGCGTCCCCGCGGGCGACGAGTTCTGCAGCGAACACTGCCGCAACGACGAGGCGAAGGGCACCGCGCAAGGGGGGCAGGGTTCATGCGGCTGCGGCCACCCTGATTGCAACAACAGCCAACGGTCGCAGCAGCGCTGACCCGAGGTGACATCGGTATACAAGCCCGACAGCATTGGTCCGCAGATAAACGCGAATCAACGCGAATCAAGGCGACGAACGACAGCGCACGTGGAGTAGTTGCATTCGTTGGCGTTCACTCGCGGACTGCCTTTTCGAGATTGCAAGGAGTACCCATGAAGGACCGTTTCAAGGACAGGGTTGTCGTGGTGACGGGCGCATCCGCAGGCGTGGGCCGCGCAGCGGCGGTGGCATTCGCGGAAAACGGCGCGCACGTTGCGCTCATTGCCCGCGGCGAGGAAGGGCTCGAATCGGCGCGGCGCGAAATCGAACTCGCCGGCGGCAAGGCGCTCGCGATCACGGCGGACGTGGCCGACGCCAAGGCGGTGGAAGCCGCGGCCGACAAAGTCGAGTCCGAGCTCGGGCCGATCGACATCTGGGTCAACAATGCGATGGTGACGATCTTCGCGCCGGTGAGCGAGATCGATCCGGACGAATTCAAGCGCGTGACCGAGGTCACCTACCTCGGCGGTGTGTACGGCACGATGGCGGCGCTCAAGCGGATGCGTCGGCGCGACCGTGGCGTCATCGTGCAGGTGAGCTCGGCGCTCGCTTACCGCAGCATCCCGCTGCAGTCCGCCTATTGTGGCGCCAAGCACGCGCTGGTCGGGTTCCTCGACTCGTTGCGCTCGGAATTGATCCACGAGGGCAGCGCAGTGCGGATCACCAGCGTGCAGATGCCGGCGCTCAACACGCCGCAGTTCGGCTGGGCCCGCAACAAGATGCCCGAGCGTCCGCAACCGGTGCCGCCGATCTTCCAGCCGGAGGTCGCGGCCGATGCGATTCTCTACGCCGCCAGCCACAACCGGCGGAATGTTCCGGTCGGTTCGTCGACATGGAAAGCGCAGTGGGGCCAGAAATTCATCCCGGGACTGTTGGACCGTTACCTCGGCCGCACCGCGTACAAGGGCCAGCAAAGCGGCGAGTCCGATCCGCACGATCGGCCGGACAACCTGTTCAAGCCCGTCGCCAGTGATCCCGGCACCCACGGACGTTTCGATGCACAGGCCAAGGGCGCAAGTCCTGCATTGTGGGTCGAGGAGCACCGTGGACCAGTATTGGGCGGCGCGGCCCTGCTCGGCGCGCTGGCGGCGCTCGGTTGGTACGGCGCGCGCTCGCGCTCGATGCCGGCCCGCCTGGTGCGGCATCGGATCCACCAGGCATCGCGCACGCTACGGAATCGGCAGCCATGACGATCGGCAAGAACCTGTGGGTGATACCGGAAGGCTACATCCCGCCGGACTCGGAGGAGCAGAAGGGCTCGCGTTTCGTCAGCCACGAAGCGGCGTGCCTGTTGAACGCCAACGATCAGGACGCACACGTGGCGATCACCCTGTATTTCGTCGAAAAAGAGCCGGTCGGACCCTACGAGGTGCGGATTCCCGCACGGCGTACCCTGCACCTGCGCTTCAACGATCTCGAAGACCCCGAGCCGGTGCCGCGCGATACTCCCTATTCCAGCGTGATCGAATCGGACTTGCCGATCGTGGTCCAGCACACGCGACTGGACTCGCGCAGGGAGGCCCTCGGACTGTTAAGCACCATCGCCTGGCCGGGCACCTGAAAAAGAGGTTCGCGCGCCCCACGATTCGCCCATTCGCACATTTGTACGCCGCCGTCGCCCCGACGGCACCACCGCAAGGAGAACGTCATGGCCGAAGACGCCAACAAGACCCCGGGACATGCCAACGGCAAGACCCACGAACGGATCGACCGCGCCGCCGGGCGCGTCAAACAGGAAGCAGGCAGCGCGGCGCAAGCCGCCAAGAGCAAGACCGATCAAGCCGAGGAACGCGTGGACCACGCCACCGACGCCGGCGCGCGCGCAGCCCACCGATTGGCCGACAAGGCAGCGGACTGGCGGCAGCGCGGCGGTGCCGCTGCGTACACGATGCGCGACCGCGCCGACAACCTGATGGAAGATGCGCGTGAGTGCGTGCGCGAGAAGCCGGTGCAATCGGTGGCGATCGCGCTTGCCGCCGGCTGGCTGGTAGGCCGACTGCTGAGTTCGCGTCGTTGAGGACCGCCTGCGTGCGGTGTGCCGCATGAGCCCGTCCGACGGCCAGGGCGCTGCCGCGCCGGGGCCACCGCCGCCCGGCCCGCGCGGCCGCGAATCGGCCGCGAGCGCCGCCGAGCCATCGCCCTCCACACTGGCCGCGCTGACCGCGCTGGCGTCGGCATTCCGGCAGCTCTTTCTCGCGTTACGGAATCTCGCCGTCGCCGAAGCGCGGGTGATGCGGGCCGGCATTCCGCTGTTCTTCATGGCGGCGGTCGCACTGGTCGCGTTTGCGGTGTCGCTGTGGGTATGCATGGTGGCGTTGATCGGCTGGGCCCTCATGCGCGGCACGAATTCGCTCGGCCTCGCACTCGGCCTGCTGGTGGTGATCCACGCGATGCTGGTGTTCGGCGTCTGGTCGGTGATCAAGTATTCGATCCGGCAGGCGACGTTTCCGCAGGCGCGCGCCGAGTTGCGGATGCTCGGGCGCACGGCGCTCCATGACCTCGGCCGCATTACCGGCAAGCGTGAGGCGGTGCAGGGTGCACCGGCGCACGCCACGCCAGACAAGGAGGGAAGGGCATGAACTACTTCAGGGCGTTGCGGGCGCGCCGGCGTGCGCTGCGGGAATGCGAACGGGCGCGTCGTGAACTCCACGGCTCCGTGGAAGACCTGGTCGGCGCCTACGAGGCACGCCCGTTGCCGATCCTCGCCGGCGCTGCGGGCATCGGTTTCGTGCTCGCGCAGATGCGGGTCGGCAGCGGACTGGTGAAGACCGGCGCCCGCGTGGCGAGTGGTCCCGCCTGGGGGCTGGTCCGGCACTTCGTCGATCGCATCGGCTGACGCTGACTCGACCGCACAACCGGCAGCCATCTCGCTTGCGGGGCTTGCCGAGCGGCGCACTTCGGCGTCGGCGCTTCACACGGCCAACACGCACCCCTGCTTAGGATCGAAGTGGGATTGAAGTGCGGCCATGGAACCAGACCAAGGAGGAGTACCGTGAATAGCAAGCGATTGGGATTCGCATTGGCCCTGTCGGCACTCGGTTTGCTCGTCGCAACGGGCGCCTCGGCGGCCGAGAACGATATCAAGTGCCAGATGACGTTTACGTTGTCCGGCTGGTCGATCATCTACAAGACGGCCGACGGGACCGGAACGGTTACCTGCAACAACGGGCAGTCGATGAAGGTCCATCTCGACGCGAAGGGCGGCGGCCTGACGGTCGGGAAATACAAGCTCACCGATGGCCACGGCGAGTTCAGCAACGTCACCGACATCAGCCAGATCATCGGCACGTATGCGACCGCCAGCGCGCATGCCGGCGCCGTGAACTCCGGCCATGTGGCGGCGATGACCAAGGGACGTGTTTCGCTGAAGCTGAGCGGCAACGGCGAAGGCTGGGACATCGGCGCGGCACTTTCGGGGTTCACCATCCACAAGGCCAAGTAGCCGTACCGCCGATACGGCCACGGATCTCCGGGGCAATCACGTTGCGCGACCCGTTTGTGGTCGCGCTTTTTTGTGCATCGGTTTTGCACCGAACAGGAGGCGTGCTCCGGCGGTTCCATTCATTCGTCATTAACCGCGTACCGCGCCAACTAGCGGTTCCACACAAGGGAGAGCCATGCACATGGACGCGATCAAGCTGTTGAAGGAAGACCACGACAAGGTAAAGGAACTCCTGGAGAGCCTCGCCGCAACGACGCCGCGTGCAGAAAAGAAGCGCACCGAGCTGCTTTCCAAGATTACCGAGGAGCTCGAGGTCCATACGCAGATCGAGAACGAGATCTTCTATCCGGCGTTCAAGAAGGCCGGGGAAAAAGGCGATGACGCGAAGATGTTCTTCGAGGCGCGGGAAGAGCACCGCGCGGTCGGGGAACTGGTGCTGCCCGACTTGAACAAGACGCCGGTCGCTTCCGAGCAGTTCAGTGGCCGCGCGAAGGTCCTCAAGGAGCTGGTGGAGCATCACGTCAAGGAAGAGGAAGGCGAGATGTTTCCACGCGCCAGGAAGCTGATGTCCAAGGACGAACTGCAGGCGCTCGGCGAACAAATGGAGACGCGCAAGCAGGAGCTTCTGCAACAGCGAAGCATCAGCGCCGCAGCGTGAGGCAGCGTGCCGGCGTGCCGCTCCGGACAGCGCCACCGGGATTCCCGTTGCGCGTCCGGAGTGGTTCGGCGGCGAGCCACCGGCGGCGGCGGGGCTGACCTGCATTGGGCGCACGGGGACAGCGCGGCGGCAAACGACCGGTGCGGTCCGCACCGCTTCGCATGCAGGGGCTGCACTATTCCAGCGACTCCGAGCCCGGCATCACGCGGCGACGGGTCGGGCGGGGCTTCGTGTACTACGGACCCGGTGGTCGGCGGGTCCGCGATCTTCACGCACTGGCGCGGATCCGCTCGCTGGCCATTCCGCCGGCCTACCGTGACGTCTGGATTTGCAAGGATGCTGCGGGCCATCTGCAGGCGACCGGCCGTGATGCGCGCGGTCGCAAGCAATACCGCTACCACCCGCAGTGGCGTGAGTACCGGGATACCGAGAAGTACCGCCGCCTGTTGCGGTTCGGCAAGGCGTTGCCCGTGCTGCGCCGCCGGTTGCGAAGCGACCTGGCGCGCACCGGGCTTCCTCGCGAGAAGGTGTTGGCGGTCGTCGTCAGCCTGTTGCTCGAGACGCGCATCCGGATCGGCAACGACGAGTACGCCAACAGCAATCATTCGTACGGCCTGACTACGCTGCGTTCGCGCCATGTGGGCTTCCTGCGCAGCGGGCGGGCCCGTTTCCACTTCCGCGGCAAGAGCGGTCAGGTCCGCGAGGTGATCCTGGATGACCGGCGGCTGGCGCGGCTGGTGCGCTCCTGCCAGCGGCTGCCGGGACAGGCGCTGTTCCAATACCTCGATGACGAGGGCGAGCGACACCCGGTCGATTCGACCCAAGTCAATGCGTACATCCGCGAGGCGATGGGCGAGGAATTCAGTGCCAAGGATTTCCGGACTTGGGTCGGCACGCTGACCGCGATTGCCATGCTGGCGCGCACACCGTTGCCGGAAGAGGGCGGCGAGCGCGCGCAGCGGGCCACCATCGCCGGGATCGTCAGGGAGGTGGCGGCCGAACTCGGCAATACTCCTGCGGTCTGCCGCAAGGCCTACGTCTGCCCGGATGTCTTCGTGTCATGGCAGAGCGGGGGTCTGCACCCGCTGGTCCCCGAGGCCGCCGTCTCGCACCCGCGGCAACTGGAGGCCAAGGCACTGCGGTTGCTCAGGCGCTGTCTCGCGGCAAACGCCGCCTGACATAGGGCGCCGCGCCCGCCCACGGCAGCGTAGGGCGGACATCGTCCGCCGTCTCGCGTGCGGCGGACGGTGCCCGCCCTACACGAATCCGGATGCGTATTCACATCGTCCGCCGTTTTCGCGTGCAGCAGATGCCCGCCCCTGCACGAGCACGAGCCCGAATGCAAAGCGGACATCGTCCGCCGGCTCGCGCCGGCGGCGATGGCCGTCCTGCTGCGCTGCTTTCAGATGCGTCGTCTTCCGCGCCCGAAGATCAGCGACAAGATGAACAGGATGATGAAGATGACGAACAGGATCTTGGCGATCGTGGCCGCGAGGCCGGCAACGCCGAAGAACCCGAAGAACCCTGCGATCAGCGCAATGATGAGGAATACGACCGCGTAGTAGAGCATGCTGGTACTCCCATCCGTCCCGGCGACGGTCCTTGGGGGAATGGACGTGCGCGGATGCCGGGAGTCGCGCACGGGGCAAAAAAACTCCGGACATGCCGTCCGTGGCGTGCCCGGAATCCATCGAACCGGCGCCATTGGCGGAGACCAAGCCGATTCGTTGCGATGGCTCCTGCGTGCTCTGTCCTGTACGCGTCGGACCATCGTTCGCGACGCGTCCTGCGTCGCGCGGGGTACTACTGCTACAGGCGCTCCGTTCGCCTGCGCGGCATGGGCCGGATCTCACCGGAGCCCACGCGTGCGATCCTCAGTGCTGCATGTTGCCGGTCCGTGCCCGCACCTGCAGGTTCGAGGTATCCACGTGCTTCACGCCACGCACCCGCATCGCTTCGCGGCGCGCCTTCGCGATGTCGCGCTGCGTCGCGACCGTGCCACTGAGCGTGGCGGTACCATCGTTGAACGAGACGTTCACGTTGGTCGCGGTGATGCCGTGCGACGTCAGTTGACGCTTGATCTTCTGCTCCGTGCTGCTGCTCGACATGTTGTTGTGCATGCCGTTCTGCATCGGCTGATTCGATGGCATGCCGTTGGTCATCGGCGAAGAAGCCGGCGGCGGTGTCTGGGGCGTGGTTTGTGGCGTCGTCTGCGCATAGGCGGCGGTCCCCATCGAGGCAACGACGAGGGATGCGAGCGCGGCTGCGATACGGGTTTTCATTTGGTGACTCCTTGTCTTCTGGATGGTCGGTTTCAACGGTTTGCGTTGCGTGTGACATGTTTCCTGGGGCGGTCCCTGCGTTCCGGATCCCGGCGGGCGGGAATTTCGTCCTGGTTCGACGGGTCGCGCTGGCGGCGCGGCGGCAGGTGCTGCGGTTCGCGCTGCGGGGGAAGCCGGTTCCTCATGTCGGTTCCATCTTGACGGTGTTCCGATGAATACGCCGCGAACCGGAGCGCCCCAAGGTGAATGGTTTTCGAACCGCGCCCCCCATGGAGCGGCGAGCGGGACCGCGCCGTGAGCGAACCACAAGAAACCTTTTGGTGGGGTCAATCGGGTTCGCGATCGGCTTCGAAATTCCTCGCCGGCCACGTTTCGCCTCGAGCGGGGTTCACGATCTGTACCTCTGCCGAGTCGACACCGGAATGACGGCGGCGCGTCGCCGTGGTGCCGCCGATACCGGCATTTCCATCTCGTGGATGAAGGACCCCATGCGGAACAGCAGGCGCTCGAGCTGTCCGAGTTCGCGCTGCAGGTTTTCATCCAGGCCCTTGACGCTGCCGAGGGTTTCGCGGAAGTGCTCCGTCACCCGTGCCTCACGCCGGGCGATGCGCTTCAGGCAGCCCAATTCGACGTCGATGTTGGTGGCCGCCATCCAGCGCTCGAGGCGCGCGCCGAACCTTGCCACCGCGTTCGCCCCGCGGCGTGCCGTGCGTCCGCCGCTCCGGTCCATTTGCCAGGCCAGATGGTAGGCAATCGTCGCGTGCGAGTTGGCGACCCGTTCGACCAGGAACTTGAGGTGTGGACGGATCAGCAGCGGCGCCAGCGTCGCATAGACCAGACGGGTGTTGTCGAGGTCCGCGATCAGCTTCTGGACGAGGGCGCGCTCCCTGGACCGCATCATTCTGCTCCTTGCAAATTGACGTTCGACGACAGTCGGCGACGGCGTGTGCGGTGCGACCGCGCCATCAGGCGGTAGGCGTAGCGTTGCAGTTCGCGGGCCCGCTCGCGGCGCGAAAGATGCCGCTGGGTGATGCGCGCAAGGCCGTGCCGGATGTTCGCCAGCAGCGCGGCGGCCTCATGCGCCATTGCGCGGTAGTGCTCGCCTTCCAGCGGATCGCGGGCCATCACGGCCGCCGCCGCGTGGAAGCGGCGCTCGTCCTCGATGACGGTGATCAGGTCAAGGACGTTTTCGCGGTCCACGTCGCGGGGACACCCATCCAGGCCGAATTCCATGTCCACCGCTCCTCGAGTCCTTCGCGGAATGCGGTTCGTGTCAACATTCACGGCTTCCTCTCCTTTGCCGAGCCGACCGGCGACTGCCATGGCCCCCACTTGCGGACGGGTTCAACAGTGCATGCATTCTCCCGCGTACAGCGTTCCAGCGCCCCGCCCATCGAGAGCCGACGTGGCGTGGACGTGGATTGTCTTGCCGACCGTACCCACCGAGCTGTGGATGCGGTACACCCGCTCCAGCAGCGCGGCGTAGCTGTCGTCATGCGAAAGGAGGATGGAATCGAGGTCCGTGATGCGGGAAGCTTGCCGGGTGTCCGATCGAAGCTTGCGCGATTCCCATTCCCGGATTTCCGAGAGCATCATGGAATAGGCATGCGATCGTGCACTGTGCCGCTCGCGATAGAGGCCGTCCGATTGCCGTGCCGCACCATCGTGGAATTGCCGTGCATCTTCCAGTTGTTCGACCAGAGTGCACAGGTTGGAGGGAATCGCGTCCATCGATATCTCCCAGCGCCTTGGGCCGACAGACTCGCACGCCCTGCGGCGCCTGTATGTACGGGTCCGCACATTATTCGTTAGGCCGCCAGCAGGCTTTGTCAACAAAACGTGAACGCGCTGTTGCGCCGGCTTGCGGCACCTGGGACGAAGGATTGATTGTTTCCGCCGCTGCGACCGGTGCCGGTCCTCGTGGACCAGCTGGACGTTCGGACGTCCATGAGTGGATAGGTGATCCACGCGGGGGCGACCCGACGGATCGGCTTCAGCCGAGCCAGCGCTCGTGGTTGGCGCAGTTTGCGTGGTAACAGCCGCAGGCGGCGTGTTCGAGGCCCGGGCGGTCCGTCACCGCGACATGTCCTCGCGAATAGCGGATGTATCCCTGCCGCTGCAGCATCCCGGCCGCTTCGGTGACGCCCACGCGGCGCACGCCGAGCATCTGCGCGAGCGACGCCTGGGTGATGTGCAATGCTTCGCTGTGGGCGCGGTCCTGCGACATCAGCAGCAGCCGCGCGAGACGCTGCTCGATCTTGTGCGAAGCAATGCAGGTTGCATTCTGCACGAACTGCATCATCAGCACGTACACGTAACGATGGAGCAGGCGCGGCAGCACCCGGCCGCGCCGGATCTCGCCGCGCAAGGCGGCGGCACTGATCCGCAGCGCTGCGCCGGCGCCCAGCACCAGCGCACGCCGGCTGGGTTCCGCGACGCCGAGTACCAGGGCGACGCCCAGCATGCCCTCGTTGCCGACCAAATCGACTTCCATCTTCGCGGGGTGCGAGGGATGCGTCGAGAGGCCGACGAATCCATTCAACGGAAACCAGGCATGGCGGATCCGATCTTCGGCTTCGTAAAGTACCCGTCCCGGTTGCAGGTCCACGCGCTTGCCGGCCGCCAGCAGGCGGGCGCGTTCGCCGCGCGGCAGGGCATCGATCAGGCGATTGCCGCAGGCACCGCCGTGTTCCGCGACGAAACGGCGCGGCCGGGTTTCGGCGCGCGTTGGTGCTGGCACAGCAGGCATGGGGTCTTCGCGGTCAGCGGAAGCGGAATGGCTTCCATGCCGAGCTTCGATGCACGGCCCGTGCCATTGGCCGGGTCGAAAGCGGGATTCGGTCGCAAATGCGCGGGACATCGCCGCTCCGCCCGATTCAGGTCAATCCCGGCTGCCCGGCAACAGACGTGCGAATTCGCACTGCACCACCTGGTAGCACTCGCAGGCCATCGACTCCAGTTTTCGTCGATCCAGCACCTCGATGCTGCCACGCTTGTAGTTGATCGCGCCGGCGCGCTGCAGCTTGCCGGCGGCTTCGGTGACGCCTTCGCGGCGCACGCCGAGCATCCGCGCCATCATTTCCTGCGTCATCGCCAGGCGGGTCGAGGGCACGCGGTCCAGGCTCATCAGCAGCCAGCGGCACAACTGCTGGTCGATGGTGTGGTGGCGATTGCACACCGCCGTTTGCGCGATCTGGATCAGCAGCGCCTGCAGGTAGCGCAGCACCCCTTGTTGCACCGCGCCGCCGGCCTTGAATTCCTCGCGGACGACCCGTGCGTCGATCCTGTATGCGGTACCCGCACCTTGCACCACCGATCGCGCAAGGTTCCTGCCGGTGCCGAGTACCAGGGACAGCCCGACCATGCCCTCGTTACCGACGATGCCGATTTCGGAGGTGTCGCCATCTTCCGTTTCGTACACCAGCGAGATGATCGATCCGGTGGGGAAGTACACGCTTGGCGCGCGTTTCCCGGGCACGTTCAGGACCTCGTCCAGCGCCAGCTCGACGAGCTCGAGGTGCGGGTCGAGCCGTTCGCGGTCCTGCGGTTCGAGGGCCGCGAGCAGCCGGTTGGGCTTGCCGACCTGAACCGGACCAGCCACCGAGCTTCGTGAAGCACGCAATGGATCGAAAGGCGAAATCGGCGTCACCCGGCGGAACTGCGCGGAGAGGTTGCCCCGCAGCTGTTATACGCCGGTTCCCGCCACCCGGGATGAATCATCCGCAACGATTGGCGACATCCATCGCGCCGCCGCGGGCCGCGACGCTGGACGAACCCGGGGTGCGATCGGGCTGCTCTTCCTGGCAGCCGGTGCAACCGCACCACGGCAGCAGCCGCGCGAGTTCACGGCGCACCGACTCGTAGCATTCGCACGCGAGCACTTCCATCCGCTGCCGATCCAGCACCGCAATGTGGCCGCGACGGTAGCGGATCACGCCCGCCCGCTGGAGATGTCCGGCGGCTTCGGTGACTCCCTCGCGGCGCACCCCCAGCATGCGTGCGATCAATTCCTGGGTCATGACCATCTGGTCCGAGGGCAGCCGGTCCAGGATCATCAGCAGCCAGCGGCACAACTGCTGGTCGATGGTGTGGTGGCGGTTGCAGACCGCGGTCTGGCCGATCTGGACCAGCAGCGCTTCGGTATAGCGGAGCATCAGTTGCCGCAGGATGCCGTCGGCCTCGAACTCCCGGCGCAACACGTCGCCCCTGATGCGGTACGCCGGACCCGCCACCTGCACCGCCGCACGATTGGGCGAGGTGCTGCCGCCCATGTACAGCGAAAAGCCGACCACCCCCTCGACGCCGACGAGCGCGATGGCTCCTGTCGCGCCGTTGTTCATCACGTACAGCTTCGATACCACGGCGCCTGCCGGGAAATACACCCACTTCTGCAACTGTCCGGGTTCGTACAGGATGTCGCCGAGGCGCAATTCGACCCGTTCGAGATGCGCCGCGAGCCGCTCGCGCTCCCTGGCCGGAAGCGCTGCCAGCAATTCATTCGACCTTGCTTCCATGCGCGCGACTCTCATCTGAACATCCGGTTTAGGTGGCGGTCAGGTTGTACCACTTCCGGGACGATAACCGCCAACGCCCGGGAGCAGTGTGCGGTACCGAACATAATATCCAGCATGAACCGGGGCGATGGCGCGACGTGAACCGTCACCAACGGAAGGTTGTCGCAATGCGGGACCAACCCAAACCTTGACGTCACCAACACCCGCGGGACGCGAGCATTTCAATGAAAGCGCAGTTGCGGGTTCAGCAAGCCAAGGAGAAGTACATGGCAGGGAAGAAAAAGGCCGGCACCGCCAAGCGAAGTACCGCCGGTGCCGTGCGCAAGCAGCGCGAGATCCAGAGCCGGATGGATCGTCGCGACGAGGAGAAGGGTTCCAAATCCGGCAAGAAGAAATCCGGCACCGTGCAGGCGGGCGTGCGCAAGCAGCCGGTCGATCTCCCCGCCCAGCACCTCGACAAGCCTGGTAACGAACACGAGCTCGAGGAAGAGCCGCGCTACCTCGCACCGGACTATCGCGGCAGCGGCAAGCTGGAAGGCAAGGTCGCGCTGATCACCGGTGGCGACTCGGGCATCGGTCGCGCGGTTGCGGTGCTCTTCGCGCGCGAGGGAGCCGATGTCGCGATCGTGTACCTGAGCGAGGACGAAGACGCGCGCCAAACCAGCAAGGCCGTCGAGGACGAAGGCCGGAATTGCCTGCTGATCCCGGGCGACGTGAAGGACCCGGAATTCTGTTCGCGGGCGGTGGACAGCACCCTCGAGGAGTTCGGCCACCTCGACATCCTCGTGAACAACTCCGCGTTCCAGGAGCACAGCGAAACCATCGAGGACCTCAGCGAGGAGCATCTGCAGGAGACCCTGCAAACCAATATTGGCGGCTACTTCCACATGGCGCGTGCCGCGGTTCCGCACATGCAGGAAGGCAGCGCGATCATCAATACCGGCTCCGAAACCGGGCTGTTCGGCAGCGCGCAGTTGCTGGACTACTCGGCGACCAAGGGCGCGATCCACGCCTTCACGCGCTCGCTCGCCAAGAATCTGCTGAAGCGCGGGATCCGGGTGAACGCGGTGGCGCCGGGACCGGTCTGGACGCCGCTCAATCCCGCCGATCGTCCCGCGGAGAAGGTGGGCGAGTTCGGCCAGGGCAGCGCCATGGGCCGTGCCGCGCAACCCGAAGAGCTTTCGCCGGCCTATGTGTTTCTGGCCGCACCGTCGTGTTCGTCCTACATAAGCGGCAGCGTGCTGGAAGTGCTCGGTGGCCCCACAGGATGACTGACATGATGATGATGACCGATGGAGATCTCTGCACATTGCGCTTCC
>Ga0157372_10004616_pt1 | contig 14646 bp, 26 predicted proteins | sample C55metaG_FD_115307 | JGI IMG/M metagenome (GOLD analysis project Ga0157372, IMG submission 115307) | Corn rhizosphere microbial communities from Kellogg Biological Station, Michigan, USA - C5-5 metaG | ecosystem: Host-associated > Plants > Roots > Rhizosphere > Soil | place: USA: Michigan... | reverse complement strand
CTTCTACGTCAGGAATTACAGGCTCCTGCGGCAGTGGTGGCAGCTCGTACATAAACTCGCCGCCCCGGTTGGTGTAGCTTGCATAATGGTCTACATCGGACCCGGCACGGAGTGGTTGGAAGCGCTTGCCATTCTCTTGGGTAGTACCTTCTTCCCAAAAGTACACAGCATGTTGGCCGCTGCCGATACGCAGTACATGAGTGGCCCACTCTGGTGCTTCAACACTGTTGAACATACGGGCTTTAAGTTGTTGGGTAGGTGCTTTCATGCGTTCTTCTCCTCGTGGATGCGGTGGAATTGCGGGTGGCGGTAGCCGCCTTGTGTATCACGTTCCATGTAGGTTGCTGTAACCCACACGCCTAACATCTCAGCTTTTGCAATGGTGAAGTCGTGGCGCTCTACGTCAGTCATGCCAGAGATGGTGAACGTACTGCCGTCCTCAGCTTCGCAGATAAGCGAGCCAATCAACCCGGCGAACTTGCCCTTGCCATCAGTGAAGCCGATGATGCGCCCGTCCACCTCGTCGTTAGGCTTCAACTTCATCCAGCTATCCGGGCGGCGGGTCGGCTCCCACTTGTGGTCAACACGCTTAACCATGATACCTTCATGCCCGGCGAGACGAGCCTTGGAGAACCACGCGTTAATCTCTGCGATGGTGTACAGCTCCTCTGTCTCCGGCGTCGCCGTGTATTCCGGGAAGTTCAGCGCCAGTGTAGCCATGTCCATGCGGCGGCTACGATACGGCAGGTCTGCGTCCGGCAGGTCATAGAACCAGAAGCGTGCCTTGAGCTTACCGATGTAGTGCGGCGCATCCTTCTTACGCTTACCTGCAATCGTCTGCTCAGTCAGGCCGGACAGGTCATAAGGTTTGGTGCTGGCTCGCAGTGTGCGGCGGGTCAGGTCGAAGCTGTCGTTGATGCACACGCCCATGTCAAAGCGGTTGGTGCCGTAGAAGTGTGACATTTCAAGGAACATCGCAGAGAACATATCCAGATTGTACAGCGGTCCACCGCTGGCACTGGTGAACGTCACGGACGGCTCATGCTCTGCCTGCCAATTCACCTGCACCACACAGCGAAACTCATCCCGCTTAATCTGGACGATGACAGCGCCATCCTCTTTGAGCCACTTCTCTGCACGCTTCTCAGAGAACTCACCACCTTTCATTACCTGTAACTTGCTCATTTGCAAATATCCTTAACCAGTGCGTAGATAACCACCGAACACACGATGACGACGATAAGTACCATGCTAAGCACGGCTAACTTACCGTGCGTGGCAATGCAGGCTGCGATATACAGCCAGAATGCTATGACAGCGATAACAGCTTGGGTCTTTACCTTCATGACTACCTCGCGTAATAAATATAGGCTTGTTGTGCTGATGCATAGCTGCACGCCCGGAAGATAAACTCCTCGTGCGTCCGCTTGTAACCCTTGTCGTGCAACCACTGCATCACATCAGGGAACTCAATCTGGTCCAGCATGTAGCTGCACATAGCCGGACAGAACTTGCGATAGACATTCAGCAGATACAGACCCTCGCGGGTCCGTGTCTTCACTGTATGCCGGGTGAATGGAAGCAGGCGCATCAGTGACGGGTCCATAGAATCCAGCACCTGCAAGTTAATGCCGTTGTCGCGCTGAGTCTCCAGCGCCTCCCATAGAATTTCTGCCGAGGCCATTGCCCGGCAGCTTGCCATTTCCTGCGTCTTATACTTCGCCACTTACTGCAATTCCCGTGGGTTGATGTGTTGGGTCAGGCCGTCACGCAGACGAGTACAGAAGAAGTTACCAGTACCGGTCGGCCCCTCGGTGCGCTGCACGATGTCGCCCACTTTGAAGTAGTGGAAATGCTCAGTGTTGCTTACGACAACATAACGGCGCAGGTTGATGATAGCTTGCTTGTTCAGTTTACGTTTGGTCTTAATCATGTGATTCTATTCCTCAGAAGTGGATTGCAATGACAGCCCGGACCGCATGGCGCAGGGCAGATAGACGGCCCTCGCCGTCATAGTTCAGCCGGAACTTGTAGACCCGGCGAAAGGATTTGATTACGCCCATCGAGGTTCGTTCCCTAAGCAAGTGAAGCCACACTGATGCGTCTCACCAGTAAGCTCACCCACTGTATGCCCGCTGGTCTGCCAGAAGTCGCCATTATCCTTGGTGTACTCGGCACGCTCATGCTTACCGGCACCAATCTCGTGACGCCAGCGCCACGCTTGGTTCAGGCCATCAGCATCAACGTAATAGACGTGGGTTGCCGGTGCCGCTGGCTCACCCTGCTTAGGCAGTTGCCCGTCCTGCTTCAAGCGCAGGGCCACAACCTCTGCCTCGGTGTAGCTGGTCATTGGCCCGATGCGCAGGCCGTTCGGTTGCAGCACCCAATGGTACAGCTCGTTCATGGTGCCTTGCTGATAGATGATGAATGGCATGATGTCAGTCATTACGCTTGCTCCTTCCAGAAATAGGATGTTGGTTGAGTGAACAGGTTCTTATCATAAGTGCGGGTACTGAACGAACCATCCTTGTAGTGGACAATCACTCTCAGCTTGGAGGTGTTCTTATAGGCTGGACGGACCTCTAAGCCTACTACATAATGCTCGCCCACTTTCCAGCTGTAGGGTTTACCCTTGTATTCGATGGTCAGGGCAATCAGCTTAGGCGGCTGGCGGCGCGGGAGATTTTGCAGCGATGGGTTGCGAGCACGCCAGTGACCGAAGCTCATGCCGCGATAGAAACCAGAATCACCACTGCGCAGCAGGTCAGCCAGTACACGCGCTTCAAGCTCAGCATAGTTGTGCTGGTGTGGGCGCTGCTCCTGCCGAGCCTGTTGAGCCTGCACCCGGCCACGGTGAATGCCCTCTGCTACACCTTCCTGATACGCACGCTGACGGATGCCGCTGATAGGGCATAGTGCCAGCTCACGCTCACGGCGCAGGCCCATGATTGTACGCTCTAGGCGCTCATTGGTAGCCTGCAAATCTGCGATGCGGTTACTTTCCAGTGCTTTACGATGACGACCGAACATTATTTCTTCTCCTGTTTCAGATAGCTAACCTGCACATCAATGATGCGCTCTTGCGGAATGTGGGTAGTGCTTAGCGTGCCATCCTCCTTAGTTGCGTAGATACGGAACGTGCCACCGGCACCGCCAGCCCAGCGGATACGAATGCTGGTAATCTTGTCGTCGAACAGACCACGGCCCAGCGAGCGACGGGCAATCACCTGCTCGCCAGTGGCGGCGGTGTAGTTCACAGTTACTTCTTTGATAATGCGCATAGCTTACTCCTCAGTTAATATGACATAGCGCAGGCACCCGGCCCACGCTATAGCTTACTTACTCAGGGATGTAGAAGACGCTCGGTTCATCAGCGTCTGTCACGAACTTGCCGTCACCAGTGAACGACCAGTCATATTGCAGGCCGGTAATCTCATCGGTGTAGAGTGGGTACAGGTCACGGTCAGCGTGGCCATCATCGGCCCGGACCAGCATACCGTATGCACCTGACTCAATGCGAGGCTCATGCATTGCCACAATCTGACCATGCACGACGGCTACATCTACGCCTAAGTGGAAGTCAGCGCCAGCGCTGCTACGGATTTCAACTCGGTCATTAACTTTGAAGGTCATGCTGCCACCGCCAGATAGATTGCACGAAAGAGAGTGAACAGGCCACCCGTGATAATGCCGCCGATAAGGTCAGCGACAACCCAGCCAGCGCGGTGCGCTTGCGCATCCACCACGATGACCCACACAAAGATGATAAAGCCAATCAGCTTGCTAATCATGCCAGCGCTCCCTTGACAGTAGATGCCTTAGCCGCTGCCGCTTGCGCCGCTGCGTCTGCTTCGCTCAGCACCTGCCGTGATTGCTCCAGCTCGGATGCACGTTCAGCGTGGCGCTCAGCCTGCGCTTTAAGGAACTCAGCCAGCTCACGCTCTGACTCAGCGGCGAGGTTCTGGAACTCCAGCTCCAGCGTGGTATGCTTGCTGTCATGCTTAGCCACCTTGTTAGACAGGCGCACGGCCTCTTTCTCATACTGACGGACAACGAAAGCGGCAAGCAGTTGGATTAATTTGAACATGGGTAAAGCTCCTGTTTAGGTTGTGGCAATGCGCCCTTATGCCCCGCCGTAGCGAGGCATACAGTCACACTTCCTGTAGGTTGACGGTCACAAACTCCAGCTTGTGCGTATTGATGACGTTGACTGCATCGTAGCCGCCATGTTCCTCGGTGTCTATCATGTAAACCAGATAGGTGCAGCCTGCACACATCGCGGCGGTGAAGTAGCGCCCAATGTGGTCTTGATAGCTGGTAGTGCCTGCGCCGATGATGCGATACGTTTGCCCCTGCCGTAACTCCGGGTTGACGTGGCGTGGTTTAGGCACTGGCTGATTGCGACGGATAGTCATACGGTATTCTCCTTGCGGTTATAAAATTCCCACTCATCGCGGGTCATAGGTAGTACAAACTGGTGATACCGGAACATCTCTGCCCGGTATTCCTCATAGGTTGTAGCGAGCATCAGCCCGCCACCCAATACTGGCCATGCCAATACGTGCTGGCATCGGCCCGGAATGCTTCCGACTCAGTGACCGGACGGAACTTGCCTAGCGGCTCAACGCGCCCATCTGGATAGACTAGCGCAAAATCCATCTGCTCCACGTCCAGCACGCCGACGCACTCTTGCTGATACACCGCGCCAACGTGCCGGGCCATCTGCTTAGCGATGTCTAAGCTGTGAACCGCCACCGCCAGAGATTGCTCCTCAGTTTGAGCGTACCGGCCCAGCACGGTTTGATACTGGTACTGGTGCGCTGTCAGGGTTTCAGTCAGGTTCGCCATGTTACGCAGATTCTGACTCAGGGTTACATCACTGCGCCACGCCGTTCCAAATACCACAAATTTAGATGTTATCATAATACCCTCTTAAACAGATGCCGCCAGCAACATGCCAGCGCATTTCCACACAACAACAACGGCGGCGACAAACGCCACCACCACAACAGATACACAAGCGAGTACGAATCTCACCATCATTATTTACGCTCCAGCACTGGTACATAGCCAGCTACATCAACGCCCATGCCAGCCAGCATATCAAGGATAGCCGTTGCATCGGTGCCTGCATCAAGCGCTGCTTTAACGCCTGACTTAATCTTAGCCATTGCTTTCTCGCCAGCCTTATCGCCGTCTAAGTCCTGCTCTTTCTTAGCCGCTGCGTTCGCGGTGTAGTATGCCATTACAGAGGCTTGGAAGTCCTGCACAATCTTTTCACGCTCAACCTTGCTGGCTTCTTTGAAATTGCCGCGCAGCTCGAAAAGTGGCAAGCCCAGCTTGTCAGCCGCAGACAGCGCACGCTTCTCGGAGTAAGCGTAACGCTCGTTCGCCTTGTCCCACTGTACAGGCAGAAGCTGGCGCAGCACTGTATCAAAGTCTGCCATATCCGCTTTGACCATATCGGACACAAACGAAACGTTGTTGCTCACAATGCCGTGGAACAATGCGCTGATAGTCGTGTTGCGTTTCAGCTCAACAGCTTTAGTCAGGTTGGTACGGATAGCGCCTACTGCGATTAATTTAAACATGGTAAATCCTCGTTATGTCGTTGAATAGTTTATTGCCTGCCTATCGTAATAAGCAGGTCATAATCCATCAAACGTATTGCGCTACGCCCCACACAAAGAGCGCCACGCCTACCCAAAACCATGCACTGCCAATGATTGCCGTTCTCATGCGAATTGCCCCGCGCTGTACCATCCGTTTGGCGTCTTGCTACTGCCTTTCGACTTCTGCTTAGCCCCGACTGCCGTCCTGAACTCCGCTGATTCCTTCTTAGTGAAGACGCCAGCCGGGTTCACCTTGTCACGCCGCTTGCTCAACAATCCAAACTCCTTATTGTTAATCAGGCGCTGCGTCACATCAAACTTGCGCTGTAACTTCTTAGCGTATCCCATCGTTTACTCCTCATAAGGTATTTACCATGATGCCACAGTCAATGCTGACATCACAGTAAATGCCCTAATCAATTCGTTTCGATTAGGTGAAGCATATTGCAACAGTTCGAGCCGTTGCCGTGCTTCCCGTTGTTTCCCACTCTTCGTGACTTTCGTCCCGTGGATGCAGTCGCTCCTGCACTCTTCGTTGATTTCGTTTTCAGGGCACAATCAACTCAGCGCACCCGCTTGCCTGTTAGCCTAAGCTATCGTTGGCCAGCCTCACATTACATCTTAGCCATCTTGCATCCGGTGGATTCGTATCAACGTCCGGTAGGACTCAACTGCACCGCGTCTTGCTGGCTTGCTATCTAAGTTACTTGATACTGCGTAACTTGTCAAGCGTTTTGTTTCACTTGGCTACCTGACTAGCCGCACACCTCACAGGAATCTATTAGGGAAGACATCTAACCCGTTTACTGCTTCGTTCCGTGTTGCGTTGGAACGATTCAAACTTTAACACCGTACATCTTAACTTGTCAATCATTTTGTTTCGTGTGGTTGGAACTTAACGAAAGTCCCCACTTAGCTAACCACATACTAACCGAACTCCTGTCTAATCTCGCCTTGTGCTCTCGGTAGTCCCCGGCGTTGTTGCTGTGAGTAAGTTACCGTAGTTTCTTAGCAGTTGTCAACCTGTTTCGTTGCTCAACCCGTCAACCTATGCAACTTACTACTTGAGACGCTTCTCAGCGTTTCTACCTACTCCGCGTTGTTGCTGCGTTTCAGTGAGGCTATTAAGCCATAATGATTTGAGGATTGCAACTACTTATTTAAACTTTCTTTCTTCGCTAACCAGACAGCATATTCAGGGTTAGGCGTCTTGGTGCGCTTCACCTTATAGGGCTGATACATTGAATATCTATCACCGGTAGCGTTAGCAATGTAACTACCACGCGCACCGCGTAGCGTATACATGTTCCCTCCAGAGTGTACAGCCTCATACTCTGTAGATGGCTCAAAGCCGAACGGTAGGCGCATGTACTGCACAAAGGCTGGCGTAGTTACCGTATAGTGATAAATCCATTTGTTAGGCGTTGTCTTAATGTATCGCATCGTTGTTACTCCTATCAGTTAACCAGTATCAATCCAGAGCAAGCACTATAACAGATTCGCTTCGCTCAATCACTCACTCCGTTCATTCGTCTGTAGCATGGCTTAGCGTGGTATGGGCTGTGGGCCTGCGGCGACCGCGCAAGTGTATCATGAGAACAGACAACCGGATAATCGGTTTAACCTATCAATCTCTTACACAGAGCAATAGAGTAACACGTTTAGGAGAAGCCCGGCGACGACTGAACAAAAGCCCTTTAATGGGCGCTACGACGCGCAAGCGTCCCACGCTAAGCACTGCTAAGCCTCTGCGCTATCACATGGCTATCTATGAGCTATCAGGCTGCTATCCATTGAGCTATCCATTGGTTAGCCTCTGGCTCTCTCTTGGCTCTCACAGTGCATCAAAGCAAATAAGGCAAGCGCCAGCGTATGCACTCACAGGACATAGCAGCGCCCACCGTGGGCTATCGCATGGCTATCCTTGGGCTATCAGGGCAAGGCAAGGGCTATCCAGTGGCGCTCCGCGCAGGGCAACACAAGGAACCGGGCGCACGCGAGGCTATCATAGCGCACGCACTGCGCGTAGCATACATAGGCATAGGCTGTCAAGGCTATCACAGCACAGCCCAGCACGACCCCTATGGGGGAAAGAGGGGCGTTGAGAGTCAGGGACGGCCTCGCGTGAGTATAACAAAATTGAGGTGCTCCTTTACACGAGCAGGGCTGGGCGGGCCATGGGCTATACCACGGCTATACCCTGTGCCATCCTTGGCTACTGCGGGGTTTTGCCTCAGCTATCCGGCACTACCCAATTGCTTCCCTGTGCATACGCTCTGTCGTACCGAGGCAAAGCAGCCTTAGCTTGCTCTGCTGTACCCAGCTTGCCAGACATCGTATCCATCTGCCACATCCTGCGCTTCCAGATACCGGCGCAGACTTTGTTACCAGCTACAGAGCAGTCATAGCGATAGTGACCTTTCACTAAGCGCCAGCCCTGCTTACCCCTTTTGCTGTCATCCGTGATATACTTCCATGAGCCAATAGCTGCGGCTGCACCTTCCGTGTCACCAGCTTCCAGTAGCTTGAACGTGGTACTGTTCTTGGCACCGTATACTCCAACGTGATACGCGAAGTCTACAGCAGCCAGCACTGCACAGTCCGGTGTACGGTCCGGTAGTGCTGAGAGAGCCTGTGCGTGCTTCTCAATGGACTTCTCCAGACGGGCTTGGCATTGGGCCGGTGTCTCCACCTGTCCCGCCTTAACGCCGTCTGTGTCGCCTGAACAGATAGTCCAGACAGAAGCGGAGTCCAGATAGCTGTGAGCTAATCCGTCATTGCTAATGCCCGAACCTTCATGATAAACTACTGTACCCGCGATAACCGCGAACAGTGAACCTGCTACGCGGTTGAGTACCTTACTCCTCATTACTCGGTGAATTGACATATCCTTTCTCCAATGCTTTCTTATAGAGGCGGCTGTTCTTCTGCTTGTAGTAGATGGTCACTACGAACATACCGACGCCGGTGCCGATACCTACCCAGCTCGCAATCTGTGCGGTCACGTCTGGTGAGGGCAGGTGCTGTAGCAGCCAGCCGCCAAAGGTCAGGCCACCACTGGTGCTATACGTTACTGTCTCAAGGTTACGATGAATCATGATGCTACGCGTCTCGTGACGCCTCCTTTCTCTTGCGCAGGCGAATCCACACCTCTACGCTTAATAGTGGAACTGACCCGGCGAGGAATGCCAGAATCAATGCTGTGCTGTCGCTGTTGCGAACTTCAATCCTTTCGGCTGTGATACTTCCCGTACTGATATTCTGAGCCTTCGCAGCTTTACTACGGCTGGAATCTACAGAACCCACGGTGCTATCCTTGACTGTTGTCTCGCTGCTTGAGTCCGACTTGCCGCTCAGTCCGATGCCCTGCTTAACGTTCTCCGCTCCCACCTGTGCAGTGAGGTCTGGCTTATTGCCGATTAAACCTGTGGCAGCAGTAAGTGCAGAGGTCGCGGAACATCCGGTAAGGCAGAGCACCAGCAGTAACGCTAGTGCTCGTTTCATTATGTCTCCTTATGCGCCGCCGCCAGCGGATACAACAGCATCCAGCGCGGTCTTGGCCTTGGTCAGTTGAGCGTCCAGTGCAGACGCATAGCCCGGCTGGCCGAACTCTTGAACCTGCTCGACCAGCTTAGTGGTGTTCACCAGCGCGTCACGCAGGGCTTGTTTCTGTGCTTTAGTTGCATTAGCATATGCCATGTTTACTTCTCCTTAGATTACGCAGTAGGTGCGTAGGTTGCAGTGATTGCGCCATTCGCAATCGCCAGTGTAACGGTGCCGCCATCAACGGTGAGCACCTGCTTGTCCGTCACCAGTGCTACGGTGCCGGGTAGAACTTGGTCGGTCAGTACGCCACCAGACACTTTGGCCGTAGCCTGTGCGGTTTTGCCTGCGCCGTCAGTAACCTTGTGTGCGATGCCATCGCCAAACGCTGTGTAGTTCGCTGGGAGCTTCACAGAGGCCACGAGGTTGTTGGTGACTGTAACCGTACCCGGTTGGATGTTCTGGCCAATGCTGTTCTGCACAGGCACTGTAGCACCGGATTGCAGAGCAGCCGTTGCGTCCAGATAGATGTTCTTGACTTGGTTAGCCGCGACATACACCCGGCAGCGGCCAGTTATAGTTGAGCCACCACGAGCAGTAGTGATATCCAGCGGGTTGCCGTCAGAGTTCAGGGCGTCCGTCAGGGCTGAGAAGTATGCTGAAACCAGCTTACCGGAAGCTACGCGGGCACGCACACCATCACCTTTCAAGGTATTGCTGTTGCGGTCCTGAATGGATACAGCATCACCATCAGAGGCCACAGTGTCAGTAGCCGTGGTCAGGTTGACGTTACCCAGCGTATTGCCGGACACACTTGCCGTTGCCGATACAGTTTTACCACCAGACGCGACAGTAACGGAATCACCCTGCTTGACCGGGGCGGTGCCGGACGGTAGCGCTGCGGCATAACCTGCACCTGCGATAGCAGATTGAGCCTCTGTAGCCAGCGCGTCAATCTCATCACCTGCTTTGGAGTCCAGTGGACCAGAGCCGATGGTGAGTAACTGAGCCTTGCGGCCCAGCTTGAATGCAGTATCACGCACAGCCATACGCTGCGCGACGGTTGCGGTTTTAAATGTCATTATCGCTTACCTCGTTTTCTTGCTTGTTTACGGAATGCATCACGACGACCTATACGGCCTCCTGTGCTGCGACGTGGATGGTGTTCATCGTAACCCATAGGGTTGGCAAGGAACTCCTTAACTTCACCCTCACGGGCCTTCTCAGCAGCCTTCCCTTCGTCTTCGACGAGGTGGGCGTTGAGTTCTGACACCAGCATAGCGATTGCATCAACGCGGTCATCCTTGGCCAGTGAACCACGGTCATACGTTACGTTGTGCATCTGCTGGAACGCAGAGTAGAGCCAGCGCTTATCCCGGCTGTACGCCATGCAGCACTCAATGTCATCCTGCAACGCACGCTCATGCACCACAAGGCGGTGGCGGCGGGTAACAGGTGAGATAGTGTCGATGATACGACGCTCTTTCTGAGTGGTGTTGTACTTGCCAGATACACCGATGCCGGGCAGGTTACGTTCTGCCAGCCGGTTCACGAACAGAGATTCCACGGTGCCATGGCCCATGTTGCTCTCAATGACGATGTTGTCGATACCCATCTCAACGCACATGTCGATTACCTTGTCGATGTTCTCCGTAGAGACACCACCCTGATAACCACCAGTGCTGAACAGATGGATGTACGAACTCGCGGCACCGCCACACGCATAAGAGATTTCATCGCCACCGGAACCAGCCGGGTCAACAATCATCAGCTTGTGCTTGTAAGGTAGCATCTCAGAGCCTGTAGCAGCCGCATAGAAGAGTTTAGCGTCACGGATGGACTCGACTTCATCTACTTGGTTGCGTCGCTCAGAGGACCACATGAAGCGGTCTGGTGCAGTGTTGGTATCGCCACCGTGGATAATCAAGTCACCCACTTTGATACGAGTACGCATTGCATCCAGCATTGAGGTGTCCAGCATGTACTGCAACTGGAAGCCCTCTGGTCCGAAGTCCAGCTCCTTCTCAATCAGGTCATCCTCAGAGTACCGACCGGTATCCGTGGATTGGCCCAGCGTGCCATCGACACCGAAGCCATTACGCTGATAACCCTGCTCAACCAGAGCGAGGATGTAAGGTGCCAGAGTCTCGCCGTACTTCTCCTGCATCTCAAAGGATGGGATGCGGCCCGGCCATACGCGCACTTCGAAGCCACGAGCAGGCAGCGTCTTGTAGATACTGTCTTTGGTCTGTGGCGTACCGAGGTACAGGGTATCACCGTGCGTACAGATTGCAGCGAAGTCTTTCGACACCATCAGCAGCTTTGCACGCTCAGCTTGGGTCAGACCGTTCTTGGTCGTCTCGATATCATCGGGAATCAGCAGGTCAGCACGCTTACCCTGCAAGGATGCGGTTACACCGACACAGGCCACGCTTGGTGACTTGTCCAGCTTCTTCAAATCGCAATGCACATCATACGCGGTGTACGAGGTGCGGTCGCCCCGGCTTGGGTCGGCCTTGAGCCAACACAGCAGAGGCCATGTTTCAATCAGTCGAATAACCAGAGTCGCTACCTCGGATGCCTGTTGCTCACCACCGGAGAGAATCAGGACACGGGTGCTCTGGTCTTGAATTAGACGCCAGACGGAATAGAGCGCAGCCAGTGTAGACTTGGCCTCACCACGCTGCGCTGCAACCATCTTCTTGCGTGGGCCATACTGCATGTAGTCAGCAATATCGGCCTGCATATCGGTTAAGGTAAACCCTAGAAACTTCATACCCACATAGGCGAAGTCACGGAACTTACGGAACGTCACACCCAGCATCATGCTCAGCTCTAAGCGAGTCTCTTGCGCAATGCCGCGTGGGTTGAAGTTCAGCTCGTTCGTCTGCTTAGCAATCATGCTTAAGCGATTGAGTACAAATTTATCAAGAGTCATTAGATAATTCCTAGTGAAGTTAAGTCGTCTTCGCCACCTCCTACTTTACCCATAATCTGTGCAGCACGCTCTCGGCGTTTCTCTGCAAGGTCATCGGCGTACTCGTCACGAAGGGCGTTCATTGATTCATCATCTGCATCTGCGGTGATGTCGTTGTCTTTGAGGAACTTGGCAATGACAGACTTGTCGGCAGCAGGTAGAGGAATGTTCTCCTCACCTGCCGCTTTCAATTCATCAATCAGTGCCTCAGTAAACATCGCGTGCAGTGCAGATAAGCGGGATTTAGTACCCGCTTTCTGCTTGCTCATACAGCCTCCTTAGCTAACGGACGAGCCATCCTTCGCACGTACCCACTTCAAGCCATCTGAGAACAGAAGCTCAAACTGAGTGGACGCACCAGAGCCAGCACCAGAGTCAGTACACAGCACGATACCGTAAGCGTTCTCACCATCTGCACGGGGCAGGCTGGCTTTGGCATAGCGGTTGATGCGGGTAGACTCCATGTTAGTCTGGACAGGGATGTACCGGTCCTGATAGTTGTTCTTGATTTTGAGATAGCGGCCAGCAGCAGCACCTTCCTCCGGTGACGCCAGAAGCAGCGTACCAGTTTCAAGGTCCATACCGAGGCCAGTGTTGTTCTGACCAGTACCAGCAGTACCGCCGTTGATAGACCACGCTTTCTTAGCCAGCTTGAGGTTGGCTACAGCACCGATATCTACAGGGTCATTGCTACCGTACTTAACGTAGAACGGTTTACCCGATGCCAGACGGCCTACACCATCTGAACGGACAAACGCGCCCAGCGTGCGGTTGAATGCACCTACGCGGACATAGACAGAGAAGGTCTGCCAGGCGTGTACATAACGCACTTCCTTGATAGGAGTAGCGCCCTCACCATGCCACGTAAGCTGAATGCCATCTGTGGATGCTTGGTTGTACTTCAACTGACCACGAATCAGCGCACGACCACCACCGAAACCTGTCGCACCCGGATGGGTAGTTGAGGTGCCAACGTTGTCATAGCCATTCGCGCCTTGCAGCTCCAGCTCAAAGGTAGCACCCAGCGTGTCGTTCAGCACGAGGTCGCAGACGTGAATCCACTTTTCATTACCAGAGCTGTTGGTGAATCGCATTTCTGCCAGCGGGTAATCAAAGGCTTTCGCTACACCAGACTTGAAGGTTGAACCGGTTGGAGCAATGACGGTCCGGCCTTGGTCCATGGCGTTAGTCACCCACGTAGGTGGCTTGCCGCTTGGGTCCCATGACGGGTCATAGCCTGACTCGGTTTCACTCATACCAGCGCCTTGGTCGAAACGACACTGAATCTGAGTCAGCTTGGTGTACTGGATTGCCGATGGATTGACGGAGTTCTCCTGCGTCACGTTCTTAATGACCCAACCGCCCTGCGAGATATCGAAGCCGCGTTCGTTACGGTCGAACCAGACGTTATTCATCTCAGACTGACCAGCACGGATAGCAGAGATTGCGTATTCGCCGGTATGTCCCTCAAAGTTTGAGTTGGAGATTTCAATAGCAGTCGGGTGGTCCCATGCGCCCGGCGATTCATTCGACCAATCCGTGCGGAAGAACGATGCCTTACCCTTAGAGGAGTAGCACTGGTCCAGCTTGGTGTCGATGGTATCGAAGACGTGGAAGCAACGACCTGTCAGGTTACGCGCCTGAATCGCATGGATTCGGCAGTAGTCACCACGGGTCACGGTGTTCTCAAGGAAGCCTTTCGTACTGGCTGCACCATTGATGCTGAGGTTGGCCACTTCCATACGACGCGCTTTGAAACGCAGAGCATACGGGTTAGCGTGTTCCAGCAGGAGCAACTGCGCACGAGGCAGACGGCCATAGGCTACTTCCGGTCCACGCATCTTGAATGCAGGAATCTCGGCAGTACCCAAATCCCACGAGCTAATCGCAGTGATGCCCGGTGCCAACACGATGCCGGGGCCGAACGTAGCGTCAATGCTACGGGACCATGCGTGCATACGCTTGATAGCTTCGATGTCATCGGTAACACCATCGCTGTATGCGCCGAAGTGTTCAATCGTGACAGCACTCAGCTCAATCATGCGGTGCCAGCGTGCGCCGTTCAGACCGACGATAACCATACCGCCATCATCAGGTGACGTGGTATCATTCGCCAGATACTCGAAGAAGCCGCCGCCCATAGGACGCTTAACCTTAGCAGCCCAGCCGTCAGCATAACTGACAACGGACACAAAGCGCTTGTCCTGACGCGGGGCCAGAGTACGCAGAGTGGCGATGCTGTCTACTCGACCGAGCAGGCTCATGCCGTCGATATCTTGCAGCTCCAGCTCCAGCTCAGTGGCTGAACCTTCGATTGGAGTAGCCGATACCGGATTACCGATGCTGTCAAAGCCCAGCAGTTTGTTACGACGACCGTTAACAGTCGGAGCAACGGCGACAGTAGCCTCTGGTACACGGATAGCTTTCTGATTCACTTCCTGTACTTCTGCATCAACGTAGGCTTTGTTAGCCGCGTCGGTGCCGTAGATTGGCTTGCCGAGGTTGGTGATGCGG
>Ga0157372_10004615_pt1 | contig 14647 bp, 12 predicted proteins | sample C55metaG_FD_115307 | JGI IMG/M metagenome (GOLD analysis project Ga0157372, IMG submission 115307) | Corn rhizosphere microbial communities from Kellogg Biological Station, Michigan, USA - C5-5 metaG | ecosystem: Host-associated > Plants > Roots > Rhizosphere > Soil | place: USA: Michigan... | reverse complement strand
ATGCTCGTGCGCGGCGTCGACCGCTACGGGCACTTCGATGCCGAGCCGCGCCCGCAGCGCGACCTGGGCGAGGCCGAGCTGCGCGCGCACGCCGCCGCCGTCGAGCGCAAGGTCGCGGTGCTCTACGAGGGCACGGGCAAGAACGAGCTGCCGGCCTGATGGTGCGCTTCCGCGCCGCCGTCCTGCACGGGACGGGCCGTCGCCTTGCGATCGAGGAAGCGACGCTGCCCGGCCCCGCGCCGCACGAGGTGCTCGTGCGCAACCACGCGAGCGGCCTCTGCCACACCGACCTCGAGGTGATCGAGGGGCACCTCGGATACCCGCTGCCGATCGTGCTGGGACACGAGGGTGCCGGCATCGTCGAGGCCGTCGGGTCCGCGGTCACGACGGTGCGCGTGGGCGACCCCGTCATCGCGTCGTGGAATCCCGCGTGCGGGCACTGCTTCTACTGCGCGCACGACGAGCCCGTGCTGTGCGAGCCGTTCCGGCGCCACCAGCCGCGCGGGCGCATGCTCGACGGCTCGACGCGGCTCGGCCTGGGCGGGCATGCGCTGCACCATTTCGGCGTGGTGTCCTCGCACGCCGAATACTCGATGCTGCCCGAGAGCGGCGCCATCCCGGTTCCGCGCGACATGCCGCTCGATCGCGCATGCCTCATCGGATGCGGCGTCATGACCGGGGTCGGCGCCGTGATGCGGCTCGCGCGTCCCGCGGCCGGCGCTTCCATCGCGGTGGTCGGCTGCGGCGCGGTCGGGCTGAACGTCGTGCAGGGCGCGGTGCTCGCGGGCGCCGGGCGCATCATCGCGGTGGACCGCGACCCGGTGCGCCTCGTGCGCGCGCAGCGTTTCGGCGCCACCGACGCCGTGCTCGCCGTCGACGGCGCCGACGATGCGGCGCGCGCGCTCACGGGTGGACGCGGCGCCGACGCCGTGTTCGAGTGCGCGGGCAACGAGCCGGCGATGCAGCTGGCGCTCGACATCACGCGTCCCGGCGGGCAGTTGGTGATCCTCGGCAAGGTGCCCGTCGACCGGAAAGTGTCCTTCCGCTTCGGCGCGCTCATGGGCGAGAAGCGCATCACGCGCTCGTCCTATGGCGGCGCTCGACCGGCGCGCGATTTTCCGTGGCTGGCACAGCTCTATCTCGACGGCAAGCTCGAGCTGGACGAGCTCATCACGAGCCGCCTTCCGCTCGAGCGCATCAACGACGGCTTCGAGGCGATGCGGCGCGGCGAGGGCATCCGCACCGTGGTCGAGCTCGCCTGATGGCGCTGCGTCATCCGCCGCTCGCCCCGGGATGGATCGACCGGCCGCACCATTCGGCCGCGATCGGCGACCTGCCGCTGGAAGGCGGCGGCGTGCTGCGCGACTGCCGCCTCGTGTGGGTCGAGCACGGCGAGCGCAACGCGGCCGGCGACAACACGGTGCTCGTGTGCTGCGCGATCGGGGCCACGCACCACCGGCTCGACTTCCTCATCGGCGCGGGCCGTGCGCTCGATCCGCGCCGCTGGCACGTGATCGCCATCGACGCGCTCGGCAACGGGCTCTCGAGCTCGCCTTCGTGCTCGCGCGCGCAGCCCGGCCGGGCGTTTCCCGCCATCACGATCCGCGACATGGTGGAGAGCCAGCGGCGGCTCCTCGATTCGCTCGGCATCGGCAGGCTGCGCGCCGTGGCCGGTGCGTCGATGGGCGGGATGCAGGCCCTGCAATGGGCCGTGAGCCACCCCGATCGCATGGAGCGCATCGTCGCGATGACCGCGATGGCGCGCACGTCGCGCTGGTCGCAGCTCATGAACGAGCTCTCGCGGCGGATGCTGTTCGAGGACCCCGAGCTCATGCGGCCGCGGGAGAGCCGCGCGGCGATGCGGCTCTGGGCGCCGTTCACGCAGCTCGTGGTGGCGTCGACGCCCCAGGGCGCCGAGCGCTTCGCGGACGCGGCCGCCATGGCCGCCGAGATTTCCGCGCTCGAGGAGCGGTTCCTGCGCCATGGCCCCGACCCGTGGGACTGGCTTTGCCAGACGCGCGCCTACGACGCGCACGACGTGGGCACGACGCCCGGCCACGCGGGCACCGAGGAGGCGCTGCGCGCCATTGCGGCTCCCACGCTGCTGGCGGCACCCGCGCTCGACCTCTACAACCCCGCCGGCGCCTCGCGCGACATGGCGGGCACGATCCCCCGCGCCGAGCTCGTGGAGATCCCCTCCGATCGCGGCCATCGCGCCGCGACGGATGCGCGACCCGAGGACGCGCGATTCCTGAACGACGCGATCGGCCGCTTTCTCGCGCAATGACGCTTGCGCCCATCGGCGCATGCCCCCCGCAGCACCCCGCGCCGCGGCCGCAGTCGAAATGGCATGTTCCCGAGAGGAAGAGCCATGAGATCGAAGATCCTCACCACCGCGATGGCCCTTGCCGTCGCGGGCGCGGCCGCCGGCTGCGCCTCGTTCACCCAGGAGAAGCTGGCCTCGAACAACCCGCCGGCCGCGCACCGCGGGCCGGTGCGGACGGCGGATGACGCCGCGATCACCGCGAAGGTGAAGGCGAAGTTCGCCGCCGACGACACGGTGAAGGCGCGCAAGATCGACGTCGACACGATGCGCGGCTACGTGACGCTCTATGGCGACGTGCACAGCACGCGCGAGGCGGAGCGCGCCGTGGGCATCGCGCGCGACACGGCCGGGGTCACCGGGGTCACGAGCCACTTGCACGTGATCGGATGACGGCGCGGCGGGGGTTGTCTCGCTCCGCCGAAGCGGGCAAAGTCCGGCGACAACGACCGGAGGAGCCCGCCGCATGAAAAGATTGTGGATTGCGATATCGCTCGCCGCGGTGCTCGCGGCGAGTGCGGCCACCGCTGCACGCGCAGAAGCGAGCACCGTGCACATCGCGCAGCAGTTCGGCATCACGTACCTGCCGCTCATGTACATGGAGCACGAGAAGCTGCTCGAGAAGCACGCGAAGCAGCAGGGGCTGGGCGACGTTACCGTCGAATGGGTCCAGTTCGGCTCCGGCACCGGCATGAACGACGCGCTGCTCTCCGGCCACCTCGACTTCGCGTCCGGCGGCATCAGCCCCTTCATCACGCTGTGGTCGAAGACGCGCGGAAACCTCGACGTGAGGGGCGTGTGCGCCATGAACGACATGCCGCTCTACCTCAACACGCGCGATGCGAACGTGAAGTCGGTGCGCGACTTCACCGCCCGGGACCGGATCGCGCTTCCCGCGATCAAGGTCTCCTTCCAGGCGGTGAACCTGCAGATGGCCGCCGCGAAGGCCTTCGGCGAGGACCACTACGACCAGCTGGATCCGCTCACCGTCTCGATGAAGCACCCCGACGGCATGGCCGCACTCGTCTCGGGCAACGAGGTCACGGCGCACTTCACCGCGCCGCCGTTCCAGTACCAGGAGCTCGACCACCCCGGCATCCACAAGGTCCTCGACACGTATTCCATCGTCGGCGGGCCGCACACGTTCACCGTGGTATGGGCCTCGGGCAAGTTCCGCCAGCAGAATCCCGGCCTCTACAAGGCGTTCCTCGCCGCTTTCAACGAGGCGATCGACGCGATCAACCGGGACAAGGCGAAGGCCGCGGACAACTACATCGCGTGGACCAAATACAAAGGATCGCGCGACCTCGTGCTGAAGGTGCTGAACGACCCGCTCGTGGAGTTCACCACCACGCCCCACCGGATCGGGACCTACGTCGACTTCATGTACAAGATCGGCGCGCTCAAGCTGAAGCCGCAGTCGTGGAAGGAGCTCTTCTTCCCGGAGGCGCAGTCGCTCGCCGGAAGCTGAAGCCTCAGGCCGCCGCGCGCAGTCCCAGGATCGAGCGCGCCTCGGCCGCCGTGGCGGGCCTGCGCCCGTAGCGATCGCAGGCGTCGACGATCTTCTTCACCAGCTCCGCGTTGCTCGCGGCGAGCCGGTTCGCGTCGAACTTGATGTTGTCCTCGAGGCCCGTGCGGCAATGCCCGCCCGCCTCGAGGCACCACTGGTTCACTTCCCACTGGTGGCGGCCGATGCCGGCGGCGACCCAGGTCGCGCGCGGCAGGATGTCGGCGAGCTCGCGGCGCAGGAAGTCGAAGATCGAGCGGCGCACCGGCATGGCGTTGGGCACGCCGAGCACGAACTGCACGTGGGGCGGGTCCTTCAGCAGGCCCTTCTTCACCAGGTTCGCCGCGTTGTAGAGCATCGCGAGGTCGAACACCTCGATCTCGGGCTTGATGCCGTGGTCGAGCATCGTCTTCGCGAGCATCTCGACGAAGTCGGGCGGATTCTCGTAGATGCCGACGGGAAAATTGGTGGAGCCCGTCGCGAGCGACGCCATGTCGGGCTCGAGATGCAGCATCGCCGCACGCGCGGTCTGGTCACGCCCGCGCCCGCCAGTGGAGAACTGCACGATCATGCCGGGACAGTGCTTGCGCACGCCTTCCATCACGCGGCCGAAGAGCTCGGGATCGGAGCCCGGCGATTCGTCGGGGTTGCGCACGTGCACGTGGACCAGCGAGGCACCCGCCTCGAACGCCTGGTGCGTGGATTCGACCTGCTCGGCGGGTGTCACCGGCACCGCGGGATTGTCCTTCTTCCGCGGTAGCGCCCCGGTGATCGCGACGGTGATGATGACGGGTTGGGTCACGGCGTGAGGCGGGAAATGGTCGGGGTGAGAGGATTCGAACCTCCGGCCTCTACGTCCCGAACGTAGCGCTCTACCAGGCTAAGCTACACCCCGAGGGACAAAAAGGGGCGCGGGCGCCCCTTCGAGACGTGTTCGCCGACCGCACTGGCGAACAACCAAAGCATTGTACCAAATTCAGAACTTGCGCTCCACCGAGAAGTGGGCGAGCTGGAGCAGGGAATCGCGGCACGGCGAAGGCGCCAGGCGCTCCAGCAGGGCCGTCGCCGTGGCGGCCTCGCGCCGCGCGCACTCGCGCGCATAGTCGAGGGCACCCGTGCGCAGGATCGCGCGCACCACGCCCTCGAGGTCGGACTTGCCGCCCTGCTCGATCGCGTGCCGGATATGGCCGCGCTCGGCGTCGCTCCCGGTGCGCATCGCGTAGATGAGCGGCAGCGTGGGCTTGCCCTCGGCGAGGTCGTCGCCCAGGTTCTTGCCCGTCTCGTGCAGGTCGCCCGAGTAGTCGAGCACGTCGTCGATGAGCTGGAACGCGGTTCCCAGGTGCATGCCGTATTCCGCGAGGGCCTGCTCGACCTCGAGCGACGCGCCGCCGAGGATCGCGCCCACCTGCGTCGCCGCCTCGAAGAGCTTCGCCGTCTTGTAGCGGATCACGCGCAGGTACTTCTCCTCGTCGGTGTCGGCGTCGTGCACGTTGAGCAGCTGCAGCACCTCGCCCTCGGCGATGGTGTTGGTCGCATCCGCCAGCACCTTCATCACGCGCAGGCTTCCGGCCTCGACGATCATCTGGAACGCGCGCGAGTAGAGGAAGTCGCCCACGAGCACCGAGGCAGCATTGCCGAACTCGGCGTTGGCGGTCTTGCGGCCGCGGCGCAGGCTCGACTCGTCGACCACGTCGTCGTGCAGCAGGGTCGCCGTGTGGATGAACTCGATCACCGCGGCGAGCGAATGCTTGGCCTCGCCGCGGGCGCCGCACGCGTTCGCCGAAAGGAGCACGAGCGCGGGGCGCAGGCGCTTGCCGCCGCTGCCGATGATGTAGTCGGCGATGGTGCGGATCAGCAGCACGTCGGATTGCAGGCGGGCGCGGATGACGGCGTCGACGCACACGAGATCGGCGGCGATGGGCGCGCGGATCGACTCGAGGCTGACCGGGGCGATGGAATCGTTCATGGAGCGTGGCGATGGCGCGGGGCGCCGCCCGGCGGGGCGGCGGCGGCCCCGGACAAGTCTTTGACCCTGCGAGGAATTTCCGGTATTATAGCGAGTTCAGCCGACGCCCACCCACGGGATTCGTGCTGAGCACCTCAACCCGATTCGTTTAGATAAACCCAGTTTGGTTTGGAGTCCACAATGTACGCGGTCATAAAAACCGGCGGCAAGCAGTACCGCGTTGCCCCCGGCGAAAAGATCAAAATAGAACAGATACCGGCAGACGTTGGCGCTCAGATCACCCTCGACCAGGTCCTGATGGTCTCGGATGGCGACGCCGTGAAGCTCGGTAACCCCCTGGTGTCCGGAGCGACGGTCTCCGCCACCGTCATCGCTCACGGCCGCGGCCCGAAGGTGAAGATCTTCAAGATGCGCCGCCGCAAGCACTACGCGAAGACCCAGGGCCATCGGCAGAACTACACGGAAATCCGTGTGGACACGATCGCCTAAGGCAAAGGAAGACAGCAATGGCACACAAGAAAGCAGGCGGCTCGTCCCGTAACGGCCGCGACTCCGAAAGCAAGCGCCTCGGCCTCAAGGCCTTCGGCGGCGAGCTCGTGAACGCGGGCTCGATCCTGGTCCGCCAGCGCGGCACGCAGTTCCACCCGGGCCGCAACGTCGGCATCGGCAAGGACCACACGCTCTTCGCCACTGCCACCGGACACGTGAAGTACGGCCAGCACGGCCCGAAGAACAAGAACACCGTGTCGGTCGAGCCGGTGCAGCAGTAAAGGCTCTTCGCGTCGCGAAAGGGCCCCGTCTTGCACGGGGCCTTTTTGTTTATGCCCTACGCCCTCGAACGCCACTCGCTGGAAGCCCTGCGCACCGCCCTCGACATGCTCGAGCGCGGCTTCGCGGGGCTGCCCGCCGCCGCCACGCCGCAGCTCGGGCGCGATGGCGAGCGCGTGCTGGTCGACGTGGCCGAGCGGCTGCACGACAACTATCCCTATTTCCATCCGCTCTACGCCGGGCAGATGCTCAAGCCGCCGCATCCGGTCGCGCGCGCCGCGGCGGCACTCGCGGACTGGGTGAACCCGAACAACCATGCGCTCGACGGCGGGCGCGCCAGCTCCGCGCTCGAGAAGGAAGCGGTGGCGCAGCTCGCGGCGATGGTGGGCTGGGACGCGCACCTCGGCCACCTCACGAGCGGCGGCACGATGGCGAACCTCGAGGCGCTGTGGGTCGCGGGCAAGCTCGCACCGGGCCAGCGCATCGCGGCGTCGCGCCAGGCGCACTACACGCACGAGCGCATCAGCGGCGTGCTCGGCCTCGACTTCGTCGCCATCGACGCGGACCGGCGCGGGCGCATGTCGATGGAGGCGCTCGAGCACGAGCTTCGCGCGGGCGGCATCGGCACCGTGGTCGCGACCCTCGGCACGACGGCGGTCGGCGCGGTCGACCCGCTGCCGCGCATCCTCGAGCTTTGCGAGCGCTACGGCGCGCGCGTGCACGTGGACGCCGCATACGGCGGCTACTTCAAGCTCGCGGGCAACCTCGCGGCCGAATCGCGCGCGGCGTTCGACCGCATGGAGGGCGCGGATTCGGTCGTGATCGATCCGCACAAGCACGGGTTGCAGCCGTACGGCTGCGGCTGTGTCCTCTTCCGCGATCCCTCGGTGGGCCGCTTCTATCGCCACGATTCGCCCTACACCTACTTCAGCTCGGCCGAGCTGCACCTGGGCGAGATCAGCCTCGAATGCTCGCGCCCGGGCGCTGCCGCCGTGGCCCTGTGGGCGACGCAGCGCCTGCTGCCGCTCGTGCAGGGCGGCGAGTTCGCGCGGCTCCTCGAGCGCTCGCGCGCCGCGGCGCTGGCGCTGCATGCGCGGCTCGCCGCGAATCCGCGCTTCGTGACCGCCTTCGCGCCCGAGCTCGACATCGTGGTGTGGGCGCCGAAAGCGGCGAGCGCGGCCGAGGCGTCGGCGCGCTCGCGCGCGATCTTCGAGGCGTGCGCGCGGCGCGGCCTTCACCTCGCGGTGGCGCAGTTGCCGGTCGCGTTCTTCGACCACGACGAGGCGCTCGCGGGCGCCGAAGGCGCGAGCATCGCGTGCCTGCGCTCGGTGCTCATGAAGCCCGAGCACCTCGACTGGGTCGACCGCATCGCCTCGATCCTCGATACCGCAACCGACGAGGCCGTCGCCCGCGGCGCGGCCCTTCCATCGTGAGCAAGCCATGAAATTCTTCGACGAAGCGCGCATCGAGGTGCTCGCCGGCAAGGGCGGCGACGGCAGCGCCTCCTTCCGGCGCGAGAAGTTCGTGCCCCGGGGCGGCCCCGACGGCGGCGACGGCGGGCGCGGCGGCAGCATCTACGTCGTGGCCGACGCGAACCTGAACACCCTCATCGACTATCGCTACACGCGCATCTTCCGCGCGAAGCCGGGCGAGAACGGGCGCGGCCGCGACCAGAACGGGCGCGGCGCCGAGGACATCATCCTGCGCGTGCCGGTGGGCACCGTGATCCGCGACCAGGAAAGCGGCGAGACGCTCGCGGACCTCTCGCGCGACGGCGAGCGCGCGCTGCTCGCCAAGGGCGGACGCGGCGGCCTGGGCAACCTCAACTTCAAGTCGAGCGTGAACCGCGCGCCGCGCCAGTTCACGCGCGGCGAGCCCGGCGAGGCGCGCAACCTCGAGCTCGAGCTGCGCGTGCTCGCGGACGTAGGGCTGCTCGGCATGCCGAATGCGGGCAAGTCCACGCTCATCCGCGCCGTTTCGTCCGCGCGTCCCAAGGTCGCGGACTATCCGTTCACGACGCTGCAGCCGAACCTGGGCGTGGTGCGCGTCGACGTGAACCGCTCCTTCGTGATGGCGGACATCCCGGGCCTCATCGAGGGAGCCGCGGAAGGCGCGGGGCTGGGCCACCAGTTCCTGCGCCACCTGCAGCGCACGAGCCTGCTGCTGCACCTGGTCGACATGGCGCCCTTCGACGACAGCGTCGATCCCGCCGCCGAGGTGAAGGCGATCGCCTCCGAGCTCAAGAAATACGATGCGGGCCTCGCGAAGAAGCCGCGCTGGCTCGTGTTCAACAAGGCGGACCTGCTGGAGCCGGACGAAGCGAAGAAGCGCGCGCAGGCGCTCGTGAAGAAGCTGCGCTGGAAGCAGCCCTGGTTCGTCGTGGCCGGCATCAACGGCGAGGGCACGCGCGAGCTCGTGTTCGCGATCATGGAATTCCTCGAGAGCCGGCGCGCCAGCGGCAAGCCCGCCGCCGCGGAGCCGGACGCCGCATGAGCGCCGCGCTCCGCGACGCGCGCCGCATCGTGGTGAAGATCGGCTCGAGCCTGCTCACCAACGCCGGCGCCGGGCTCGACCGCGATGCGATCGCGGACTGGACGCGCCAGATCGCGGAGATGCGCGCGCGCAGCGTGGAAGTGCTCGTGGTCTCCTCGGGCGCCATCGCCGAGGGCATGAAGCGGCTGCGCTGGTCGCGCCGGCCCCACGCGGTGAACGAGCTGCAGGCCGCGGCCGCCGTGGGCCAGATGGGCCTCGTGCAGATGTGGGAGTCGTGCTTCGCGGAGCGCGGGCTGCATACCGCGCAGGTGCTGCTCACGCACGAGGACCTGGGCGACCGGCGCCGCTACCTCAACGCTCGCACGACGCTGCGGACCCTGGTCGAGCTGGGCGTGGTGCCGATCATCAACGAGAACGACACCGTGGTCGTGGACGAGATCCGCTTCGGCGACAACGACACGCTGGGCGCGCTCGTGACGAACCTGATCGAGGCGGACGCGTTCGTGATCCTCACCGACCAGAAGGGGCTCTACTCCGCCGATCCGCGCAAGGATCCGGGGGCGAAGCTGGTCGAGCGCGCGACCGCCGGCGACGCGGCCCTCGAGGCCATGGCGGGCGGCGCGGGCAGCGCCGTGGGCAGCGGCGGCATGCTCACGAAGATCCTCGCGGCGAAGCGCGCGGCCCGCAGCGGCGCGCACACCGCGATCGCGTGGGGCCGCGAGCCGGACGTGCTGCTCAAGCTCTTCGAAGGCCTGCCGGTGGGCACGCTGCTCGAGGCGGGCACCGCACCCATCGCCGCGCGCAAGCAGTGGCTCGCCGACCACTTGAAGCCCTCGGGGCGCATCACGCTCGACGCGGGCGCGGTGAAGGCGCTCGTGGCCGACCGCAAGAGCCTGCTCGCGATCGGCGTCATGTCAGTCTCGGGAGAGTTCGAGCGCGGCGAGCTCGTGAGCGTGGCGGCCGCGGACGGGCGCGAGATCGCGCGCGGCCTCGTGAACTACGGCGCCGCCGAGACCCGCCGCATCCTGCGCAAGCCCAGCAGCGAGATCGAGGCGGTCCTCGGCTACGTCGCCGAGCCCGAGCTGATCCACCGCGACAACCTCGTGGTCCTTTAGCTTCCGGGACTTACGAGAACAACCTCAAGTAGGCTCGCGCGCGGGGCCGCCGCGGAGTGCCGAATATTACGTTGACGGCGCGCGGCCGCGCCGACTACGCTCCCGAAGCCGTCGGTCGTTCCATCGGCCGAACCCCGGACACTAATAAAAAGCCGTCAGCAGGGAGACAGTTCCGCATGCGCACTTCGCTTCGAAAGCCCGGATTTCGCCCGGCCCATCGCACCGCGCTCGCGGCAGCGCTCACGCTCGCCTTCGGCGCGCTCGACGCCCATGCGCTGAACCAGACGGTCTCGAGCTCGAATCCCTCGATGTCGGCGGCGATCAGCGCCGCGAATGCCGACTACGCAACTCGTGTCGCGATCGACAGCACCGCCAGCTGCGCCGGCGAGGAGATCGTCGTCGACGGGAGCGGCGGCTTCGTGGTCGCAGAGTCGGCCCCCCTGCCCACGCTCACGTGTCCCGGAATCACGATCCGCGGCACCGGTGACGGCACTTATGGCGGACGCATCTACGGCGGGAACAGCTTCCTGTACGGGGGCTGCGGGCTGGATGCCGGATCCACCGTCAACATCGATTCCCTCGAGGTCGACGGCTTTACCAACCAGCCGGGCATCTGCGGACCGTTCGGCTCGGTCACGAACAGCAGCCTGCACGACAACGGCTATGGGATGCAGGGCTCCGTCGGCACGTTCACCGGCAACAAGGTTTACTCCAACTCCCTCATCGGGGTGGACCTCCACAACACCGCCAGCTCCATCGGCGGCGCGAGCGCCGCGGATCGCAACTACATCTTCGGCAACGGAACCGGCGTCGCGGTCGAGTACGGCGGGTCCGCGGACATCGGCTTCAACTACATCGGCACCTCCGACGGCTTTGCCGCGTACGGAGGCAACAGCACCGGCGTGGCGCTCTACGGCAACGCGAGCAGCGTGCATGACAACCTCATCTCGGCGAACTACGGCACCGGCATCGAGGTGAACGATGCGGGCGGCAGCGTGATCCGCGGCAACACCGTCGGCCTCGATGCAGGCGGCAGCGGCGCCCTCGGCAACGGCCAGGGCATCCTGACCTGGAGCCCCGTCACCATCGACGCCAACCTCATCTCCGGCAATAGCGACAACGTGGTGATGCACGCGGGCGGTGCCGTCACGAGCAACGTGATCGGCCTCGACGCGAGCGGCCTCAACGCCGTCGGGAACTCGGTGACGGGAATCCTCTCGACCGCCTCGGGACCGCCCTTCGTGGGCGGCAACACGATCGGCGGCGTCCAGTACCCCATCGAGTTCGACAACGCGAGCGGCGGCACCATCCAGGGCAATCGCATCGGCCTCAACACCGCGGGCGTGCCCGTGAGCGGCGACATCGCGCAGTACGTCGGCATCGGTGTCTACTGCTCGAACACGGTCAACATCAGCGGCAGCAACATCGTGGGCGCCATGTCCGAGGCCGGCGTCGGCCTCTACGAGAGCTTCGGCAACACGATCTCGGGCAACTTCATCGGCGTAGCCAACGATGGCAAGACCGCGCTCGGCGACACCGGCGCCGGCATCCAGATCGCCAGCGCGGGGTGCGCCGCGAGCCTCGCGACGGGCAAGCGCTCCGCGGGCGCACGCGCGACGGCCGCTCTCACGCTTTCGACGGGCGGCAACCTGATCCAGTCCAACGTGATCGCCTTCAACGTGAACTCCGGCATCCAGGTCCAGGCCGGGGCCGCGAGCTCGGGCAACCAGATCATCGGCAATACCATCACGGGCAACGGCGGGCCAGCCACGGGTTCCGGGGTCTCGATCGAGGACAACGGCAGCGTGAGCAACAGCATCGTCGACAACGCCATCTACGCCAACGCGCCGAAGAACATCAACCTCAACACCGTCGACCAGACGGCGCCGCTCATGAACGATGCCGGCGACGGGGATACCGGGCCCAACGACGGCCTCAATTATCCCGAGATCACCGCCGTGCGCCAGGACGGCACGAAGACCGCCATCGACTTCAACATGAACGTCCCGGTGGGCGCCGGCAACTACCACGTGCAGTTCTTCGCGAACAGCGCGGCAAGCGCCGCCGGGCAGTTCCTCGTGGGCACGACGGACGTGAGCGCGAGCGGCATCCAGTCGTTCACCGTGTCCTTTGCGGGCACCTACGACAACGTCTCTGCCACTTCCACGGTGACCGTGCCCGTCGTCGGCACCACCGCCGGCGACACCTCGGAGTTCGCTCCGAGCACCGCCGCCACGCAACTTCCCGCGCTCGTGGTGTCGCCGTCGACCTTCAACTTCGGCAACATCGAAGCGGGGTCGACCAGCGCGAGTTCCGTCAACTTCACGCTGCAGTCGTCGGGCGCGGCGCCCTGGACGCTCAACAGTTTCGTCACCAACGGCTCGTGCGCGCTTCCGGCGCCTGTCCCGCTCAGCTGCACGGGTGGCTTCGTGTGCTCGACCGACTGCGTGAACGGTGCGCAGGTCGCGCCCGGCGCGGCATGCACCCTCAGCGCGAGCTTCGCTCCGCAGACCCTCGGGACCAGCAGCCTCACGCTCACGATCTGTGACAACACGGGGGGAACGCCCCAGACGATCCAGCTCAGCGGCAATGGCACGCTGCCGCCGCCGGTGTCGATCACGCCGAACGGCTTCAACTTCGGCAACGTGGCCGTCGCCACGCCGAGCGCGGTGCAATCGTTCCTGGTCTCGAACCCGGCGCGCACGCAGGTCGCGCTGGCCGCACCCGTCGCGACCGCACCGTTCGCGGTGACGTCGACGACGTGCGGCGCGACGCTCGCGGCGCTCTCGACCTGCACGGTGGCCGCGGCCTTCACGCCGGCCGCGATCGGCCCCGCCTCGGGCCAGCTGGGCGTGACCTTCACCAGCAATGCCACCGGCACGCCGGTGACCGCGACCGCCGCTGCCGCCATCGCCGGCGTCGGCGTGGCCGCGGTGCAGCTCTCGCTGCCGTCTTCGCTGAACGTGGGCACGTATGTCATCGGCCTCGCGCCGGCCGTCGGCACCGCGACCGTCACGAACAGCGGGAAGACCGCGGCGGCGATCAGCAGCATTACCGCCAGCGCGCCCTTCACGGCCACCAGCGACTGCGGCGCGTCGCTCGCAGCCAACGCGTCGTGCACGGTCACCGTGGCGCTGGCCTCGACGAGCGTCGGCCCGGTCGCCGGAAACGTGTCCGTCACGACCGCCGCGGGCTCGCAGCTCATCGCCGTCAGCGGCACGGTGGCGCCGCCCGCCATCAGCTTCTTGCCGGCCCAGGCCGACTTCGGCGCGGTGGTCGTGAACAAGACCGCGACGTACGACCTCGTGGCGACGAACACCACGAAACTCGATGTCGCACTGGGCGCGCCCGCGGTCACCGGCGCTGCGTTCAGCATCGTCTCGAATGGCTGCGGTACCTTCCTCGGCGCGAATGGCACCTGCACCGTGAAGGTGGCGTTCGTGCCCCCGCGCGGCGGTTCTTACAGCGGAGCGCTCACGCTCAACTTCGGCGTGAACGCGGCGCTGGGCGCGGTGGCTGCGGCGCCGTCGAAGCGCGCGGCGAAGGTCGCGAGCGGCGGCGCGACCGCGCTCGCGACGCTCACCGGCAGCGGCATCGATGCGGCGACGCTCGACATGCCGACGCTGGTCGAGTTCGGCACCTACATCGTCGGCAACGCGCCGCTGGTCCGGACCGCGACCCTCAGGAGTTCCGGCAGCGCGGTGATCACGTTCCAGGAGATCTCGGCATCGGGTCCGTTCGGCCTCTCGAGCGATTGCCCGGTGAACCTGGCGCCGGGCACGAGCTGCACGCTCACGATTTCGTACAGCTCGAGCACGCTCGGCGCGGCCGCCGGACTGGTCACGATTCGCAGCAACGCCATCGGCGGGCTGCGCACGATCTCGCTGGGCGCGCTCACGCAGCTCAAGCCGGTGCCCGTGATCGAGGTGCATCCGCTCACGATCTCGTTCGGCAACCGCCTGATCGGCACGCAGAGCCCGTCGGTACCGGTCACCATCGCGAACTCCGGCGGTGCCGATGCGTTCCTCGGGCCGCTCACGGTTCCGAGCGATTACCTGATCGTCTCGACCACGTGCGGCACGACGCTCGCGGCGCAGGCGAGCTGCACGGTGGACGTCGCGATGCGCCCGCTCGGCTTCGGTGGACGACCCGGGTCGCTCTTCTTCACGAGCAATGCCGACGGCAGCCCGCACATCGTGGGCCTCGGCGGCAACGGGTGCCGCCCGCCGGGCGCGTCGTCGAACCGCGGAGCCGCCGAGGACAGCTGCGCGCCGTAGCGCGGAGCGAGCCGGCGCGATGGCCCGGTTCCTCGTCGCCTGGGAATTCGGCGAGGACCTGGGCCACCTGCGGCGCGTGCTGCCGCTGGGGAGAGCGCTGCGCGAGCGGGGGCACGAGGTCGCGTTCGCCTTCCGCGACGCGACGCGCCTGGACGCAGCCGCGCGCGATGGATTCGCCGCGTGGGCCGCGCCCGTGCT
>Ga0157372_10004613_pt1 | contig 14650 bp, 13 predicted proteins | sample C55metaG_FD_115307 | JGI IMG/M metagenome (GOLD analysis project Ga0157372, IMG submission 115307) | Corn rhizosphere microbial communities from Kellogg Biological Station, Michigan, USA - C5-5 metaG | ecosystem: Host-associated > Plants > Roots > Rhizosphere > Soil | place: USA: Michigan... | reverse complement strand
GCCGTGAAGAGCAGTACGAGCAGCTTGTTCCGGACGGACCATTCGATGATTCGCGCGAGCATGGATCACCTCCTGGCGGGAACAGGGGCGGTGAGATCCATGCCGGGCATCTCACCCATACCGCCGAGCGCCGACCCCACATTCGACTCGGCGTCGACGAGGAAGGTGGCCGAGGCGACCACGACGTCGCCGCGAACGAGCCCCTGCCGCACCTCGATGCGCTCGGGTGTGGTCAGACCGACGACCACCTCGCGTGGCTCGAGCATGCCGTCGTTGCGCTTCACGAAGACGAGAGTGCGTGAACCGGTGGCGAGCACCGCCGAACGCGGTACGCTCAGCACGCCGGCGGTCGGTGCGCCGCGGAGAAGCAAGGTGGCATACATGCCGGGCTTGAGCCGCTGATGCGGGTTGGGGAGGGCAACGCGCACGCGCGCCGTTCGCGTGTCGGCGTCGAGCGTGGGGTACACATAGGTGATGCGTCCCTCCCAACGCTCGCCGGGAAAGGCCTCGAGCTCGGCGACCACGCTCTGCCCGACGCGCACGCCCAGGAGATCCTGCTCGAAGATCTCGCCCAGCACCCAGACCGTGCTCAGGTCCGCGACGCGGTACAGCGCCTCGCCCGCCATGATCTTCTGACCGACCACCACCGATTTCTCGACGACGAAGCCGCCGACCGGGGAGACGAAGGTGACTGCGCGCCGCACCTCGGCGGCGCGCTCGATCCCGCGCACTTCGCTGGCGGGCACGTCCCAGAAGAGCAACCGTTGACGCGCGGAGCTCACGAGCCCCTCGGCGCCGCGAACCGCGTCTGGCGTGCCACCGGCCACGTCACTCGCGAGTCGCTTCGCCAGCAGCAGCTCCTCCTGCGCCGTCACGAGCATCGGCGAGTAGAGCGAGAACATCGGCTCGCCGCGGTGAATCTGCTGCCCGGTGTAATCGACGTGGAGGCTCTCCACCCAGCCATCCACCTTCGCCGCGACGGTACTCAGCCTCGTTTCATCGTAGCTCACCTGTCCGACGCTGCGGATGTCGCGACTCAATGGAGCGACCGACGCCGCCGCATACGTGACGCCGATGCGCAGCGCCTCGGCCTGCGTGAGCATCACCGGCGCCGCACGATTGGCCGTTTGCGCAGTGCCATGCACGTGTGCGGCCGGCGCAGGGAGCGGCGACTCGCCCCGACTCAGCAGGTAAGTGCCGCCGAGTGACACGAGGATCACCACGCCGGCGATCGCGATCTGCGTTGGGCGATTCATCGTACACCTCCCGCAGCCGTCATGTGTATGGTGGAGCTGGGGTCGAGGAGCTCGCGGCCGGTGAGCCTTTCGAGCTCGGCCCACGCTTTCCCCTCGTCCGCTTCCAGCGTCGCGAGCTCGCGACCGTACCGGTACGCGGCCATCTGGTTGTCCAGCAGCGTCATGAAGTCCACACTGCCCACGCGATACGCCGCGAGCGCCGAGCCGACCACGGCGTTCGCCTGTGGGAGCACCGTCGTTCGATAGAGTGCTGTCAGTCGTCGTGCCTGCCCGAGATCGGCGTACGCGACCGTGAGCATCGTCCGCGTCTCGACGATCATCGCGGCGAGATCGCCGCTGGCGGCCTGACGCATCGCGGCGGCCTCCTCGCGCATGCGGAGCTGACGACTGCGCGCGAAGATCGGGAGCGTCGCGCCGATCATCACGCTGCCCATGCGCTCTCCACCCTGGCTCGTCTGCCGGCCGTACTGCGCTCCCAGCTGCAGGTCAGGCCAGATTTCCCGACGCGCCAGACGCTCACTGGAGCGGGCTGCTTCCACTTCGTCGGCTGCTGCTCTCACGAGCGGACGCGAGTCCGGAGCGAGTCGCTCGAGGGAGTCCAGGGGTGGGACGCTCGACGGGAAGCGGGGCAGTACGGGCGACGCGAGCTCGGTTTCCGGCGCGCGATACAGCAAGCCATTCAACCTGGCCGTCATCGCGGTCCGTTCCGCCCGCATGCGGATCGTGTCCTCGACCATGCGCGCGATCTCGACCTGGGCCCGCAGCACATCCGCCTGCCGCCCCTCGCCGACACGATACATCGACTGGGTCGTCGCCGAGATGTTCTGCAGGGTTCGAAGCGCCTGTCGTGCGATGACGAGCGCGCGCTCCGTGGCGTAGAGTTCGTAGAAGCTGCGCGCCGCTTCACTCCGGAGCTCCCAGTCGACGTTCGTCGCGCGCATGGCGGCCGCCGAGGCTTGCGCGTCTGCCACGCGCCCCGCGAGTTGGAGCTTGCCCGCCACGGGAAGCATCTGCATGAGCTGCAGCTGCGTCATCCCGAGCGCATCCATGGGCCGGAGGCCGGGCAGGGCGTAGTTCATGACCCCGAACTGGAGCGCCGGGTCGGGCGGGAGCTTGGCCTGCGCTACTCGCGCCCGCGCTGCGCGCGCCATCGCCCGCGCAGCATCGGCGCGCGGGCTCGCATGCGTGACGTCACGATAGAGGTCGCCGAGGACGAGATCCTGGGCGCGCAGCGAGCTCGCAGGCGCGGCTAGCGCCAGCACGCCAAATACAGCCGCCAGAAGAGCAGGGTGGGCCACCGTAGTCTCCGTTGGTGAGCGCGATGAAAGCGTGCGCCCAGAGACTCCGCCGCGAGCGCGTGACCGAGGTGCCGACGCGCGCGAATCGGAGCGATGGATGTCGGAGACTAGGCCCGGGGAGGAGGTGGCTCGGGCGGGTAGGAGAGTGAGTAGGGCCGCGGCGGCGATGACGGCGCCACGGTCTGGAGTGTTCGAGGCGCTGGCTCGACCGAGAACGACGTCGCAATGACGAAGCTCGTGGCACAGACGGCCATCGCGGCGCACGCACCCGCGTTCGGCGCCTGGTCGCAGGGAGTGCCCCGGGCGTCACAGCCTGTTGGCTGTGCGTCAGGCGTGGACATGACCATCCCCGCCATCGTGTCCCCCGCCGCGTTCGCGAGTGCCATGCACGTCCGATCGCTCTCCGTCAGGTAGAGGCGGAGGGCGGCCGACAGAACGAGCATCGCAGCGACGAGGGTGCGCTTCATGGTGTTGGGACTCTACGCAGCGAGAGCCTCAGCGCGTGTCAGCAAATCGCTGATCCGCGACAGGCTTTCCCTGACGTGTGCCGGGCAGAGTCTCTACATCGGCATGTTTGGCATCTTGTGGCCCGTGTGTGGCTCGGCCGGCTTTGCCGGAGACTTTGGTGCGGTCCTTGGCGCCTTCGTCGGGGCCGGCTTCGGCGCCGGCATCTTCTCGTGCGTCATGCCCGGCATCTCGTGCGGCATGGGCTGCGCGCTCGAATCCGGATGTGTCGGCACTGTGCCCTGTGCGCCGTGTGCGCCATGCGCACCGCCGACGGCTCCGCCGTAGGTGAACCCTGTCATCTCGCCCGTGCGATCGTCGTGCGTCATCACGGCGCCGTAGGTCACCGTCTTCGCCGGTAGCGAATCGAGGAAGCCGACCGCCGGCCCGCCCATGTTCTCGAGGCCCATGTGCATGGCCATCGTGCGCCACGCGGCGACGGGCATGACGTACGACGTGTCGTCACGAAAGCGCTGCGCGGCAAGCAGGATCTCGGCGCGCTTCCGGTCGTGCGGCACACTCGGGTTCGTGAGGATGTCGGAGACGACGTCGTGCATCGAGTGCAGGTTGTCGAAGATGATCGCGGCTTCCGGGTAACGCGCGGCGAAGTGCGGCGCCACCGCGGCCGTCATCGGCATCACGTACGGGAAGGTGTGCGGTGGGTCCTGGAGCATCTGCCAGAAGCGCGCGACCGTCGCGCGGACGCCGAGCTGGCGCGACGTCGAGTTGGTGTTGACGACGAGCGGCTCGTACAGCCCCACCTGCATCCAGTGATACGCCCAGATGAGCCCATTGAACTTCGGGTACTTCTTGCGAAACGCGAGCGAGTACGGCTGCTCCTGCATGAGCTTCATGCTCTTCGGCTTCGCGCTGAAGGCGAGGTCGGGACGCGACCGATAGTAGGCGACGAGCCGGGCCACCTCGGCATCCTTCTGTGGGTCGGACAGACGCTCGTCGGCCAGCACGTCGTAAACCTGGCGATGGAGGATGTGCGCCCAGTCGAACATCACCTTCGCTTCGGGCGCCAGCTTCGCATACTCGACCTCGATGGCGGCTTCCTGGAGCGGCAGCCGCGGCGGCGAGACGAGTACGCCCTTGGTGAGGTGATCGTACTCGCGCTCCTCGAGGAGCGACGCGGGCGCATCGGGGTGCCGCCACAGCGTCTCGTAGAGGATCGAGTGCCCGTAGTCGAAGCCGTTGAAGAGCCGGTCCGCGCCGACGTAGCGGTCGCGGAAGATCCAGTTGTGGCTCGCCTGCAGGTAGAACTGCTCGTACGTCGTGGACCACTGCGCGCGCGCTGGCGGCGCGAGGAGCGCGAGGGCGAGCGTAGCGATGTATGCGTGTCTCATGGCGGTCACCAGAGAAGTCCGAGTGCGTAGGCGGCGCCGAAGGTGACGTACCACCCCTGATCGCTGCCCGTCATGCGATAACCGAGTCCGGCATCCGCTGCGAGGCGCGGGCTGAGCTGGAAGCGTGTTCCGCCACCCGTGACCCATTCGACGTCCTCGTCCTCCACGAGCGGTTGCTGCGCGAACACCTCGGCAGTAAGCAGCCAGGATTGGAGTGGGAAGGTGTGGTCGACGGCGACTCCAGCGAGCCAGCGCGAGAGCTCGAGTGTCGCCGGCAATGCTCCTGCCGCGAGCTCTTCGCCGAACGTGTACTGGCCATTCAGGTGAACGCGTGCCGAGGGGAACGTCCTGGTCGCGATGCCGCGCAGCGACGGATACGCCCGGTCCGGCGCGAGTGAGCCCACGGGCAGCAGCACGTCACCCGCGATCGCGAGCGCGGGGATGCGCGTCTCGGCGTTCAGGTTGTAGAGCGCCGAGAGGTCGATGCCGGCGAGCCCGCTCGACGTCGAGCCGCCGGGCTGGTCGAGGAAGCCGAGCGGGAATCGGATCTCGACCTGAGTGCGCGGGAGGACCCCGACGGCGATCTCCGGCTCGAGTCCCCACCGATAGGTACCGCCGAGCGCCCGTTCCAGGCGCACCGGCGCGACCTGCAGCTCGACAGCGCGCCGTTCGATGGCATACGCGTCCTCGATCTGGATCGGGCGTCCGGCATCCGTGTTGTAGTAATCGGTCTGTGCTTGCGCGCGTGGCGGAAGCAGGAGGAGTGCAGCGAGCGCGACGAGGGAGCCCGCAGCCACACGATCTATGCGATGCATGAAATGCTGCCTCAGCAGGTGTCTGGATGAGCAAGCCGGCGCGTCACCCAGCGGGGACGCGCGCGACGATACGAGTTGTCGCTTTGCTCAGCCCCGCGGCGGAGGCGGATCGAGCGCTCCGGCGACGGACGCGGGGGCGCTGGCATTGGCGGGAACGACTGGATCGGGCGGTAGCACCATCGATGCGTTGCCGACAGGCTCCGCGACGATGGCGACGGAGCACGCGAGGCTCATCACGCACTGCTGCGCGGCGTGGTGGGACGATCCCTCGCCGTCGGAAGGCGCGCGCACGCTGGCCGAGACTTGGCCGGCGTGAGACACATGATGCGCCATCGCATGTCCCATCCCGGCCGACGCAGAAGCGGCGTGCGGTGTCGCACACGCTGAATCAGCCCCGAGGAGGAGCTGAAGCCATAGTACGGCCATCAGCAGCGCGCTGGTACGGCGGACGAGAGACTGCCTGCGAAGGATCACAATCGAAGTGGGTGCAAAGGTCGCTCCACGTCGCAATGGATTATTGCGTCGGTGGCCCAGGGCTGGTAAGTGCTTGTTCCTGCCTCTTTCAGGACAGTCACTTGCGCCCGCGTCGATTGACGCCGAGCAAGATGTAGCGAGAAGTATAGTGTCTCAACGAGTCTTCCCGCTCGTCGTGGCTACCTCTCGAGCCGGTTACCAGTATTCGAAAGCCCGTACCCGGCAGATGCGTGCGGACTTTTGTGTTCGCGATACCTTGAACCGTTCTCATCGCGCCGAAATGCCGGCCAGAAACCTCTCCATCTTCATGGACCATCATCCCGATCTGTTCGCCCACGCCGCCGACGCGACGTTGCTGACGAACGCCATCAGGTGGCTCGCGAACAAGCCCGCAACGCCGCGCCCATGATTGTGCCCCTCGAGTTCGCCGCCTTCGGCTTGTGGCTGGCCGTCATGTCCGCGGGCCCGGCCATCTTCGTCAACCAGGTAGCCTATGATCTGCGCGGGCCCAAGCTCGCGTTGATCCAGACGGATGCCGCTCTGTCGGATACCGCGACCGCGAAGGTGATCGACGACGCGACGGCCGTCGTGCAGATGACGGTGAAGCTGAGCGACGCGGGCACGGTCGACGAGTGGACGCCGGGGAAGTTCTACTACAGAGCCGACTTCTCCGCGCTGCACAAGGCTGGCCGCTACCGCGTTCGCGCCGCCCTCGGCGGCACGCAGGTCACCTCGGACGCGTTCGAGGTGCGCGAGAACGCGTTGGCGAAAGCCACGATCCCTTCCATCGTCCACTACTACTTCCGCCAGCGGGCCACGTCTACCGAAGAGTGGGCCGCAGACTCGGCGGTGCAGGTCAACGATGGATCCAAAAAGGTGGACATGCGCGGCGGATGGACCGACGCCTCCGGCGATGTCAGCAAATACCTCTCCCACCTGGCCTACGCGAACTTTCTCTCGCCACAGCAAACGCCAATGGTCGCCTGGGAGCTGGCGGACTCCTACGAGCGCATCCCGGCGCTGCTCACCGCGGATGGCGTGAAGGACGACATGCAGGCGGAGGCGCTGTGGGGCGCCGACTACCTGTATCGCGCGATGGCGCCGGAAGGCTACTTCCACATGGTGGTCTTCAGCTTCTTCAGCAAGAATCCGAACGACCGCCGCATCGTCGGCCTGTTGGCAAACAGCAAGACCAACAACCGCTGGCAAGCTTCCTTCCGGTCCGGTGGCGGGATGGCCATCGCGGCACTCGCGCGCATCTCCCAATGGAAGAAGAACGGTGCCTATTTCACCGCCGAGAATTATCTGGACGCCGCCGAGAAGGCGTACGCGCATCTGCTCATCAACAACAAGGCGTACGACGATGACGGCAGGGAGAACATCATCGACGACTATTGCGCATTGATGGCGTCGACGGAGCTATGGATCGCCACCGACAGCGCCCTCTATCGGGACGAGGCCCGCAAGCGGATGAACAACCTGGCGGACCGCATGACGCCTCGAGGTTACTTCCGCGCCAACGATACGAACCGCCCGTTCTGGCATGCGGCAGACGCGGGACTGCCCATCGTCGCCCTGGTCCGCTACCTGGACAAGGAAACCGACAGCTCGTCGCGCACCATCGCGCTCGGCACCATCCGGAAGGCGTTGGACTACGAGTTGAACGTCACGCGCAAGGTGGGCAATCCTTTCGGATACGCGCGCCAGAACTTCCTGTACAACGGAGCGGTCAAGGAGGGATTCTTCATTCCCCAGACCAATGAATCCGGTTGGTGGTGGCAAGGCGAGAACGCGCGGCTGGGTTCCCTCGCGGCTGCTGCCATCCTTGGCGGACGCCTCGTCTATCCCGCCGACGGCGGCTGGGGCGTCAGGAACGAACTGGCGGAATTTGCGGCCGACCAGATCGGCTGGATCCTGGGGCGAAATCCCTTCAGCGTCACCTTCATGCACGGCTTCGGGAAGAACAATCCTCCTGTCATCTCCGCGCTCTTCGGCCACGGCACCAACAAGGGTGGTATCGCGAACGGCGTGACGGGCAGGAAGGGCAACGGAGACGGCAGCGGCATTGATTGGAAGACCAGCGACGATGGCAACGAGTGGCGCTGGATCGAACAGTGGATCCCGCACTCGGGCTGGTTTCTCGTCGCCGCCTCGGCCATGGCGCAGGCTCCAGTGGTGCACGTACCGCCAAACGCTCATTCGCGGCACTGATCACGGCTCACCCATTGGGCCGAGTCGCTCGTCACACCGACTCAGTCACCCCGGTCTCGGCGAGAGATGAGCTCCCCGGTGCTCACGAGGCGCCCATCGGCCGAGCGATGCTGACGGGCAAACGCGACCGTGACACCGTGATCGCGGAGCCTGACGAAATCACGGAGACCCAGATCTCTGTAACCGAGATCCCGGAACTCCTCGATGAACGACTCCGTGACTCCGTGATCGCGCGCCTCGAGGAGCTGATTGGTCGTCAGACCAGCAAAGCCGAATCGTCGCAGCGACGCGATGAAATCCGGCGTCACGCCGTGGTCACGCAGCTCCTGAAGATCGTCGAGGGAAAGGTTCCTGTATCCCGCGGCGCTGAGATCGTCCATGAACTCGCGCGACACGCCGTGGTCCCGAAGCGTGACCAGCCGACGCGTGCTGCTGACGTGGTATCCGGCGCTACTGAATGACCTCATGTAGTCGAGGTCGACACCGTGCATCCCCATGATGACGAGCTGGTCGACGGAAGGACGGTCGTATCCCTGCGCACGCAGCTCGTCGAGCATGGCGTAGCTCACGTCATGCAGAGCCAGCCAGTATTGCTGGTCGCTCGTCGGCCGCTCGTAACCGCGCGAAGCAAGCTGCTGCGGGAACCGCGGATCAGGCGAAAAGGTGAAGAAGCCGGTGCCGTGACCGTCGCGCAGCTGTCCCTCGAAGTTGAACGTGCCGGCATCCCGGACCAGCCGGAAGCTGACCGGTCCGTTGTAGGAGGAGAGCTGTGACGGAGGAAGCCCGCGCAATGCAGCGGGGCGTACGCCGAAGGACGTCATCCCGTGCCGCCGGAACCCGTCTTCGTAGTGCTGCACCGTGAGCTGGACGCGCTCGCGTGAGGGCTCGAAATAGATCTGCCACGTGCCTCGATCAGCGCTCTGGGCGAGCGCCGCCGACGGAACGGTCGCCAGGAGAAGCGGGAAAAGCGCGGGCGAAAGTCGCCGAGCGGCGTGTCCGACACGGATTCGGGTGAGTCGCGACATGGAAGCTCCGGAGCAGGGGTGGGACGGAGGTGACCTTCGTCATTGGATTCCGTGCGCCCAAGGAAGGTTTGAAGGGGCGGAGCGCGCCCGATTCGGCTCACTTGCAATTGAATGCGAATCATGTGGCGCCACGCACCACAATGCCGTAAGCTCGAGAGAATCGATCGGAGGAGACTCATGCCCACAGTGCACTGCAACTGTTGCGGGCGCTCGAAGGTCGACGTGAGCCACATGATCGCCGGCCCGAACGTGTACCTCTGCGACCGCTGTGTGGCGCAGGCTGCCTGGCAGCTCGCCGCGGGCAGACCAGCACCCGATGCGCTCCGTTGCCGATTCTGTCATCAGCTCCGTGCGACAGCTGACGTCACGACGGTTGGCAGAGTGACGGTGTGCGTCGACTGCCTCGGGACGATGACCTCGATCCTTGCCGAAACGACGCCGCCATCGCGAACCGCTACATCCGATCGCTGAACCCGACGAGCGGCGCGGAGCATCAGGGTCGTCGTCAGCATCCGGTACCTGGAAGCGGTCATCGCGAGCCGGGCGCGATGCGCGCTCGCGGGTCGTCGTCACGCGTGCACCGAGCGCTAGAGGTCGGTCTGGCGTCACCCGATGGCCGAGGCTGGTCTTCACCGCCAACTTTCTGCGAGTGAGCTCATGCACGGCGGGCGCAGTATCCTACTCGTTTGCTGGTCGCGTGCACGCCGCTTGCGACGTGCGACTGATGCAGCGGCTGCAATCCGAACCGTCCGACGTCAGGAGGGGCGAATGAGGGGGAGAATCGTTGTTACAGTTGTTCTGGGCGCTTCAGTAGGGTTGATGGGATGTCACGTGAAGACCAACACGGTCGACGTGAGCCCAACCATCAACAGAAAGCCAACGTGTGAGAACGCCGTGACGGTGTTCGAGGGCCGCGGCGACGTGCCGACCAGCTATTACGAGCTCGCCTGGATCGAGGCGGAGGGGAATTCGGTCTGGACGACGGACAACCAGATGGTTCAGAAGATGAAGACCCAAGCGGCTGCGGTCGGTGCGAACGGCCTCATCGCCAATCCGGTGCAGGCGAACAAGACGGGCGTCAATGTCCTGGGCGAAGCGGTCGGTGCCCACACGGCCACGGCGAAGGCGAGCGGTCTCGCCATCTGGATGCCCGGCCAGGCCGACCGCGTGCGTCTCGCCTGCGGTCCGCGTTGATCGCGACGCGAACTGTGGAACGGCCTGACGCAACAGCTCGATGATGCGTCAGGCCGTCTGCGTTCGTCGCACGCCGGCGACGCGCCCTGAATAGGGGAGCAAACCCCGTCGCTAGAATCTGAAGCCGAGTCGGACCGGAGTGCGCGACGGCATGCGGTCACCGAGCACGCCGTACGGCGAATGCTGGTATTCGACGTAGAAGCGCCGGTACTCCAGCCCGAGGCCCACATTCATCTCCAGCGCGGTCGTGCGCGCGATCGGGATGACGCTCAGCACGGTCAAGTCCTCACCGACTTCCGCGACCTGCCTGCCCGACGGCGCCACCGTCGCGATCCCGAGGCCGCCGAGCAGATAGGGGCGGAAGCCCAGCACGGCGGGAATGGGGCGGAACAGCGCGTCGACGGTGAGTGACGTCGCCTTGAGCGTGGTGGTCGGTCCACTGCGGAACTTGTCGTACGCGAGCGTCGCGCGAAGCGGCACCGGGAAGCGGGACGGCCTGAGCTCGACGCTGCCGCCGACGCCGAAATTCTCCGAGGGAAACGCAAAGGAGCGGTCGGCGTCTGCCGCCGACGAGATCGTGCGGCCGGCGAAGATCGACCAGCGCACGCCGTCGGTGGATTGCGCTCCGGCACGTGGAGCACGGAGCACGAGCGCCCCGCATGCGAGCAGCAGGGCGGTGGAGGCGCGGAATGCGGTGTTCGGGCGTGGGCGCATGGGAGCTCGGCGTTAGAGGATGCGGCGGTTCTCCTGCTTCGACCCGCGCCAGCCGAGAAGCGTTGCCTCCTCCGTCGCCCGGCCGCGCCATGCGAGGCGGCACCGTCACTCCTCGACGACGACGCGATAGTCGGATCCTTCCCAGCGCTGCTCATCGCTGTAGTAGAGGGTGAAATCCACGGCGGCGCCCGACGCGAGGTGCTCGGTGTCGAGATCGGCGATCCAGACCCCCAGTCGGGAGACGGCCTGTGGGACCGTGTCGTGCTTCGTGCGCCACCCGTCGATGGACCAGTGCACCGTCACCGGCACCTCGGTCTGCACGCGCAGCACGCGCCCGCGGACGAGCACGCGCGACTTGCAGCCCGGGCTCCAGATCGTGTACAGCCCCACCACCTTCTGCCGCACGTAGCGCTCGTAGGTCGCGTCGGAGACGTCGAAGACGACGCCATCGAGGAGGGAGCGGACGAGCTTCACGTACTCCGCGTGCGCCCAGGCGAGCGGCATCGCGCCGCCGGTGGGGCGGCCGTTGATCAGCTCGAGCGCGGGGATGTCGGCGGCGTCCCAGATCTGCTCGGGGAGCATGCCGCCGTCGCTCGCCTGCGCGCGCATGACGCCGAGCAGCTGCAGCGCGGCGTCGGGGTGGCCGCGCGCGAGCTCGTAGTGCGCGCGCTCGCCGACGAGCAGGGGCCAGCCTCGGCCGACGCCGGTGCCGTCGAACGGCGCGCCGTCCTCGTGCTCGCCGTAGCCGTCGCCGTTGTACCGGTGCCAGACGGGGCCCGTGCGCGTGCGACGACAGAGCAGCGCGTCGATGACGCGCACGGTGTTCACGATGCGCTCGTCGTTCGCGTCGCGCAGACCGAATCGCACGAGGGCGAGGGCGTCGGGACTCACCATCCGCTGGTACATCGTCTCGCCGGCGCCGACGGGGCGGTTGCGAACGACGACGAGATCCGCCGGCGTGTCGACGTCGTCGGCGATCGCGGCGAGGTCGGGGGGCGCGATGCGCGTGTAGTAGCCGTCGACGCCGGGGAACCCGGCGATCCCCGCGTCGCGCACGTACGTCCAGCGCTCGATGTTCTCGTTCCACGCGTCCGCGGTGTCACGGAGCACCTGCGCGGTCTCGCGATCGCCGGCGCGGTCGGCGTACTGCGCGGCGACGACGAGCGCGGCGACTTCGACGGCGAGGGTGAAGGTCGAGTAGCCGGCGTCCTCCTCCCAGCGATCCTGCTCGGTCACGGGTCCCTGCCGGATGATGAACCCGGCCGCCTTCCGGATCATCGGCCACGGATCGACGTCCTCCAGCGCGCCTTCGCGGTGCAGGAGCTCGGCGAGCAGGATCGGGAACGCGACCTCGTCGAGCTGCTTTCCACGCCAGTACGCCGTACCGTCGAGCCACATGTTCTGCGGCCACGAGCCATCGGCCTCCTGCGTGCTGATGAGATAGCGCAGGGTGCGTCGCGCGATCCGAGGATGGCCGGCGGCGAGCAGGCCGCCGGCGCACTCGACGAGGTCGCGCGGCCAGACGAGATGATAGCCGCCGAGCTCGTGGTCTCCCCTCGACTGCCCCCACGGGATGGACAGACTCGCGGCGAGGGCGCCGCTGGAGCGCTTGTCGCCATGGACGGCGAGCAGCGCGGCGCTCTGCCAGAACAGGTCGAACAGGGGTGTCGGGATCTCGATCGGCGTGCGGTCACGCGGGTCGCCGGACCCCGAGGCGCGCTCCGACCGCAGCGACTTCTCCGCGAGCGCGGGGAACTCGCGCTCGGCGTCCGCACGCACGGCCTCGGGGACGAGCGAGCCACCGCCGAGGCGGGGGCCGAGGGTGCGCTGGTGGAACGATCGCCACTGCGCGACGTACGAGTCCTGCACGCGATCGAAGTGCGAGGCGAGCGACATGCGCGCACGCTGCGCGGCTTCCGCGGGACCCGAGCCGAAGCCGAGCGCGAGGACGAACTCGGCGACCTCCGTACCGTCGATCGTGCGGACGCACGCCATGAGATCGACTTCGCCCGTGAGGGCGACGTTGCCGTCGCGCGCCTCGGTGAACTCGTCGAGCTGCCCCTGCTCGTGCAGCTGATGCCAGCCGTCGTTGACGCCGACGTAACCGCAGCTGCGCGCACACCAGCCGACGCTCGACGCGAGCGCCATCGCGATGGGGCCGCGGCAGGCGAAGAGCATCGGGTCGCCCTTGTACGCGTCGGCCCAGGCGTCGTTGCCGTAACCCTGGTTGCCGATGTGCGGCGCGAGCAGCGCATAGACGCGATAGTCGCGGAGCGAGCCGGCGAGCGCGCGGAAGCGCACGCGCTGCAGCAGCACGTCGCGCTCCGGATCCGTGATGATCGTCTTGTCGATCTCGTAGCGGCCGTCGACGCCCGTGTTCACGAGGCGATAGCCCGGCACACCGGGCGCGAGGAGATGGACCTCGCTGCGCGTGTCGCGCTTCTCCTCGGAGAGGTGCGGGGGCTGGCCGTCACGGTTCTCGGTGATCAGCAGGCCGAAGTCGCGCGTGTTGGCCTGATCGACCCGCGGGTAGTAGACCTCGTCGACGATGCCGTGCGAGACGGTGAACCAGACGAGGCTCCGGCCGTCGAACGCCGTGCCGACGCCGCTCTTCGCACTGGAGGTCCAGTGCGGCTCGATGCCAGGGCCGCCTGGCGCGGGATGGCGTGCGGCGGCGCTCATGGCATCCGTGCGGTCGCGATGGTCATGTCGTGCTCCATGCACTGTTCGGTTGACGGTGAACGTGGCCCGCGGCAGCCGCCGAGGGCAATGGCGCGCCTGCGACGCGCACGGAGAATGCCGCCCATGCAGGGTACCTGGCATGAGAAGTGTCGAACAGACAGGCCGTTCCCAACGGCACCACCGAACCGACCACAACGACGACCATGTTCACACTCGCGTCGTTACTCCTCGCGCTCGGCGCGACGGCCACGCATGTCCTCGCGCCGGTCGATACCACACTGCTGTCCGCGAAGCCGCACGCAACGGAGGTTGCCGCGTCCGACTCCGCGGCCTCCGACAGCGTCCCGTCATCCGCGGCCGCGCCGGTGAGCGTGCTGCTCGCGCCGTCCCTGCTGAGCGCGCGCCCGACGGATGCCGACACGGTGCACAAGCGCCGGCGTGCCGTCGTGATGAGCGACGCCGCGCTCCTGCGGCTGCGCATCCACCGCTACGCGTCGTACACGGTGATCCCGTTGTTCGCGCTGCAGTCGATCGCCGGCAACCAGCTCCTCCAGGCCGACAACGGCGGTCAGGAGCGCCCGGGCTGGGCGAAGTCGGCACACAGCTTCGGCGCCGCGGCGATCGGCACGGTGTTCACCGTGAACACGGTGACCGGGATCTGGGGGCTGTACGACGAGCGTGCGAACGACCAGAACCGTGCGTTGCGGTGGGCGCACTCGATCCTGATGCTCGCGTCGGACGCCGGCTTCACCTATACGGGGATCAAGCTGGCGGACGAGGCGAAGCGCTCGCCGGAGGACCGGGATCGGCATCGCAACTGGGCCTACGCATCGATCGGCACCGCGCTCGTCGGCTACGGCATCATGTTCTTCGGCAATCGATGACCACTCCGGACGTCCTCGTCCGACTCGTCCAACCGTGGTCGGACTTCTACGGCCACTCGAAGACGGCGTCGACGATCGTGACCTTCCTGCACATCGCGCCGATCGTCGTCGGCGGCGGGATCGCGATCGCGCTGGATCGCGCCTCGCTGCGGCTCGACGTCGACGACGCGCCGGCGCGCCAGCGGCATCTCACCGAGCTCGGCTCGGTGCATCCGATCGTGCTGTGGTCGCTCGTCGTCCTGCT
>Ga0157372_10004612_pt1 | contig 14652 bp, 13 predicted proteins | sample C55metaG_FD_115307 | JGI IMG/M metagenome (GOLD analysis project Ga0157372, IMG submission 115307) | Corn rhizosphere microbial communities from Kellogg Biological Station, Michigan, USA - C5-5 metaG | ecosystem: Host-associated > Plants > Roots > Rhizosphere > Soil | place: USA: Michigan... | reverse complement strand
TCGTCTGGACGGTCCGACCGAGAGCCGCGCGCCGACGCCGCGCACGGCGCGGGAGCTTCCTCCGGACGACTAGTCAGGACGCCTTTGCGCGCGCCCGCTTGGCGCTCTTCGGTGTTGGTCGCAGCGGTTTCGTTGGCGCCGGCTCCGGCTTGGGCCCGCGCGCCAGCGAAGCATTCAGCGCGACCGCCAGCGCCGCATCGCCGCTGACCAGATCGACCCACGCGAGCTCGTAGCCCTTTCGCTTTCCCTTCGGAGTCAGCGCCAAGCCGTTCGGCGATATGACCAGCGTGTAGGGTTTGCCGAGAACGATTAGCTCTCGCTTCAGTTGGGTGTCGAGTTTGGTGGTCACGGCGGGACTCCTTCCGGGTGCAGGGCCTCGTACGCAGATGCGAGCGCGGGATCTCGGGCGCGAATGTCCAGATGGTCGACGCGTCCAGTGCGGCGCAGGTAATCATAGGCGAACGATACCGGGTCGAGTGAGAGCCGCCCGCGGACAGTCTCATACCACTGCGTACTCCTGATCGCGGCGTTTTGGAGGGCATCGGAGCCCGGCCGCCGCCGGCGCTCGAATTCGATCAGCTGCGTTGGCACGTCGGTAAATGAGACGCACGCCTCGAACAACGCGATCGAATCCTGCATCGCAAGCCGCGTACCCGAGCCGACGGAGGGATGGCCGGTACGCAGCGCGTCGCCGAGCAGCACCAGGTTACGCCAATGCCATCGGCGGTTGCTCACGATCGAGTAACGGAACCATTCCGACCGGTTCGACAGCAACCGCTGGCCGTCGAGATCGTCTTGGAACACGCGCTCGCAATAGGCGAGGCTCTGCGTCCCCGACATTCGGTCGAGTCCCGCCGCGCGCCATGTCTGCGGATCGCATTCGACAAGGAACGTGCTGTGCGTGCGGCTGTAGCTGTAGGCGTGCGCAATCAAGAGGCCATCAGCGTTCTCTCGAAAGATGAGGGAAAGCGGTTCGAATCGGGCAGTCGTCCCGTACCATGCAAGGAAGTTCGGCCGCACGTCGAGCACGGGTTCGAAATGTTCGCGGTAGCAGGTGCGGATCGCGCTGGCGGCGCCGTCGGCGGCGACGACGAGCTCGCAGTCGTCGAACTCGGCAATGTCGTCGACCTTGCGGCCAAACTCGATCGCGACGCCAAGCGCCGAACAGTTTTCGCGCAGGGCCCGCAACAGGTCAATCCGCGCCATCCGGTGAAACGTGTTATTGGCGAGCGTGATTGCCTGTTTGCGGTGCACGATCCGCATCTTGTCGTGCACCTCGTGGTTGCGCGTCATCGCCGCGTAGAGCTCGGGAGCAACCTCAAGCACGAAGGCAAGCGCGATGTCGCTGAACACCACTCCCCAGCCGTAGGTCGCTGCCGCAGAATCACGCTCGACGATCCGGATGTGATGGCCGGGGTCGTGCCGCTTCATCAGGTAGGCGAAAAAGAGTCCGGCAGGGCCGCCGCCGACGATGCCAATGTTCACGCGGCACCCCGCGCGCGGGCTTCGCGCGCCAGTGTTTCGGTAATCAGTTCGCGCAATTCCCGCTTCAGTATCTTGCCAACGGGGCTCAACGGTAACTCGGTCACGACCTCCAGGCGCTCGGGCAGTTTGAACGCCGCGATGTTCCGTTGCCGCAGGAAGGCGATCAGCTCGTCGAACATGAGCGTCTCGCCGGGCTTCAGCACGACGAACGCGCACGCCCTTTCGCCGAAGACCGCGTCGGGCATTGCGACGAGCGTCACCACCTTGACTTTCGGGTGCGCGTAGATGAGGTTCTCGACCTCCTCGCAGCTGATCTTCTCGCCGCCGCGGTTGATCAGATCCTTGCGCCGGCCTTCGGTAAAAACGTGGCGCCCCTGGCGGCGCACAATGTCGCCCATCCGGTAGAAGCCATCCTCGGTGAACGCCTCGCGGTTCTTGTCCGGCGCATTGTAGTAGCCGCGAATCGTGTAGGGGCCGCGTGTCAGCAATTCCCCCGGAACGCCGTCCGCGACCTCGCGGCAATCTTCGTCAACGACCATGATCTCGTCGTCGGCGCATACCGGCGTACCCGAGCTCTCGAGCAGCAGTTCGTCCGGATCGTCGAGTCGCGTCATGTTGATCAACCCTTCTGCGGTGCCGTAGATTTCTTGCGGCGTGCAGCCGAAGCGCTCGCGTATGCGGGTGCGCAGCTCCGGGGCGAGACGGGCGCCACCGTTCTGGATTACTTTGAGCGAAGACAAATCGAAGCGATTGGGCACGTCGGAGTTGAGCCAGCCCGATATCAACGGCACCACGGCGGCGATCGTCGTTACGCGCTCGCGTTCGACGAGACTGAACACGTCGGTCGCCTCGCCCGACGGCGCAAGCACGACGGTACCCCCATAGTAGAACGCGCCCAGCATGCCAGGCGAAGCAAGATTGTAGTTGTGCCCGAGCGGAAGGATCGCCATCAGCACGGTGCTCTCGTCGAACCCGCCGGCCGCGCCGCAGAGCCGCGCATTCAGCACATAGTCATCGTGGGTGCGGGGAATGAGCTTCGATAGCGACGTCGTTCCGCCTGACAGCAGCATCGTCGTGACCTCGGCCGGGTCCACACGTACCGCCGAAAGGGTGTCGGCGTCCGCCGGTGTGCCGAGCAGCTTCGACAGCGAGTGCTGGCCGCGGCCCGGTTCACCGGCGACAAAGACCGTGTGCAATGCCGGCGCACGCTGCGCGAGCTCATGCGCCATGGCCCGGTAATCGAAGCCCTTGATCGTATCGGGGATGACGTATCCAACGGCGCCCGAGGCGCGCAGGAAATGCCCGACCTCGGTGTGCCGATGGGCGCGCAGTGCGGTGACAGGAACGGCACCAATCCTGGCCAGTGCAAAGTATGTGTAGACGAACTCCGGAATGTTCGGAAGCTGGATGACGACCCGGTCGAGCGGCCGGATTCCCGCGTCGATGAAGCCGCACGCAAGGCAATCGATGGTCTCGCCCAATGCCCGGTAGCTGATACGCTCGCCGCCGTGGACCAGCGCGGTCTTGTCCGGCGCCGCGTGTATCGCCCGCGCCAGCAAGTCCGTCAGCGTGATGCCTTGCCAATAGCCGAGGTCGCGATACCTCTGCGCGACATCTTGCGGCCACGGCGTGCACCCTGCGAGCATTGCGTCATTCTATGGCGCCCGCGCCCAAGATGAATGCTGCCGGACGCAGAGAGGCAGCTACATTGCCAGGAGAAACGGGCGTCTACGCTGAAATACCCCCCCGACGCTACCCCGCCCCTGAGGGATGCGATCAGGCCCCCGTGTGCGCGAGGGGCGGCGGGATTCTCCAGCGCTGAGCAAGCTCCTGTCAGGGGGCCGGCCTGAGCCTTACTTTGCCAGCCCATGACAAGAGGTTACGTTGCGGCCGCTCACCTCTCCCTCCGCCTGCACGCCTATCACAGGCTTTCCGGGACTGATAAAGCCGAGGCTCACGAACGCGGTAAATTGCCCTGGGCCCACGAAACCGGTTACGGCGACTTCCGTCCCGTCGACAATAAAATGAATCCGAAGGTTGGAGCAGGTCAGCGGACCCGGAGTGAATTTACCCACGCCGACGCCGCCGGCGCCGGAGACGTTGATAGTGAACGTTGGAATGTTGTTGCAGAGCTGACCGCCGCCCGAGCATGTTGCGGTGACCGCGTGGCCCTTGCCCGCGCTCGCGGGCCCGCTTTGCCGCACCCGCACCCCGCTCCTCGATGGCTCAACAGCTGCGCATGGCAGCAGAATGGCCCTCAAGGCATGGCCATTTACAAGATCCCGTACTTCTTAAATACATCCTTAAGTTTGGCACCCTCAAGCAGCTCCTGCTTCGTGCTCTTCTCGCCGCGAGCCTTCTGGAGCGCCCCATGTACGACCTGCTCCACGAGTTCGCTCGGTACCACAACGACGCCGTCTGCGTCACCCGCCACGAAGTCGCCCGGCCGCACGACCGTGTTGCCCAGAACTACGGTCACATCGATCTCCGCAACAATTCCTCTTCCCTTGGAGTCGCGCGGTGAAATCCCCGCGTGAAACACCGGGAATCCCATCTCCTCGATAGCCAGAACGTCGCGGATCAGCCCATCGGTCACGCATCCGCCGGCGCCGCGCGCCATTGCGGCTGTCGACAGGAGCTCACCCCACGGCCCGATACGTCCGGAACTGCCGCAGGCGAACACGGCGATGTCGTTCGGCTTCAGGTCGTCGACGAGCGCGATCTCCAGTTCATAGGCATTCCGTGTCGGGTCGGCGACGTAGATCTCGCGGTACAGGCCCGTGCGCGCGAAGCCGGCCAGCCGTCGTTTCGGATCGACCGGCCTGATATGCGCCGGCAGTGCCTGTTCCGTCTGACCGAGCTCATCGAGCACATCGGAGAGGAGGGCGACATAAAGCTCCTCACGAAAGCTATTGACGATTTCGACACGATCCATGCGCGGTTCCCTCTGTTTGCCGACGAGCCGGGCGGACTTCTATCCGGGCGCGACCCGATCGGCCGTCCTTGCAATCATATCGATCACGAGATTCCCTTGCGGATCGAGCCAAACCTCGGCCGACGGGCCTACGACGGTCGTCGTCTCCGCCTCCTCGATCAACATCGGGCCGGCCATCGTGATGCCCAAGGGGATCTCAGTCCTAGCGAGCACCGTCACCTCGAGCCGATGCTTCGCCTCGGGAAAGTAGACGTCGCGTCGGCCAGTCGCGCCGTTTCCTGCGGCGGATCGCTCGATCCCGGGGGGATGGTCGACGAACCGGTCGAGCGCGCCGCGAAGCGTGATTCGGGTCATAAGCACCGACATCGAGCGCATCGGTTGCAACCCTCGTGCCGCATACTCGGTCTCAAATGCCCCGCGAAGCCGGTCATTGAACGTCTCATCAGCACCCGCGTCCAGGAACCCACGGGGAAGCTGGAACACGATCTCGTGTCCCTGCCCGACATACAGCATCTCAGCAAAGAGCAGCAGATCAACTGCGGCGGCCTGCCGATATCGCTCACGCAGCTCGGCCTGTACGGCATCGAATAGCCCGCCGATCGCCTGCAGGAGACCGTGGTTGTCATCGTCACCGACTCTGTGATGGAGAGCCAGCGAGCGCTCGATCGCCGGCGGCGTGAGCAAGAGTCCAATGGCTGACGCGACCCCGGCCCGAGGTGGAACGATGATCCTGCGGCAGCCGACGAGGCGTGCGACCTCGTAGGCATGAAGCGGTCCACCGCCGCCGAAGGCGATGATGGTGGCCTTTTCCGGGTCGCCGCCCCGCTCGATGATATGCACGCGGACCGCCGATGCCATCTGGGCGTTGACCAGATCGAGGATGCTCGCGGCAACCTCTTCCACTCCGACCGACAGCCTTCGGCCAAGGTCGGCGAGCGTCCCCGCGGCCCGCGCCCGGGAGAGCCGCATGGCACCGCCGGCAAACCCGTCGGGATCGAAATAGCCAAGCATCAGATTTGCGTCCGTCACGGTCGGTTGCTCGCCGCCGCGCCCATAGCAGGCTGGTCCGGGTACGGATCCCGCGCTATCAGGGCCTACGGACAGCCAGCCCGCCTCATCCATTCGGGCAATGCTGCCGCCGCCGGCGCCGATCTCAAGCATCTCGATGCCATCGATGCGGACTGGCAATCCGCTCCCGGGCTTCAGGCGCCTCTGACGGGCGATCTCCAATTCGCGGGCGCGGGGGAGCCGGCCGCCTAGACAGACGCAGACCTTTGCCGTTGTCCCGCCTACATCGAACGAAACGATATCGCGCTCCCCAGCGACAGCTCCGATCTGCGCCGCGGCGATCGCCCCCGCCGAGGTACCGCCTTCGAGCAGATTGACGGCTAATTTATCAGCAGTGGCGACGTCAACCGTTGCGCCTTGCGAGAACATCAAGAACAGCTTGCCGCCGAAGGAGCGCTGTTCGAGAGCGGCCGCTAGCTTTCGGAGATAGGCTCGAACCACGGGTCGCACATAAGCATTCGTCACCGTCGTGCTCGCCCGCACATATTCGCCGATTGATGCCGTAACCTCGTGCGAGACCGATACGACGACCTCCGGCCATTCGGCCTCGATCACCCTGCGTGCGCGCTTCTCGTTCTCCGGGTTCAGGTATGAGTGCAGGAAGACGATCGCGATTGAGGCGATTTCTTTCCTCCGGAGCGCCTGCACGACCGCCCTGACCTGGTCATCATCGACTTGCTGCAACACTCGACCGTCGCTGAGCGAGCGCTCGTCGATCTCGAATATGTGGTCGCGCGCACTGAGCGGCGCCGGCTTGTCAAGGGAAAGATCGTAGGTATCGAACCGGAACTCGCGGCCGATCGACAACATGTCGCGAAAGCCGCGCGTGACGAGGAGCGCGGTCCTGGCTCCTTTTCGCTCGATGACCGCGTTCGGAACTATCGTCGAACCATGGACGAGCGTGGCGAAAGGAGAGAGATCGGTCCCCGCGTGGATCTGCTGAAGCGCCGCAAGAATGCCCTTTTCCGGGGCTTCCGGCGTCGACAAGACCTTGGCGAAGGTCCAGGATGTCCCGTCAAAGGCCGCGGCGTCGGTGAATGTTCCGCCGACATCGACTCCAACATGCCAGCACTTTTTCGCCTCAGTCGTAGGCACGGGCCCCTTCCTGCGAGATGAACCCTCGACGGATATCTTCCTCGACGAGGCGGGCGTCGCGCAGCCCGGGAGGGCCGTATCCCCCGCCGCCCGCGTTGCGGATTCGAAGGACGTCGCCCCGAGCCAATCTCGCCCTCCCCTTCGCCGGCAGAGGCGTGCCATTCAACTCGATCAGCGCCGGCATGCCGGCGCCCCCTCCGAGCACCCCGCGAGCGGGATGCAGGATGCGGTCGCCAAGGATTGAAAGCTCGACCGTACCCTCGCCGTCCCAAGTGACGGCGATCTCTGTGCCCAGACCTCCCCTGAAGCGACCCGGCCCACCCGAATCCGGCACCAGCGCTTTCTGAAGATAGCGAAGCGAGGTGTTGAGCTCGACCGTCTCGATCGGCGCCCCGCCGGTATTGTTGGGAAACGGGGTGGCCGCGAGGCCGTCCTTGTCATGGCGAGCTCCCATGCCCGGCGCATCGAAGGAGGGATGGACGAAGAGCCGGCCACGGGCGTTGATGCCGGAGAAAACGACCTGAACGAAGGGAGATCCCGACTCGGCGATGATCCTTTCCGGAAGGACCGGGGCCAATGCCTGCATCAGCGCCGATGCGAGATGCAGGAAGGTCAGATGACGCGCATTGACCGGGGCCGGATGGGCAGCATTGAGAATGGAACCCGCGGGGGCCGTCACGTGGATCGGTCGATAGGTTCCTTCGTTGCGCGGACTGACCGGATCGACGATGCATTTGAGAACATAAGCGGTGAGCGCGAAAGTGTTGTTGATCGGCACATTGATCGCCACCTCCTGTTGTGGCGAAGAGCCCGAGTAATCGACCGATATCGCATCGCCTCTAATCGAAATCTTGCAGGAGATCCGTAATTCCGAGCCGTAGCCGTCGAGTTCGGTCACCGAGACATATTCCCCGTCGGGGATGGCGCGAAGCCGGGCACGCATCGCCGTTTCGGCCGCAGCGCAGATCGCTTCGCCTATGTCGCGCAGGTCGTCATAGCCTTCCTCGCCGAGAATCTTGAGCACGCGCCCAGCCATGATGTCGTTGGCGTGCAGGAGGGACAAGATGTCACCGATGACTTCGTCGGGGACGCGCACATTGGCCCGGATCAGGTTGAGGAGTTCCTCATTCAGCTGGCGGCCCTGCCTCAGACGCGTGAGTGGAACTCTCAGGCCCTCCTCATAGACGGATCGTGTGTCCACCCCCCAAAGTGAACCGCCGACATCGGCGACGTGGGCCACGCTGCCGCAAAAGCCGATGACGTGTCCGCCCGTGAACAGCGGCGTCAGGACACACATGTCGTAGAGGTGACCCGTCCCCAGCCACGGATCGTTCGTGACGAACACATCCCCCTCCTCGAAGCGCCCATTGCGGCTCGCGAGCAAAGCTCGCGCGGTTCGCGGAAGGCAGCCGTTGAAGGCGGGAATGGCCGTTGCATTCTCGGCGATCGAGTCGCCATTCTCCCTGAGCAGAAGGCACACGTAGTCATTCGCGTCACGGATGATCGTGGAGAAGGCGGTGCGGACCAGCCGCGCCGCAGCCTCCTCGACCGCTGCGATCAGGCGACCATTCAGCAGCGGTACCCGAAGCGGCGAAATCGTCCTTCCGGCAGCCGGCACGGCTATGCCCGGTGTAGGTTGAGGGTCCTGTTGGCTCATGGATTTGATCATAACGACCATCGTGGGGTTGACGCAAGGGGTTATTAGTGGCAAATTTGATCAAATTAGGGGCTCCGTATGATCCAATCCATCGAAGTGGCCGGGCGCATTCGCGATGAGATCGCCCGCGGGACGATAGCCTTCGGCGAGCCGCTGCGGATCGCCGACCTTGCCGCTCGATACCGGGTGAGCGCTATGCCGATCCGGGAGGCGCTCCGCCAGCTAAATGGCGAAGGGCTGATTACGCTGGCGCCGAATCGGACAGCTCACGTGCGGCAAGTAAGTGAGCAGTATCTCCGTCAGCTCTTCGACCTCCACCTCGCCGTGGAGGGCGTCCTCGCCCGGGCCGCGGCGGCCTCCTGGCGGGCGACGGACACCAAAACCTTGCTCGCGCTGCACCAAGAGCTGGAGGCGGCCGTGGCCTGCTCCGATGCCGAAACGGTCCTCGCCGTCAACCAGCGTTTCCATACGTTCATCTACGAGCGCAGCAACAATCCGGACGCCTTCGCCGCGATTGAACGTCACTGGTTCCTCATGGCAGCGCTCTGGAAGCACTACGGCTATTCGGAAAGCCGCTTTCCGGGGGTGCTCAACGACCATTGGCACATCATCAAGGCGCTGGATCAGGGCGATGTCGTTGGAGTCGGTTTCCTCGTCGGAGCCCATGTGCTCAAGGCCCGCGACAATATCCTCGAAGTCGTCCTGCGGCGCAGCCGAAACGGGGACGAGTAGCGCATGGCCCTCCAACCTCGAACGATCGTCCGCATTTCGCTTTTCGCTGTCCGGGCGGCTGAACGGACCGTGTGGCTGCTGTGCGAGGCGGAAGATGCGCGGGGCGGCCGCGGCTTGGGCGAGGCAACCCTGGCGGGATGCGAGCTGGAGGTCGCGGCGCATTTCTCAGCCCGGGCGGCCTCGCTGGTCCGCTGCGGGAGCGGCCCGATCTTCACGGACTATCCGGCCAGTCTCGCCGAGTCCGCAGCTTGCTCGGGCATCGGCCAGGCGATCGTCGATCTTGAGGCGCGGCGCGAAGGTGTTTCAGTCGCCGCGCTACTCGGGCTCGGAGAACCGCGATCAGTATCGGTCTACGCCAATATCAATCGCGGAACCGCAACGCGGACTCCGGAAGGTTTTGCCCGTAGAGCTCTCGAAGCGGTCGCCGACGGTTTCACGGCCATTAAGATCGCACCCTTTGATCCGCTTCCCCCGGACTCACTCGATCAGGCGCTGCGCGGCGGTGCCCTCCCGAACGGTTTCGCCGCCGCCGCGGCCCGGATGCGAGCCGTCCGCAAGGCGATCGGTTCGGAGGTCGAGCTCCTTGTAGACTGCCATTGGCGTCTTGACGCGGAGGGCGCCGCAAAGCTGGGTGACGAGGCCCGGGAGCTCGGCATCGCCTGGATCGAATCGCCTATCCCGGAAAGTGAGGCGAATGCCGAACGCTTGAAGGATCTCCGGGCCCATTATGGCGCCTGCGGTATCGAGCTCGCCGGGGGTGAACTTCTATTTGCGACCGATCAGTTCGAAGACTGGTCGCGGCGAGGCGTGCTCGACGTGCTCATGCCCGACGTGAAGTATCTGCCGACCCTTGATCTCTATCTGAGGGCGTTGGCTGCCATTCGACGTTGCGGACGCGAGCCCTCCCCGCACAACCCGACCGGGCCTGTCTGCCACGCCTTCACCTGGCAGATCAGCGTCGCTACACCCTTCGTCCAGCGGATGGAGATGCAGTATCGGGAAACCGGATTGTTCTGCGATCTGGTCGGCGTGCCCAGGGACTTCGCCGACAGTCGCTGGAATGCCGGCATGCCCGTGGCGGCCGGCATCGGGTTCGACCTTCAGCCGTCCATCGTCCAACGACATCTAATCGGTGCAATCACGGTCGGGCAAAAGGGCTCGTCGGGAGAAGGAATTTTCGCGCGACTGGCGCTCCAGGATACAGCGCGAGCCTCGATTGCGGCAGCATCCTCCAAGAGCGCGACCAAGCCATGAACAAGAACGCCGCGAGTCGCGTGGTGAAGCATTCTTTGGCGCTTCGGCGCGGCAAGAGTGCGCTGCGCGCCCTTCCCTGGGAGCTGGTCCTTTCCCTCGCCGTCCTTGGGCTCCTCTGGCAGCTCGCCAGCGATGCCGTCGCCAATCGCATTCTTCTGCCGTCGCCGGGCCTCGTGCTTGCCTCGCTGTGGCAGCTTCTCGGCAGCGACCTGCCGGCCGATATCGCCGCAAGCCTCCGCCATCTGGCGATCGGCTATTTTATCGGCACTTCGGTCGGCTTCGTGTTGGCGTTGGTAGCGGCTGCTAGTCGGCTTGCCGACGCGCTGCTGGATCCGCTGGTCGAGCTTCTCCGGCCGATCAGCGGAATCGCGTGGATTCCGATCGCCATCGCGATATTGGGGATCAGCGAGGCGGTCCCGATCTTCCTCATCGCCTATGTCGCGGTATTTCCGATCTTCCTCAACACGCTTGCGGGAATCCGCGCGGTCGACCGGAGGCTGATCGCTGCGGCGGAAGTTCTCGGTGCTGGCAGCGCAATGATCCAGGTGCGGGTCATTCTGCCCGCCGCGCTGCCGATGATCCTCGCCGGCGTACGGCTCAGTCTTGGCGTAAGTTGGATGACTTTGATCGCGGCGGAGCTCATCGGCGCAGACTCCGGGCTGGGATGGCGGTCCTTCTGGTATGAGCAGTTCTTCTCGACGCACAACACCATGGCCATCATCCTGACGGTGGGCGTGCTCGGTTATCTTCTCGATTCCTGCGTGAGGCTCCTCCAGCGGAGCCTCACCGGCTGGAGCCGCGATCTCCGCGAGGCGCGCTGAATGCCACGCTGGGTCACACGAATCGCGGTCCTTGCCGGCGTGATCTTGGCCTGGGAGATGGGCGTTCGACTCTATGGGAACCCCCAGCGGTTTCCCTACCCGAGCGCGGTGGCTACGGCGCTCGTCCGCGATCTCGGCAGCGGAAGACTGGTCGTGGCGGTCGTCCAAAGCCTCAGCCGCGTCCTGCTCGCCTTCTTCTTCGCGGCGGCGACGGGCATCGTGGTCGGCGTCGCCATCGCGGTGTTCCGTCCGCTCGATCGGGCGCTGTCCCCGATCATCGATTCCCTCCGCTCGATCGCCCCGATAGTTTGGATCCCCATGGCTGTGCTGTGGTTCGGGATCACCGGACGCGCAGCCATCTTCATTGTCGCTTATGCTGCTGTCTTTCCGATCATTCTCAACACCTCCGAGGCGGTGCGCCGGCTGGACCGCCGCCTCTTCGATGCGGCGCTCACACTCGGCGCCGGACCGGCGACATTGGTCGTCCGGGTGATCCTTCGCGGTGCAATGCCGACCATCATCGTCGGCGCGCGCGTCGCGATGGGCTTCGCCTGGGCTTCCATCATCGCGGCCGAACTCGCCATGGGAATCAAGCTTGGTGAGGGTGCCCAGATCTCGATCGGGCTCGGTCAGCTGATGGTCAATACGCTCTATGTCGAGCGCGACCTCAACGGCCTCGTCGGCTACATGTTGACGATCGGGCTCATCGCCATCCTGATCGATCTCGTGATGCGCCAGTTCCATCGGCTCGCACTGCCGGCGGGCGCGATCCCATGACCGACAGCATTCGCATCGAGGACGTGTCCAAGACTTATGTCTCGCCGCGCACAGGCGAGCGGGTTGAAGCTCTCCGCGGAATCAACCTCACCATCCAGTCGCACGAATTCGTCGCCATTGTCGGGCCGTCCGGCTGCGGAAAATCGACCCTCCTGGCGCTGGTGGCCGGCCTGTTGAAGCCGACCTCAGGGAGGATCTTCTTCGACGGCGTAACGGTGTCGAGACCGGGACCCGAACGCGGCGTCCTCTTCCAGGACTACGCGCTGTTTCCCTGGCTGACGGTGCAGGACAATGTCGAATTCGGACCGCGCGCGCGGAGCATAGCAGCGGAAGAGCGCCGGCGGATCAGCCAGGAGCTGATCCGCCTGGTGGGGCTCTGCGGCTTCGAAGACAAGTATCCAAGCGAGCTTTCGGGCGGCATGCGCCAGCGCTGCGCGCTGGCCCGCATGCTGGCCAACGAGCCGAAGGTCTGGCTGATGGACGAGCCCTTCGCGGCGGTCGACCTTCAGACCCGGATGCTGCTGCAGCAAGAGCTGCTCCGGTTATGGGGGGATGATCGTGAGATCCTGTCCCGACGCCCGGTGATGTTCGTGACCCACGGCATCGAAGAGGCGGTGTTCCTCGCCGACCGCGTGCTGGTTCTCGGCAGGCGTCCCGGCCGAATCAAGGCGACCATCGAAATCGACCTGGATCGGCCGCGTCCACCACATCGCAACAGTCCCGCCACCGGTGCGCTGGTGGAGCGGATCTGGAGACTGATCCGCGACGAGGCCGCCGAGGCAATTGCCGATGAGTAGCCACCCCAAAGTGAGTAGGAGGAAAAGCCATGTCATGGTCGCGTCGTGAAGTCATCCGCAGCAGCGTTGCGTTAGGATTTCTTGCCGGGCTCGGCTGCCTGCGCCCGCTTTCGGCAGCCGCCACCACGCTGAAGATGCCGATCGGCGTCGGGCTCAATACGAATGGCGGACCCCTGGTGATGCAGATGCAGCGGGAGGGCCTCATCGAGGCGGCGGCAAAGGCCGTCGGCCTCGACGTGCAACCCGAGTTCCAGGATTTCCAGGCGCTGCTGCGGATGCTGCAGGGAATTGCGGCCGGCCAGCTCCAATATGGCATGCTGGGATCCACTCCCAATATCCGCCTCCTCGCCACACCTGAGCCGGCAATCCCCATCGCCCTTGCCGGCGGTGGGGCGGATTTTCCGCTGCAGGTAAATGCCGGCTCTCCGATCCATGATCTCGACGGGCTTAAGGGCAAGACGGTGCTTACGCTGGTCGGTTCTGACCTGCATCTCACCTTCATCAACATGCTGCGGGCCTATTTCGGCAATGACAACGTGAAGGAGCTCGGCATCACCGTGAAGAACGTCACTGCGGTGACCGAGCTGTATGCCCAGCAGGCCGGGATCGATGCCTATGTCGGCGTCGACCCCGGCTCATATGGCGCGCAGGAGCGGAAGGTGCTCTCAACGCTTCTACACAATAACGGCACGACGGGCCCTGCCTGGGATGGCCGCGACGGCAAGGGCGCCGGGATCACCCCCGGCTTCTTCAAGAAGAGTCAGTACGCACCCGAAGCCTTCTACCCACACCGCATCTGGTGGGTGGTCCGCGAGCGGTTCATGAAAGAACAGCCGGACGCCGTGGTGTCCTTCCTCGTCGCCAATCATCGGGCGACCGTAGCACTCGCCAAGGCGCCGCCCGAGCGCGTCATCGAGCTGATCGGCGATCATTGGGCGAGCTCCGCGTCGCTTGACGCCAAGAAGAGCCTGTTGGCAGATACGCTATGGCGGCGGAGAGGCTGGTCGTGGATTACTGAAGGCGACGCGAAAACTCTCATCGGACTGTCCAAAGTCAAAACCATCTTCGAGCAGGAGTTGACGCCCGCGCTGATCAAATCGGTTTTCGCCAAGGGCTCGGAAATCACCCGCAAAGCCTATGAGCGCGTCGGCAAGGAGCCGGCCGTCGCAGTCTTGGTGGACGCCGGCGCCGCCGATGTGCGAGGGCGGCCGCAATGGGAGATTGATACCTGGTCTCTCTCGTGAATCACATTCGCTGCCTAGTCGCATGATTTTTTTGAGGGCGGGATTCGAACCCGGTAGCCCCAGGGGTATATTTCAAAGCTGGTCTTATAGTCAGGATCGGCAGCGAACAAGATAAAGTACCCTTTAGTTCCTGTGTGCCCATAGGTTATGAGTTCTGCGTCGACGGTATCGATCGACTCGCGCAACTCTGGATACCTTGCCACAAGTTCCTAAAGCGACTCAGGCGATCGGCCAGAGCGCGCAACAAATAGATTGACCGATCTTTGGAGTTTGCCAATTGCCGTGGCACGTCTCTGCATACTGCGCGGCAAGGGCGTTGTATCGGAGTCGGTCTTGCCTATCCGTGATAGAAGCTCCCGAAAGCTGGATTCATCCGTAAGCTCAAGATCTTTTGGGTGGCCCTGTGCGCAAGCGTGCCAAGCAAGTGAGCCACGAACTGAAACACGTCTGCGGGCTCGATTTTGAAAACTGTAATGACTGTCGCGGCAGCGGCTACATATCCTAGGTCTAACTTAAGAACCATTGAGACTTCGCACGCAGTTGCGTGAGAGCGTCTGCTGGGTAGGGGACGTGCGCAAAGTTCTTCCAACGAGGAACGTCTTCTGCCTCTGTACGCAATCGTTTAGCTACCGCGCGGCTCTCGTTTCGCCATTGCGAGAAAAATGAGTCATCCATTTTCGTTATCGCCCACAACCTTCGATGACTTTACGATTTGCTTTGGACTGGCGGCGACCCACGGGCTTAGTAATCGCCGCGAGGAATACGTTCGCGCGCCGCTGTTCTTCCG
>Ga0157372_10004611_pt1 | contig 14653 bp, 8 predicted proteins | sample C55metaG_FD_115307 | JGI IMG/M metagenome (GOLD analysis project Ga0157372, IMG submission 115307) | Corn rhizosphere microbial communities from Kellogg Biological Station, Michigan, USA - C5-5 metaG | ecosystem: Host-associated > Plants > Roots > Rhizosphere > Soil | place: USA: Michigan... | reverse complement strand
TTGGCCTTTAGCTCGTTCAGGTGCTGGCCGAGAGCGGCACTTGTGGCGGCCTGCTGATCTGTAAAGCTGTTCTTGAACGTCAGTATGTTCTGCGTAGAGAACCCGGGAGGCGTGTGCACGAGCCTCCAGAATGTAGTGGTGAGCAGGATCGCACCCATAAGAAGTACGAGCGAGACCGCCACCTCGCTCACAACTAGCGCCCGTTGAGCACGGTGCCGACCTGCGGCAATGCGAGTTGAATTCAGTTGGAGGCATTCATACAGCCGCGTGTGCCGAGTCTCCAACATTGGGACGATGCTAAAAATTACGCAGCAAATCAAATTCAAGACTCCAGCGAGACCTATGGTCGCGCCTCCCACGTGCAGAGAGGCGAACTGGGGCAAGTCAATTGGGCTCAGGTGCATGAGCGCGGGAGCGCCTAATGCAGCAACAAAAACACCCGCCACAGCGCCAGCGGAAGACAGAAGGGCATTTTCGGCCAACAATTGTCGCAAAACCCGCCAGCCGGATGCGCCAAGCGCGATCCGCACGCCGACCTCGCGACGGCGTGCAACGGCCCGGGTTAGTAACAAGCTAAGAATATTCGCGATAACGATCAACAGCACTAATCCGACCGCGCCCATCAGAATGCGCAGTGCCGGACGTAGGTCTCCGGTAAACGAGTCGTGCAAATCAATCGCCTGCACTCCTTCGGATTGGTCCCACAACTTCGGATATGTGCTCTTCAATTCAAGCAGTACCCGGCGCAGATCTGCTGTGGCGGCGGCTTTGCTCAGACCGGGCTTCATCCTTCCGGCGACGTTGTAGTTGTTGCTCTGATCCTCAGGACTTTCCGTAATCGAAAGAGGGATCCAGGCGTCGGATTTCGCGTCGAGCGCGAATCTGGGGCTGGCTAAGCCAATAATGGTATAGCTCCGATTCCCCAAAGTGATGCCCTTACCGAGGATGTTCGGATCAGAATTGAACCGGTCCCGCCACACCCCATCGCTCAGCACAATGACGCCGGCAGCGTTCGGAGCCATATCATCGGCTGTGAAATCGCGGCCAATAGTTGGTTGCATTTCAAATGTACGGAAAAAACCGGACGTGACCCGAAGAACGCTAATGGGAACAACATTGTCGCCCTGCACAAGGTTGGCGTGCGAGGGGATGTAATCGTAAGCCGCCATTGAAGAGAAGGCCCGGTTCACCCTCTGGAAGAACAAAGCTTTGGTCCCTGAATATGCTGGAACGGTCGTACCATCCGAATAACTGCGCTCGATGCGGGTTAGTTGCTGCGGCTTTGGAAATGGGAGGGGCTTGAACAGCACGCCGTAGAGAACAAGAAAAACAATGAGATTGGCACCGACTCCAAGTGCGAGAGTTAATACGGCTGCAATGCTGAAGCCTGGAGACTTTCGGAGAATGCGCACAGCGTATTGCACGTCTTGGAGTACATTCTCGAGGGAGGGTAAACCCTCCTCAGCGTGATATTGCTCTCGAATCGCTTCGACCGCACCGAGCTTCAAAATCGCTTGACGGCGCGCTTCCGCGGGATTCATTCCAGCGTGCAAGTTGTCCTGAGTTTGGCACTCCAGATGCTGATCCATTTCTTCGCGCAATCGCTCGTTGAGATTACGCCTCGTTGCGAAATTCAGCAGGCGGGCAAGTAATCGCTTCAGTGCTCTCATGCCAAATCCTCCGCCCTAACTTCAAAGAAGCGCGCAATAATCCCCGCCGTCTGCTCCCAATCCCGCTTCTCAGCCTGCAGCATTTTGTGTCCCGTGTGCGTCAGCCGATAGAAACGCGCTCTTCGGTTGTTTGCTGATGGGCCCCATTCAGAAGCAATAGCATCTTCCTGTTCCAGCCTGAGCAGGACCGGGTACAAGGTGCCCTGATTCACCGCGAGCAGGTCACCGCTAATCTGCTCGATGCGCCGTGCGATTCCATAGCCATGGAGCGGCCCGAGCACGTCAAGGGTCTTGAGAACCATCAGTGCCAGCGTGCCCTGCTGGACATCTTTTTTTTGCTTCACGTGATCTCGTCGCATGCGGTCGTTTTGGTTACCAACACGAGAATGCCAGATTTCCATTGGGAAAGCAACAGGAGCAAGAGCTTCGCACCGGATTCAGGAGGGCACAACCTTTTGTTCGCGAGGTTTGCCGTCGACTAGAAACATTGCCTAGCCCAATCGGTCACGTCAATTGCGGCCTCGGATCGGCGTGGGGCCAGGGACTGCCATCCTGGTCTGATTGAGACGGTGGCCTGCAGCCAGCGTTGAATAATAATAGTGGGGTCGTTTTGCGCAACCGTGGGCCAGATCACGATCGCACAACCTATGATCATCAGCATGCGGGGCCTTTCCAAATTCCTTCAGCCCATTCTCTTTCTACTCTCTACGTGCTTTTTGCTATCCGCTCTAGCCTTCGGCCAGACAGCAGAGCTTGAGACTTCCGAAACACGAATCGTGGTTGAAGCTGGCGAGGACATGCCACGGCTTCTTAGCCTGCAGGTTCCTGGGCGGCCTAAATGGCATAACCTGGCCTCCGAGCCGCTCATCAGCTCCATCGAGGTCGCGGGTGAAACGAGCCCAGTGCGTTGGCGTTTTGATCGTAAGGCCAGCCACACTGACGCAAGGAACGTCTCGTTCGTTTATGACTCCGAAAACCCTCGCCTTCGGTTGACGTGGTCGTGGACCGTGAAGGAAAACTACGGCCCAATCGAGCACCAGATCCACATTGAAAATCTCACCGAACACAAACTGTGGATTCCGATGCAGGACAGTTTCGCCTTCAACTGGCACCTAGACCCGCGGGTACAACTTGAACACGTGTACGTCGAGAAAGGCGCAAATACTCCATCTTCGCTTGGTACACACAAAGTCAGTATTGAAGACGAGTACCGTTGGACCGGTAACGCGAGCACGTATGGAGACATTGACGAAGGGAAGCCGCGCGAAATCATTCCCTGGTCCTTGGTGCAAACTAAGGATACGGCCCAAAGCGGCTGGTATCTCGGCATCGAATTCAGCGGCCGGACGCGTATTTCACTGGAAAGGAAGAAGGGCTCGTTGCATGGAGTCGCCGGCCTGAACCCAGATCCTGGGCCATTCCAAACCCGTCTTGAGCCGGGAGAGTCGTTCGACTCGCCGGTCGTGTTTGTGGGCGGTTTCAATCACGGGCTCGATGGTGCAGGGAACATTTTGCGCCGATGGGTGCGCGCAGTGTTGGGGAATCCTGAGACATGGAAAAATCCCAACTATCCTCTTGTCGTGAATAACAGCTGGGGCGGGGGCATGGCGGTCAACGATGAGATGGCCCGGCGAATGATCGCCGACGCGGCCGCCCTGGGCGTGGACATGTTTCATGTGGATGCGGGCTGGTTCCGGGCTGTCGGCGATTGGCACCCCAATCCGCAAAAATTTCCCCACGGGCTTGCAGCGATCGCCGACGAAGCGCACCAGCACGGCCTGAAATTTGGCCTGTGGGTGGACTGGACCCAGGCTGGCCTTTCTTCCGAACCGGGAGCCCTCAATGCTCGCGATCCAAAGGTACGCCAATGGATGGTGACTGATCTCCCAAAAGATTGGCAGCCGGAACCCTTCAAAGGCCAGACGATCGACATCGGAGTTCCGGAAGCCAAAGACTGGGTCCAGCACGAGGTTGAGCGTATCCTTACCGACTATCACCTCGACATGCTGGAGCACGATGGATATCTTGTAGCGCACGGATGCGATCGCACCGATCATCCCCATGCTCCCCCCGATCCTCTTAATAAATGTATCTACAAGAGCTGGGGAGCCTATTGGGTGGATAGCTCGAACTCCACAGACGTCAGCTATCATGCGGTCCGCGCTTATTACGAGATCTATTCCAAATTACGAAATGAACATCCGGGCTTGCTGTTTGAAATCTGTGCCGACGGCGGGCGAATGGTTGACTTTGGCACCGCGGCGCACGGCGACTACTTTTCGATTACCGATACCTACGATCCGCTCTCGAACCGAAGAGCTTTTTTCGACACCAGTCATGTCCTTCCGGCAGCTATGCTCGAAAGCTACGTCGAAAAGTGGCCGACGCCGCGAGTGGAGAATTTTCGCTATATGTTGCGCAGCGGCATGATGGGCTGGCTCACAATAATGATGGACACAACCACCTGGTCGGCGGAACAGCACGCAGAAGCGAAGAAGGAAATTGAGCTTTACAAAAAAGAGCTCCGCCCGTTGATTCGCGATGCTGACCTGTATCACGTTTCTGCACGGCCAGATGGTGTCCATTGGGACGGCCTCGAGTACTGGGACCAACCTCGCAGGCGCGGAGTAGTCTATGCATTTCGGGGAGGCGTCTCGAGGGAGAGTGCGCATTGGTTCGCGCTCAAGGGGCTGAAGCCATCGGGGCGGTATGCGATTACTTTTCACGATCACACCAGCCCGGACAGAACGCTTGCGGGGTGGGAGCTAATGAAAGGTGGATTGCAAGTCAGGCTGCCTTACGCGAACAGCTCCGAATTGATTTTCATCGCCGAGGAATCCCCCTGAGGGCCCTATCAGGGTAATTTCCAGACTAAGCGAGCAGTCTCTTCTGATGGTCTGTCTCCACGCTCTCGATCGCTCAAGCAACTCTTCCCTTCCAAACGGAGTGTTCCGGTTTTGGACGCGCCCCCCGGTTCCGGACATTTCCCCTAGCCGAGCCCACCCAGGCTTCGCGGAACTTATGAAGGGCCGACTCCAGAACCTGTGTCCTGAGTGAGGCTTTCGCGAAGGTATTCGGCGACATCGGTGAGAAAATGATGGACTGAGACCTCCGCGAAGCCGAAGCAAGCGCATTCGAGCCTCCAAATTGCGTTTCTCGAGTAACAGACTGAAATTTGATGTTTGATCCGAGGAAAGCCCCATGATTCGGGTAACAGACGTGTGTGATTCTGATCACACGTCGGTGCACGTCATTCTAGGAAGAGGGTTTAGGGATGCGTGTTCTTGCCTACGTCCTCAGCAGATTTGCGACGAGACTCGGCGCAATCATTGCCCGCTCAAGTAGGCACACCTAGCTTGGGAAGAACCCACCTGGTCAGCAACACATAAACCACCACGAAAATTGCGATCCAGCCCCAATCCGGCATAGCTATCTCCCGCCTTCAATCCTCAGTTTACGCAAGAAGCTCGTCATAGGACACAGATTCGAGAATGCCGTCTGGAACCAGATCCAGTCCAAAACCGAGCCATGATCCTCAGAGTCCCAAGCGTGCCTTCTAAAATATGGGGGCGGCATTCCCCGTCCTTCCAGGCCCGCTCTGCCTTTTACGACCTAGCTGGCCTCAACCAGGTCAGACGGCTTCAGTCCTCGGCGACAGTACGGTTTTTGCAGAAAATTGACAATTCATTAATTGCTGATCGTAGATTCATCGAATTTTAAACTAACCATCGATAATCTATGGCTTCGCTGAGAGTTCTTGGAAATGTCCAGCGGAGAGAGCTTGGGTTTCCAAACACGACCGAGCGTACTTGGAATGGCGTGAGTTCGAGAATTGAGGTTTTGCGAAACGCATTGCTGAAAAGCCGGTGTCGTACCGAAAGCAATGCGGCGTCACGGATTTCAAGGAAGTGCAGGCAGTACTGTCCTATCTACCTTTTCAAGGAGATCAAAAGATGAAGCGAGTAACAGCTTTGGCGCTGGTTCTTACCCTCATGGGAGTGGTTCCGGCGCAGGCTCAAACGAGCCCGACTGGCAAGTCCGCCAAGAAGTCGGCGGCAGCCAGCAACTCGGCAGTTGCCCAGCAGCTCAGCGAACTGAAACAGGCTCTTGATGCCCAACAGCAGCAGATCAAGCAATTGAGCGATCAAATCCAGAGCAGAGATCAACAGATTCAACAATTGCAGCAGAGTCTGCAACAGAGCCAGACGGCAACTACGCAGGCGCAAAGCAAGGCGGACGAGGCTGCGTCCCAGAGTGCAAAGCAGGATGAGACTGTCAATTCTCTGGCGAGCGACGTAAAAGACTTAAAGCAGAACTCGACAAACACCGCGGTTGCGCTCCAGGAGACCCAGACTGGCTTGAAAAAGGCAGTCGAGAGTCCGGTCGCCATCCATTACAAAGGAATTACGCTCACTCCGGGAGGGTTCGCCGACGCGTCGACCGTGTGGCGCCAACGCGCGGCCAGCGCTGACATCAACACACCTTTCACGGGTATTCCCTACACCGCCAATACACTCTCAAGAGTTGGCGAGCTCAACATGAGTGGACGCCATAGTCGGTTGAGCCTGCTCGGCGAGAGCAAAATCGGGAATGTCAAACTGACTGGATATTGGGAAGCCGACTTTCTCGGCACCGGCGTGACCTCTAACAACCGTCAAAGCAACAGCTACGTTATGCGTCAACGCGTCATTTTTGGACAAGCCGCTTTTGCCAATGGACTCAGCCTCACGGGCGGACAGATGTGGTCCCTAGTGACAGAAAACAAGAAGGGTATCCAGAACCGCACGGAACTGCCACCGCTCACGATTGACCCGCAGTACAACGTGGGATTCAGCTGGGCGCGGCAGTATGCATTCCGCGTTGCCAAGGATTTTGGTGGGAAATTTGCCTTAGCGGCGGCTATTGAAGGTCCTCAGGCCACGGTCGGTGGGCGTGGATTCTCAAATTTGGCAACCAACACGGCGGGAATCACAACCACAACCGCCGGCAACACGGTTCTCAACGCGATCGGTGCAGGCGGCGGACTCTTGAACTTCGCGGACACGTCTGGCTACACCATCAACAAAGCCCCTGATTTCATCGTGAAGGCCGCCATCGATCCCGGCTGGGGACACTACGAGATCATTGGCCTGGTGAGTGCATTTCGCAACCGCATCTATCCCTGCGCCGTTGCAGGGACGAACGCAACTGACACCGTGGTTCCTTCTGCGATTCTCGCAATCAATTGCCCCATCACAGGCACGCCAGTTTCTAGTGCAGCTGGCGCATACAACGACACACGCACCGGCGGTGGAGTCGGAGTTAACTTCCGACTGCCGATCTATGCCAAGAAACTGGAGTTGGCATTCCAGGGCATGGCTGGGGACGGCGTTGGGCGCTATGGCTCAGCCCAAATTCCTGATCTGACTTTCCGACCCGATGGCACGGCGGCTCTCATCCGCACAGCGCATGGGCTTGCCGGACTCGAATATCACTCGACCAAGTGGGATCTCTACGCCTATGGTGGCGAAGAATACGGAGCTCGCACTGCCTACACCGGGTACAACAGCATCGCGGTAACAAAGACACCGGCAATTACTTTCGTGCCGAATGGAAGCACCGGCCCGACGTGTCCGGTGCCGGCTGCGAATGGCACTTGCCTTATTCCGGCGACAACGAGCACCAAGATCTCGACGACGGGTATCGGCGGATATGGGTCGACCTTTGCCAATAACAGCGGTTGCCAAACCGAACTGATCCCGTCCAACAGCCTCGGTCAGTTCCCGCCCCCGTCGAGCCCATTTACTCCAAGCAGCGGCAGTAACTGCGCTGGAGATGTTCGTGTCATCTTCGAAGGTACCGTTGGGTTTTGGCACAAGATCTACCAAGGCGACAAAGGAGGCTTTCGCTGGGGTATCCAGTACTCCTACTTCGCGAAGAACGGATGGTCCGGAAACAATAACGTCGCTGGAGCGGCGGGTTTTGCTCCCAAGGCCATCGATAACATGATTTGGACATCGATCCGTTACTACATCCCGTAGCAAAACGGGTTCAGAACTCTCTGGCTTCGGTGCGATTTGATTCCTGATCAACGTGCCGAGGCCTTTCTATTTCTTCAGGATTGACGGCCGTGGTTCGAGCGAACACTTAACGCTTGGACTCCTGGCCAAGGTTCCGCTCAGAGCGAAGTAGGGAGGGCAAGAGCCGTCTCAGTCCGCGGGCTGAATGTAGAGAGAGTCATGTCCCGGCTCCTAATCGGCGCCAGAAATGAATCGCTCGGAAAGGCACCGTCTGACGCCGCCGTTACGGAAAGCCCGCTGGTGTTGCGCATAGGATCGCCAGCGCCGCGTTAGATTAGAATAGTCCGCGACCAACATGCGCAAAACCTCGCTCGCCATTCTCCTGTTCGTAATCGTGCCTATTTGTCTAATCGGCCAGAACCAGCAGACCTCCCCAATTATCTCGGTGGATTTCTCTCATCCCGGTGCTGCGATTTCACCTCAGATGTTCGGAATTTTTTTCGAGGACATCAATTTTGGTGCCGACGGTGGCCTCTACCCTGAGCGCATCAAGAACCGTTCCTTCGAATTCGACAAACCGCTGATGGGTTGGCACCAGATTCTAACTATGACGGCGGGCGGCAATAACAGCGACAAGGGCGAGATGGGTGTTTTGGCCGACAACCCACTCCATTCCACCAATCCGCATTATCTGCAGGTCACCGTACACGAACCGGGATACGGGGTGTACAACACTGGATTCCGCGGTATCGGAGTCGAGAGCGGAGCTGAGTATCGGTTGTCCGCTTATGTCCGCACAGCGGGGCCAAAATCCATTCGTGCGACGATTACCGGTCCAAACGGACATGAGCTCGGGAGCGGAAGACTAGAGGGCTTCGGAAATTCCTGGAAAAAGTATGAGACCGTGATCCGCACAAACTCGACCGAGCAGCACGCGCAGATCAATCTTTTCTTCGACGAGAAGGGCTCGGTCGATCTCGACATGGTTTCGCTATTTCCGGTCGAAACCTGGAAGAACCGCCCCAACGGACTTCGCAAGGATCTTGTGCAGCTTCTTGCGGACATGCACCCCGGCTTTCTTCGCTTCCCGGGCGGCTGCATTGTGGAAGGACGCCGGTTAGTGACCCGTTACCGCTGGAAAACGACGATCGGCGATGTCACCGAACGCAAGACTCTTATTAATCGCTGGAATGACGAATTCGACCATAAACCAGCGCCGGATTACTTTCAATCTTTCGGCTTGGGTTTTTACGAGTATTTCCAGCTGGCGGAAGACATTGGCGCGCGTCCGCTTCCAATTCTGAATTGCGGGATGGCCTGTCAGTTCAACACGAGTGAGACGGCCGCCATGAACGAAATCAATGAATATGTTCAGGACGCACTCGATCTGATTGAGTTCGCCAATGGTCCAGTTACGTCAACTTGGGGCAAGCTGCGCGCCCAAATGGGGCATCCGGCTCCGTTCCATCTAACCATGATCGGGGTAGGCAACGAGCAGTGGGGGCCGCGCTACCTCGAGCGCTACAGGGTTTTCGCGGCAGCTCTGAAAGCCAAACACGCGGATGTTAAGTTGGTTGTTAGCGCCGGCCCATTCCCCTCGGGCGAACCTTTCGACGGTCTTTGGTCCAACTGGCGGCAGATGAAGGCTGACATCGTCGACGAACACTACTACATGGCGCCGGAATGGTTCTTAACCAACACTAGCCGCTACGACAATTACGATCGCTCTGGTCCGAAGGTCTTCGCAGGTGAGTACGCGGCCCAGACTTCGGGGGTTGCGAAACCGGACAATCGCAACAACTGGAAGACAGCAATTTCAGAAGCTGCGTTCATGACCGGTCTCGAACGCAATGGCGATGTTGTACAAATGGCATCGTACGCACCTTTGCTCGCACACGTCGAGGCTTGGCAGTGGACGCCGGATGCAATCTGGTTCGACAACCTTCGCTCCTATGGCAGTACCGATTACTACGTCCAGAGCGTGTTCGCGAACAACGTCGGCAGTCGCATCATTCCTGTGACCCCGCAGGCTCTGGATGGCCTCTACACCAGTGCTTCGCTCGATGAACGCTCGCATGAGCTGATTTTGAAAGCGATCAATGTAAGCGCGGACTCCCGCACCGCAGAGATTCGGTTCAACGGCCTCAACCCCTCCGGTACCGCAAAAGTCGTCACCCTGGAGAGCCCGGACCTCAATGCCGAGAACAGTCTCGACCACCCCGAGAACGTAGCCCCGAAATCCTCAACGCTTCAAGTGAATTCGTCGACGGTGTCCGTGCAGCTGAAACCGTATTCCGTCACGATTTACCGAATTCCGGTCCCGGAGCAAAGGGCTTCCGCGTACCGGAGCGGAGGCTTGCGAGTCGCCAACTAAAATGTTGCACCCTACTTTCCCGTCTGCTCCCATGGGATGCTTACGCCGGAACTGACTGGGGTGCCGAAATTCGGGGAGCCATCCGAGTTCCAGGTAAAGGGCTGAGCCCTAGGCGAGCGGTGCCATCCACAACCCTGTCCTGGCGCGGAATTCGCGTGGTAGAGAAGCCAGTCCCGGCCGTCAGGAGACTTGAAAAAAGAGTTGTGGCCAGGCGCATACACGTTCGCACTCGGCGATTGCTGAAACACCGGGTTTGACGACTTGGTCCAGGAACGTGCGTTCAATAAGTCGGAACCGGAGACCGCCGTCAACATTCCAAGCGCATAGTAATCGGTCCAGCAAGCACTTGCGGAATAGGTGAGGAAGAGCTTTCCACCATGAACCAGGATCTCAGGGCCTTCATTCACGTCAATGTGAGGAGGATTTCCTCCCGGCATTTTGGGAGGCAGATCGCCCACCTTTTCCCATGGATACTCCGGGGTCGAAATTCGCGTGCGCTTACTTTCCACCGTCCAGGGGTTCGAGAGACGCGCGATGTAGATGTTCTGCGTACCATTCTCATCGCCTTCCCAGCCTGACCAAATCATGTACAACACGCCTTGATCTTCGAAGACAGATGCATCAATGGCCCATTTATCCGAAGCATCGGAGATCTTGCCTTTGAATTGCCAGTCACCCTGGAATGGATCGGGGTTCGAGTTCTCCAGCACGTAGATTCGGTGGGTTAGATTGGTGCCTGCATCGGCAGCGAAGTAGACGTACCAACGACCGCGGAGGAAATGTATTTCGGGTGCCCATATGTCGTGGGCGTAGGGGCCGCTCGAGGGCGGCGTCCAGATGACCTTGCTCGGTGCAGACTTCAGCTCTGCCAAGCTTCTCGTCTTCCAGAGTGTGAGGTTGTCGCCGGTCGTCCTCATGACATAGTAAAGACCATCTTCGTACTCCACCCAGGGGTCGGGGCCGCTCGGCAAGAGCGGATTGACGATGTTTTTTGACACGCCCGATGCCCGCTCCGGAAATAGCGAACTGCACAGGAGAATTGAAAGGGCTGCAACCAGAGACAACATTCGCTGCGTTCTCATAAGGTTTCCTTCGTGAGTTTCTTGCCGAGGGCAACTCGAGGAAATCGCCAAGCTGAAGAACGAATCGTTGAACGCCGGCATTCCGACAAGCTGGTCGAGCGGGTACCGTAAGAACTGTCGCGAGTTCTTGCCGGGAGCGCACTGAAGACAGAGACCATACCGCAAAAGATTGTAGCGCGTTTAAATGTAAACGTTTACCATGAGCAGCTGATCTTGGCCTTCAGGAGGGTTGGTTTGTTATGAAGCGTAGAGAATTTCTCCGCAATTCCGCCATCGCCGCGGGAGCGCTGGTCCTCAAATCTTCTCCCGTTGCCTTTGCACAAGGCGCGGATGCTCGTATCGAGATATTGCTGGACGAAACTCTAGGCGAGATCTCTCCTAATATTTATGGCCACTTCGTCGAAAATCTGAGTGGAGTTGTGTACGACGGGATTTGGGTTGGCGAAAAGTCGAAGGTGCCGAATATCAATGGCATTCGGAAGGAACTTGTCGATGAAATGCGCAAGATCAAGGCGCCGCTCGTACGATTCCCCGGAGGGTGCTTTGCAGACAGCTATGACTGGCGCGATGGGATAGGTCCGGCAGATAAGCGCCCCCGCCGCACCAACTTTTGGAATGGCGGCGAAAAGCCCGAAGCGCCGGATGCTCACCGTTACGATCCAAATCGCTTCGGCACCAATGAATTTGTGCAGTTCTGTCGGTCGATTGGGGCCGAGCCTTATCTCGCGGCAAACTTGCGCAGTCTTTCCGCAGAGCAACTGTACCGCTGGGTGGAGTACTGCAACTCACCAGCTGGCAGCACTTCTTTGGCGGATGACCGTGCCGCTGCCGGGTTCAAAGATCCTTTCAAGGTCCGCTACTGGGGAATTGGTAACGAATCATGGGGATGTGGAGGCAATTTCACAGCACAGGAGTACGCCGTTGAATACCGCCGATTCACGGCATGGGTACCTTCGTATCCGGGCATGGATCAACTTTTGTTTGTCGCTTCCGGGCCAAACGACGACAACTGGGATTGGACCCGTAATTTTCTAGAAGAGATTGTAAGAAAGGGGCCGCGAGAGGTCATGGGAATCTACGGCCTTGCTTTGCATTACTATGCGTGGAACCTAAGCCGCGGCAAGACCAAGGATTGGAACAAGGGAAAGGGCGATGCGGTCAACTTCGACGTGACTGATTGGTATGAGCTCTTGCAGCAAGGCGACGTGATGGAGTCGCTCATCAAAGGCCATTGGCAAGTTATGCAAGAGTTTGATCCCGCGCATCACATCAAACTAGTGGTGGACGAGTGGGGGCCATGGTACAAAGACGGCAGCGGATTGACGCCCACAAATCAGCTTGAACAGTTGCCAACGTTGCGCGATGCGGTGTTCAGCGGTTTGACGCTCGACACTTTCAATCGCCATCCGGAAAAGGTCGGGATCGGCTGCTGCGCGCAACTGATCAATTGTCTTAATAGCCTTTACCTGGCGCATGAAGGTAAGTTCTGTGTGACACCCGTTGGGCATACCTTCGCTCTCTACGCCGACCATCAGGGCGGGCAGAGTTTGCGAACCGAATTCTTGGCCCCCACGATTCACTACGATCGGGATGGTAATCAGGCACGCTTCTGGGGATTGAACGGCTCAGCATCCTTGCACGATCGCGAAATCGTGTTGACCGCCGTAAATCCGAGCGTAAAAGATGCAGTCGAAGCCCAGATTGCGATCCGTGGGGCGCGCGTGAGCTCCGGAACGGCCACCGTACTCACTGCTCCCGATCTACACGCTCGCAACACATTCGAGCAACCTCAGGCAATTGCGCCCACAACCGCAAAGGTACAAATTAAGGATGGCGCCCCGATATTCAGCTTCCCTCAAGCGAGTGTTGTGAAGCTGAACCTACAACTAGGGTGACAAGGGTTGGCGACTACGTGCCCCGGGGGCACTTTCGTCCTTGATAGCAGCGACACCTATCCGGATTTGCTACTCTAGGCTGTTCCAGAATCGTTGGTTAGAGGTTGAGCATGCTGAAAGGAACGAGCGTGTGTCTGCTGCTCTTGGTTTCTTTAATAATGGTTGGAATCGCTTGGACTGACGATGCTTCCCCGAAGAGTGGGCCATCTACGCCTCCCGTTGCCCCGCGGCGACCAGTGGAGGATCTGGTCCAGAACCATCGCATCGTTGATGCTTATCGCTGGCTGGAGGACGCTAAAAGTCCCGAGACGCAGAAGTGGGTCGAAGAAGAAGAAGAGTACACTCGCCGTTTGCTCGACCCTCTGCCGGGCCGCGAGCAACTGCACAAAAGACTAAGCGAGTTGATGGCGATCGGCAGCATCTCCGCGCCGCAGCTAGGCGGTCAGTACTACTTCTATACAAAGCGAGAGGGCACGCAAAATCAACCCGTGCTGCTGGTGCGGGAGGGAGTGCACGGAACCGACCGCGTCCTGGTGGATGTCAACAAGCTTGCCGCAGACGGAACCCTTGCTCTGGATTGGTGGGGGCCATCGGATGACGGCAAATACGTGACCTATGGGACCTCCCCGAGCGGGTCGGAGCTCAGCACGTTGCACATCATTGAGACTGCCACGGGGAAGCTGCTTCCGGACAGCATTGAACGCACTCGCGCCGCCAGCATCGCTTGGAAACTCGATAACTCTGGATTCTTCTACACTCGCTATCCCAAAAAGGGTGATGTACCGGAAGGTGAGGAGGTTTATCACCGCCGCGTGTTTTATCACGCATTGGGGAGCGATCCCGCAAACGATCCGCTCGTGTTCGGGAAGGAACTTGCACCCGAAGATTGGCCCGGGGTTGATCTTTCCAACGACGGGCGCTGGCTATTGATCAGCGTGGAGCAGGGCTGGACCAAGTCCGAATTGTACGTTCAAGACCTCAGAGATGGGAAAGAGCCTGTTCGGATCACGCAGGGGAAAAACTTCCTCTATGGCGGGCAAATCTACAACGGAAAGATTTTCATCACAACGAATGAAGACGCACCGAAATACCGGTTGTTTGTGGTCGATGCAGCTTCCGCTGCACGCCCCAATTGGAAAGAGATCATTCCGGAGAGTGATGCAATCTTTCAAGGGGCGGCGATTGTCAACGGGCAGCTCTTGGCGCAGTACGAAAAAAATGCGAGTTCACAGTTGAAGATATTCCACACGAATGGAAACGCAGTGGGGAATGTCCAATTGCCCCAAATTGGCACCATAGGCGGGATCGGGGGCAAGTGGAACCGGAAGGAAGTGTTTTTCAAGTTCAGCTCCTTCACCATGCCGGATTCGGTTTATCAGGTCGATCTGGCGAGCCGCGGAACGACCCTGTGGAGTAAGGTTGCGGCTCCCGGAATCGATCCGGCTCAGTACGAGGTAAAGCAGAGCTGGTTCAATTCAAAGGACGGAACCCGCGTTCCGATGTTCGTCTTCTACAAAAAGGGCCTGCAGCTCAATGGCAAGAATCCGACCCAGCTCACCGGCTATGGCGGGTTCAATGTCAGCAATACGCCAGAGTTTCGCGGCGACCGCTTTGCATGGCTGGAACGCGGCGG
>Ga0157372_10004607_pt1 | contig 14662 bp, 22 predicted proteins | sample C55metaG_FD_115307 | JGI IMG/M metagenome (GOLD analysis project Ga0157372, IMG submission 115307) | Corn rhizosphere microbial communities from Kellogg Biological Station, Michigan, USA - C5-5 metaG | ecosystem: Host-associated > Plants > Roots > Rhizosphere > Soil | place: USA: Michigan... | reverse complement strand
CGCTGACTGGTTCATCGCGCTGATGATGCCTTCTTCCTTCATGTTGCTGGCCTGGTAGATCTCGACCTCGGATTCAGTGCTGTCGCCGTCGCGCAGGTAAACCGAACCACGGAAGGTTTTCAGACGGGGTTCCTTCATGGTGGTGACCAGGTTCAGGAAGTCAGCTTTTTTCATCATGTGGGCCATCGGTCGATCCTCTCAGGGGGTGGTGACGCCCGGCGAACCGGGCGACAGAATCAGAGTGAAGCAATCACAGCGGCGAACTGCGCGCGGCTGGTGCAGTCTGACAGGCGGGCAAAGACTGCTTTGCTTTCGTCGTCTGAAACCTGCTGTTCGAACATGCGGCATTCAGCAGCGATAGCTTTCAGAGTGCGTTTGCCGTTCGCGATGTCTGCCTGAATACCTTTCACTGTGTTTGCGGTTACTGTGTTCATCTGTCTGCCCTCGTTTCCTGCGACCCCGTGTCGCTTCAATGAATATATAGTAATTGATTCTTCGGGGGTCGTCAACCGACTTGATGCAATTTATAGTAATTATTTTTCGCCGTCGATCAGGGTGAAGTCTCGCAATTCATCCAGCTGGCGATTCACCTCCAGCGCCGCATCGTGGGCCAGCGCCAGGATGGCAGAACGCTGACAGGCGTTAAGGCTAGACCAGTGCGCCTGAAGCGCTTCAATAGCCGACGGGAATCGCTGGACCCTGATATCCATCGGCGGTTCGATGGTGCCGGTCACGTCCAGTGACGCGTTCATCCGCAGCGCTTCGTCATGGTGATGCTTGATGATCTGCGTCTTCACCGTGTCGCTACAACCACGCCAAATCAGGTTGTTTGGGTTGCTGTGATGCATCAGGCTGTCAGCGATGGTCGCGATAGCCGTCTGATACTGGCGATCATCTTCCAGTGCCTCTTCGTGGTTCAGATTCACCCAGACGCCCTGCATCATCGGCGCTGCGTTGAAGAATTCGTCCTGATGCATTTTCTTGTCAATCGCCAGCGCCTCTTCGTGGGCCAGCGAAATCAGGAAGTTTTTTTGATGCGGCTCCAGGCCACTGAAGAACACCTGACGGATGTAAGCTTCTGCCAGTACCGCTCTGGTGTTGCCAGCGTAATCGCAGACCGCCGGGGCATCGTCTTCACGTAATGAATTCCATGTTTCGAACATTTCGGCATCCATTGCCAGCGCCTCTTCGTGGTCGGCATCCAGCTTCGCGCAACGTCCGGCATAATCCAGGCCCAGAAAGTATTCAGCCACGCGGCGACGGTGCTGAACTTCCATCGCTACAGCTTGCGCCGCTTCACGCGCTTCGAAATCAACATTCAGCGCAACCTGCGCCGCCAGGCGACGCAGTTCACCAGCGGTGGTTTTCTCCAGCGATACGAACGATTCTTGGGTCCAGTCATCCAGGTTCGCGTTGATGTAGCGTTCAACAGCGTCGGCCATACCTTTGAACTCATTGGCGGCAAAGGTGGTGCTGTTTTCGGTGCCGAAAGCATTCGCGGCAGAATCGATGATCAGCGCAGCCAGCTGATCAGCACTGCGCCAGTTTTTACGCAGCGCCGGGATGGCGATGTAGCCGACCAGGTTCACTTCGACGCCAGCGGTCGCCATGATTTCTTGTGCTTTGGTCAGTGCTTTGATTGCTGATTTAGACATTTTGTTTTGCTCTCTTTAGTGGGTGTGTGGATATAGTAATTAATCACTGGCATGTCGTCAACCGTTATTTTCACTTAGATGTTATGGGGCTGAATTGAGTCGCGCCATGTGCTAGGTTCCGGGCGTACAACTTAACCAGATGGCGCGAATCCATGGACTCAGCAAACATCCTCACTGACCCGATGACTGAAGCAGAAAAAGCGGCGCTCTTTCGCGAGAATTTCGACGGGTTTATGAACCTGCTTTTACGGGCAGGAACCGACGGTGGGACCGTGGCCGAACAGGCTGTCCCGCTGACGGTCACGGAACTTGAAAACCTCTACATGACATCGCCGACCGCACGCCGCATCGTCGATATTTACCCGGAAGAAATGTTCCGCGCTGGCTTCACTCTGAAGGGCGTGCCGGACGGCTTCGACATGGACGCGCTTCGCAGCGATTGGGAAGATCTGGATCTTGATTCAAAGCTGATCCAGTTCTTCACCTGGTCACGCCTCTATGGCGGTGCCGGGCTGCTGCTGGGAACCAAAACCGGTGCTCAGTTCAGTGAACCGATGGACACACTGGAAGAACTCGACTTCGTGCGCGTGCTGGGTGCGCCGGAAATGAAGTCAATGATCGACGTGACGGTCAGCCCTGAATCTGCGTTGTCTGGCGTGCCTGAAGTGTGGAACGTCAAACCGCTGCTGGGTGGTTCCGATTTCCCGGTCCACAATTCGCGCGTGCTGTTTGACGGCGGAAAGCCGATGCCGCCAGCGATGCGCCTGGCGCAAAAATCTGACTTCGGCATGTCAATCTTGCAGGGGTTGCAGGACAAGATCGCCCGCTATGACATCGCGAACAAGATGGCAAACCTGATCCTTTCGCGCCTGCAACAGGGTGTGTGGAAGTCGGACGGCCTGGGCGAACTCTGCGATAACGACGCCGGGTTCCGCACCGTACAGCGCCGCCTGAATCTGGTCGACTCGACCCGCAGCGTTTCGAATACCATCGCTATCGATTCAACGGAAGAATATACGCTGTTAAGCGGTACTCTGGCCGGTGTAACCGACCTGCTCAAAGAGTACCGCGCGCAGCTGTCGCTTTATACCGGGATCCCTGAAGTCGCGTTCAGTTCTGCGACCGCAGGCGGCCTGTCAAACAGCGCTGAAGGTCCATTACAGATGTTCTGGTCCGCCACTGCGCGTGAGCAAAAATTACGCGCAAACCGCATCGTGATGAAACTGGTCATGATGCTGCGGCCTGAACTGAAAACCTTCACCATCGAATGGTTGCCACTGGCCGAAGAGTCACCGGCGGCTGCCGCTGACCGTCTTCAGAAAACTGCCGCCGCTGATGCCGCTTACATCACATCAGGCGTGCTGTCGGTTGAAGAGATCCGCGACACCCTCGGAACGCGTGGTGATTACCGTCTGGGTAAAAACCCGCCGCCGCCACCGCGCCAGCCAGCGCCGGTGACCACCAGCAACCCATCGACACCGGCAGGCGGTGAATAATGGCCCGCTTCATTCCGGCGCAGCCTCGCGCCCTTGAAATGCAGTATTTCAGGGACATCGACAGCATTCACACCGGGATGGTGCAGGCCGTGCGCCAGAATATCGGGCTGGCTGATGCGCTGCCACGCCTGCGCATGGATGCGGATCCGGGTGAATGGTCATTCGTGAATGCCGTGGTGGCGACCATTACCGCCGGGAAAGACCGCGTGATCAGCCTGCTGGACACAAAGTTCGAACAAGTGTCGCATTTCAATTGGGTGCAGTGGGCGCGCGAAGTGAAGGCCGGGACCGGCCACCAGCTTCAGGAGATCCGCCCATGGTCTGAACCCGGCATCGATATTCAGGGCCGGATCTGGGTGCGGGACAACGTGTCGCTGATCACCCAGATGTCAGGCCAGATGGATGCGGAGTTCCAGCGCGTCGTTCATGACGCGGTCAGGCGTGGTCTGTCAAAAAACCAGCTGAAGAAAGATATTCTGGATCAGATTGAAGGATTCGGCGGCGTCCGGGGCCTGTCAGCGGAACAGCGTGCGGACCTGATCGCCACTGACCAGATCTTGAAGGCTAACAGCTCGCTAACGAACCAGCGCCAGCAGAACGCCGGGGTTTCTTACTACCGCTGGCAAGGCATGATGGACAACCGCGAAAGACATTCGCATGTCCTGTTGCAAAATCACATTTTCCGCGTCGATGGCAAACCGATGACGGATGCAGATCTGAAAGCGGTCGGCAATGAGTGGCAGACCATCAGACACCCATCAGAATCAGACAGCGAAGCCAGCAGGCCGGGAACGGCTGTTCGGTGCCGGTGCCATTCTGAAACCGTGTTTAAAGGGTCGGTTTTCGACTTTGAAGGGTTAGACGAGGAATAACCAAAAATGAAGACAGTAATTCGCTATGACTCTGCGGAACTGAAAGCCCGCGAAGACTCCGACGGATTTCTACACGATTCGCCGGTAGTGGCCCGCACCGGGATCATGGTGTACCGCAATGCAGACGGAACCGTCCGTCGTGAACTGCGCACCCGTGAAGATGCCAGCAGCCCCGGCTTCCTGGAATCCATGGTCGGCAAGCCGATTATCGTTACTCACAAACTCGGAATGGTGAACCAGCATTCCGCGAAAGGTAACATCGTCGGGACCATGCTTAGCGCACGCCATGACGGCGATAAGACCCGCGCGCAAATCGTAATCCATGACGGCGAAGCGATTAAAATGGCCCGCCAGAACATTGCCCGTGAATTGTCATTGGGTTATAGGCTGGAATTGGAAAATCGTGCTGGATACTATAACGCCGACTCGGACGAGATCAGCGATGTTGCGAAGCCTGGCTTTGAACCATTCGACGTGATCCAGCGTTCGATCCGTGTAAATCATCTGGCTTTAGTTCGCCGCGCCCGCGCTGGTGAAATGGCCCGCCTGAATCTTGACGGCGATGAAATAACCATTAATGAGGCAAACTTGATGAAAATCAAACTCCCGAACGGCGTTGAAGTCGAAGTCACTGAAGAAGTCGGCGCGGCTTATAACGATCAGATGACCCGCCTGGATGGTGTCAGCTCTGAACTGTCTACCACTAAAGGCACTCTGGTCGCAGTATCCGCCGAACGTGACCAGCTGAAAGTCGAAGTGAATGGCTTCGAAGACAAGCTGAAAAAATCACGTATGGACGCGATGGAAGAACTTAAAGCCACCGACGCCCTGATTAAATCTGTTGCTCACAAAGTAACTGATATCGATGGTAAGTCTGACGTTGAAATTAAATCAGCGTTCCTGAAGGCTGTTATGCCCGCCATTAACCTGGACGGTATGGAAGATGCGGCAATCGATGGCGCGTTCGCTGTTGCTCTGGCTTCTCACCCAGCCACCAAAGACACCAACGGCCAGCGCAAAACCGCAACTGGTCAACGTGGCGATGCTGCCGATGATGAGAACGACGGTAAAACCGCCTCTCAGATCGCGCAGGAAAAACACCGCGCCCGCCTGTTCGCCAACAACATCGCAGGTAAATAATCATGCTGGACATCATGAATTTGCAGGGTCGACGCATTGCGCTCGCCGGTGCGATTAGTGATGCCTCTCTGACTGATATCATGACGGTGACTAACCGTGACCCGGCCCAGGGTAATGGCGTCGGGTTCCGCGCGGGAACTGTCGTTGTGATTGATAGCATGATGGGCGACAACTATCGCGGCTTTACGCCCGCTGATATGGCGTCCGCCGCTGGCAAGATCTGCGGCGTTGCAGTCTTCAGCCATTACGAAATGGACCAGTTCGCAGACAGCAACATCGAACTGAATGGCGCACTTAAGCAACACCCTTGCAACGTGGCAACCACTGCGCGCGTCTGGGTGCTGGCTGACGCGACCGGCATTCAGCCTAATGACAAAGTCGCGGTGGGCCAGTTCAAAGTCGATGGAACCAATCTTCTGTCAGGCGTGGTGAAAAAGGCTTCGGGTAGCAATATCCCAGGCTGGTTCTTCACTGGTCGCACTGTGAAAGATGCGAACGGTTTCCAGGTGGCGGAAGTTCAGGTCCGACCTCAAACGGTAGCGGCTGCCGCTGCTACGGTTGTTCCGGTAACTGGCGTGACCATTACCGAACCTGACCAGACGCTGGCGAAAGGCGCTAAATTCACGTTCCACGCGGTAGTGGCCCCGACCGGCGCAACCAATAAGGGCGTGAAGTGGTCATCCAGCGATACAGCTGTCGTGACCATCAATGCGGACACTGGCGAAGCAACAGCGGTATCTGGTGCGGCTTCAGCTGCGACAGCAACCATCACAGCAACAACCGATGACGGCGCGAAGAAAGCAACCCGCGTTATCACTATTTCTTAAGGGGTTTGAACTATGGTTCTTCCAATCATGCAATTCGACCGTTACGAGCGTAAAGGTCGCGCGGGTCTGATTTCAGATTCGTCTTTGCTGGACACCGTCACCGGCGTTTCAGATGAAGCCGTTCGCCATGGTGTGATCGTTGATGTCACCGGCATCGTCGGCAACGACGGCAACAAAAGCACGCTGAAGTTTGCCACTCTGGCAACCGGCGCGGCTGGCAAGGCTGCAAAACGCCCTGCTATCGTTGCTCTCAGCCACTATGACACCGTTGAAGGTCGTAACAACGGCGTTGCCGCTGGCGCTCCTGCTAACCTGGTGGAAACTGGCCGTGTGTGGGTTCTGCTGAAAACTGGCGTTACCGTCACTCCGATGGGTCCGGTTGCTGTTGCAGCGCCATCTGCTGGTAGCAATGTCGTTAGCGGTGTGAAAGGCACTGTAACGAATGCGGCCAATGATGGTTCTGATGCAGTTCGTGGGCTTGTATTCACGGGCCGTACAGATAAAAATTCTGCTGGTGTCGAAATCGCAGAAGTACAGATCCGCCCACAAACGGCCTAATAGGTTTCGTTTTTAACTTTGATTTTGGAGTGTGCGCAAATGCCGCAACTTAATTACGACGAAGCGGAAATGAGATATTTCCGCGATCATTCCGAAGTCCGTCTGGACGAAGCGGAATCTATCTTCCTGGCCCGTGAACTGGACGCGCTGCGCGCTCGCGTATTCGAAGCCGAATTCCCCGGCCTGAATGCGTTGCAGATCTTCCCGGTTCAGTCTGAAGCGGCAAGCTGGCAGAAGACTTTCACCTATGGCCTGATGTCTGAATTCGGTATCGCGAAAATCGTTTCTGATTACGCGGACGACATTCCGATGGTCGGCGTCATGGGTCAGTGGGAAACCTGTACCATTTACCGCATCGCTGACGCCTATCAGTTCAGCCTGGATGAAATCCGCGCTGCTCAGGCGCTGGGCAAAAATCTGAACGGTCGTCTGGCTCTGGCTGCACGTCGTGGCTGTGATGCGAAGATTAACGAACTGGCGTTTAAAGGTGATGCTGCTTATAACATCGTCGGCCTGTTCAACCACCCGAACCTGACCTGGGTTTCTGCTTCTCTCAGCTGGACAGCTGGCGGTAGCGGTAAAACTGGTTCAGCGGCTGCGTTCGATGACCTGGTGAAAGCCATCGGCATCGTGAACACGGTTACTAAGGGCCTTCACAATGCTAACCGCATCGTGATTCCACCTTCCATGACCACTGTTCTGACTGCCCAGCTGCCGAACACTTCCATTTCTTATAAATCGTTCCTGCTTCAGGAATACCCGAACATGGCGATTTATACCGCGCAGGAACTGGAAGCAGGCCCAGGTGGTAAACCTTGTGCCATCGTGTTCGAATACGATGCCGATAGCCTTGCTATCGAACTGTCGCAGCCGTTCGAACAGATGCCAGCTGTGTGGAATAACTTCCACGCTAAAGTGGCATGCTCTGCGCGTACCGCTGGCCTGATCGTGTACAAGCCGCAAACCACTGTCATCATCACCAGCCTGATCGAAGGCAGCGGCAACGAACAGAACAAGCCTGCTTAATCTGTTCTGACTCGCTAATAAAAGGCCCCTTCCGGGGCCTTTTTTATTTGGGGTCGCGCTGCACATTTTCGCCTTTGCCGGTGTATTTCACACGGCAGATGGTGCATTCATAGCCGGTATCGTCGGCGCGGTACTCCGGGTAAAACCACGAATTACCGCAGCGACACAACACCTGATGCTGAACCCCGTTTTTCCGGGCGTAAATCTGGACCTTTTTCACTTCGTCTGTTCCTCTTCGGTAATCAGTTCAGCCTTCGTCGGCCTGGTAAAGTAGGCGTGCGTCGTGTCGCCTGCTGCATGCTCAAAGCTGCCGCTGAACCGGATGCGCTTGCCCTGCAATTCATCGACGTGCGCCAGGCTTTGCGGTCTGGTTCCCCATGCCGTCGACCCGTTATCCATGACCACCAGCATTTTGATGCTGACGCCGTAATCGTTAACGGTCTGCTTCAGGAACTTCACGACGGCTTCAACGACGGTTTTACCCTGCGGTGCCGTTCCCTTCATCGCCTTCTCAGCTTCGCGCGCTTCCTGCTCTTCTGCTGCGGTGATGGCTTCCACAACCTTGATGATAGGGTCATAGCCGGTCAGGTAGGCGTAAACGTAAAGAGCGCCGTCCCGATCAAACTCTTTCCCGAACCCAAGGTCAGCCCAATTGCGCATGATGTCGGTGAACTCGACACGTTGCGACACCGGGACCAGCATCCGGTATTTGCGGTGCGGGTAAGGTTCCGTCGGCTCGCTGTAGTTCCAGTCATCCTTCGGCAGCGGGACCCATTGGCCTTTCCCGTACACTTCACCGGTGTCTAAGTGGGTCCAGCCGTCGTGGGGCGCATGCCAGCCGCTGGAACTGTAGTTCGGGGCTTGCTGCTTACCGTTGTCAGTAACGGCTGCCAGAAGGGCTTCACGGCGCTTGCTGTAGGCTTCGCTTAGTTCGGCATGACGGGCTTTGATGGCGTTCTGGATTCTTTCGAGATTCATGATAGGGGCCTCTTTTATTGGGTAGGCCCCTATAGTAATTAAATAATGACTAGTCGTCAACCGACTTTGTTGAACCGTCGAACGCGGCCCGGTAAAGGTTTAATGCATGCATCGGCATTTTGGCCGACGCCACTGCCTGGATGAACCGGCGCGCCATTTTGCTTTTATAGCGGCCACGCATCCGGCGACAGCAGATCCACAGCGCCGCGCTGCGGTCGCGGCCATCGGCAACAGCCACCAGCGCGCAGATCTCCAGAACCATGATGGCGTCGTAAAGCTCCATGGCTGCCGCCTCGACCCGTGCCAGCCCCTTCATTACGGCTTGCCTTTCCCGACCCATTCTTCGATGACCGCTGCGGCTGCTTCGCGTGCGTTCATTTTGGCCGGGCGCAGGAAGCGGGCTTCAAGGTTCTGGATGCGCTGATGTTCAGGCGAATTAACCCGATAGCCCAGGCTGTCAGCCATCCGTTGCTGGGGGGTAAGTGCAAAATCTTCGCTCAGCCCCTGCACTTCAACCGCTGGACCGTCTCCACTCTGGACAGTGACGGTTACACCTTCCGGGCTGTAGCGCGCATGGTGGGCCGCTTCATGCGGGTCGTTAAAGTCGATAACAGGTTCTTTGGTGCTCTTCGGAATAGCCATGATTAATCTTCCAGGTAAAGGTTTTCAGGTTGAAGGTTCAGAATGTTTCCGTCTCTGAACTTCACAGGGGTAGCGGGCCAAACGTCATTGTGAAGCGCGTACACGATTTCATGCGCCACATAGCGGACACCGTTGAACATCACCTGGCGGGTGCTATGGCCGTTAAGTGATCCGGCAACCTTGCCAGCTTTGCAGCGCGGGGGAATATCCTTCGCGTAAACCAGCTGACCCAGCTCATGATCAAAGGTAAACACCTCCCGCATTGCCGGAATTAATTTCGTGCGCTCTTGTGCGCGTTCGTCTACGAATTTCATTGCGTTACCCTGAAGGTTGAAAAGTGTCGTTCAAACTGCTGGTGAAGGCCACGAATCAGGTTCATCACGGTGATCAGCGCTTCTTCTGGCTCTGGCGCATCGTGCATGAACTGCTGACCATTGATGATGATAGAACAGCAATAGCCACTCGCTTCGCCTTCATCATCGAAGTATTCGTCGATGCTGCATTCGTCAGGATAAGGCATCATCGAATTAGGGTTCGGCACGTCGCGGATCGCTTCGTAATGCCATCCCATGTTTTCCCAGACGCGCGGTTTCCAGTCTTTGAAACCGAACCTCATAGCGTTAAGGCGTTCGCAAAGGCGTTCAGCGCGCATTGTCACCAGCTCAAATTCGGCTTTGGTGCAATCCGCCCCGCACGCGGGCGAACAGTAAATCTCTCCGCTGGAAACAGGCGTCCAGGCGCTTTCTGCATCGGTCATAGGTTTTGCCCTTTCTGAATAATCGTGCTGGTGGAGTTACATAGTAATTAAATTAGCGAACGTCGTCAACCGATGTTTTATTCAGGGCGAAAAAAAACCCGGTGGTTAACCGGGCTTCCTGTCTGGCTGGTCAGGTACGCTGAAACCTCCGGCCTACCTTGTAAACCTGAACCGACTTATAAACACCGCGAATCGCCATCAGGATTATCATCGACTTCACTATCTGATGCGGCATATCGCTTTCAAGTCCCACGCAAAAGGCCGCAAATGCCACGATTGACATGAAAAAATGCCAGATGGTGTCGAATAACCCTGCTGATGACTGGCGGTGAATAACCCGGTAAACGCTGGTCAGGCATAACAGCGCGGTACACGTCAGGCCCAGGGGGGATGACCAGAACGATTGAGCAATGTGAGAGGGGCCAAAAACGGTGCTACTATGCCACCCCAGCCAGATCAGGAATTCATTCATCAGGTTTTTTCTCTCCAAAAGGTAAGCGAATAAAATCGATTATTCCGCCTGCCTTCATAATTATAGGCTTCCAGAATATGCCCGCCAAAAATGACGCGCCGCTGGTCGCCTCCGGTTGTGTCGCACCGTAATAACTCAAACCCCATGGGATAAGAAATAGCGCCGTGCAGACACCTGAAACAATAAACCCGATCCGCTGCGGGCGCGTTAATGGTTCGTCTGAAATGTACTGTCCCAGAAAACCACCTCCCAGCGCTGCGATTATGATCCAGGCTTTAGACTTTAGTTCATCCACAATAGGGCCTCATAAGCAAGTTTAAGCGCGAATTATAAGCGGATTCCTAACGTAAAAAAGCCCATCAAAGATGGGCTATATCGCGTCTCGCGTTTCGGGCTTTCTGGGTATGTCCTGCCAGTCTGGATCGCCGCCCGTCCAGTCGCGTAGCCAGTATTCAAAGAGTCTGACAGCAATAGCGGCGCGTTGTTCCGTCTCGAAAGTTCCCAGCGACCGTTTAGGATGTCGGGTTTTAGCTTGCCATCTTCCGCTGGCCTGCAATGTGACCGGCATCAATCATCATCCTCTTCGTCTTCCAGCGGATCGGTGATGTGATTCAGTTCTGTTTCCAGTATACGGGCAGTGCTTTCGAGATCTTCAACGATGGCACTGATGCGACTGGTGACCCGTGACAGCCTCTTTTTCGCGTCAGCGCTTATGCGCTCTTCGTTCTCTGCCAGCTCTGTTTCGATATCGGCATCAGTCGGCAGCCGCAGACGTTCGGCAATGAGTCGCACCAGTTCCGGCGACAGGCTGACCGATTTCCTTTTTTTGACTTCAGCATCACCAGCCCACTGTTCGCAAAAGCGGGCCAGCTCTTCGTTCGAACTATTCCGATAAATTGGATTCATGGGACTGCACCAGGTTTATTTGTGTGTCGGGCAGCACTGCGATCACTGCGCCATTCTCCAGGGTGATTTGGACTTCGTCGCGCCCGGCCAGAACCTTCGTAACCAGCCACGGCGAACCACCATTCAAAATGATGTCACCGTCGCAAATGGCGGTAGCCGGATAGATTCCGGGTTTTGGCACGGCCTGTTCAATCGTTTTAGGACTGGCGTCGATAGCCTGCGCCATTGCCGTGGGATCCTGCGCAAAGGTCAGCGCAACGTCTGCCACGGCCTGAACAAAGCGGACACCCGCTTCAGTTATGTCACCACGGGTGCGGGTAACCTTCGACACATTGGTCAGTGCCTGCTGAACCGATGGCTGGTTATAAATCAAAACAGCCATCTGGCGCATTACCTGATCGTGCAATTCCTGATCTGTCATAAATCCTCACTTACATTTTATTGTTGATAATGAATTTAATTCGCATGTGTAAAGATAGCGCTGTTCGAAAGTGTTTATCTCTGTCGCATCCGAACGCAGTCGCAGCCAGATCTGGTCGGCAATTTCCTTCACTGATGCTTCGGATGTGCTGTTCGGGTTATAGCGGAAAGACTCCGATATATACCCGCCACGCACCGGATGAAACACCGTGCATTCCCGCCATGCGTCGGGACCGGTCATCCGGCCCCATCGAAACATCATCCGATTCAATTCAGAAGTTTCCCGACTGTCTGTTCCATGAAGTTGGCTTCGGCCACTACCTGATGAAGCGGGACAAGGCCATCTGATGTTTTGACCAGCTGTTCCAGCATGAAGGTACACCCCATCAGACCTTCCAGAATCACACGAACGGTGCCGCCGTGCCAATGGATAGACTCATCACCATGGGCGGCTCTTGAACGCTCTTCTAACCGTTCGCGTAACAACTGCAAAAGGGCCGGGATAACTACGTCGGTGCTGTTATCCTTCAGCTCATTCCGATAGTGATCAGTGAAATCTTTAACCACTTTTTCATCGGCTTCGACAGTATCCTGGGAATGGTGAACGCCTGCGGCCAGACATTTTTCGCACATGAATTATTCCTCGTTCAGGTTGAGAATTTCAAACAGGTCGGTGGTCCACTTGTGGTCACCCAGGCTGACACGTTGATGCCAGTCAGGTGCAGCGGCCATCAGCTTATCGTGTGTTTCAGCCATGTTGGTGACGGTGTCGACTAATGATGCGACAGGCGACAATTCCAGCACTTCACGCAACATGAAATAAGCATCGCTGGGGTGATCGATATTGCCGGTGCGCAGTGCGTCCAGTTCGTGTTTCACTCGATCAAGTTCAGCCGCCTGCACGCTGTTACGCGCCAGCGCTTTGCCTAGCTTTTCTTTCGTCTGCCGGTGCGCCTCTTTCTCTTCCTTCAGTGCATGGCTGGTGTCGGCGTTTTCCATCTGGACGGCAGCGCATCGGCTTTTCGGTTGCAGTGTGGTGACGCCGATAGCTTCCAGACTGGCGATCACTTCGTCGCTATCGTCGATAGCCATAATGACATTCAGACCCATGGCGGCCAGGTTTTTGACTGCATGGGCTTTAAACTCTCCCGGCTTCATCTGGCTGTCGTCAGGGCGCATGACCAGTAAATGGCCGGTTTGAAAATTCAGGCCGTGTGCGGATAACTGCTGAACGGTCAACTGGCTGCGGGATGCAAATCTGGCCGTACAGTAGGCGATGTTATAGCGGCCAGAGCTATGCAGCGTTTTGACCATTTCGACCACTGTTTCGACCGGCTTATCAGCCATCGCTGCCAGTTCATATTCGGCCCACGCGGAAGCATCGCGCCATTTATCGCGCGGCGGAACCAGGTGCGACCGGTGAGTGTTGTCAAACAGGGTGCCATCCAAATCGACGAGGATGACGGGAAGTGGCTGTCGTGAATTAGGTGCGATCATCAGAATGTTCCTGGTGTGTTTTGAGTCTATAAAATATCGGTTGTCGTCTATGTCGTCAACCGTTTTTTGTCGTCGCGAAGAGTGTATGATCTGCGCAACACCATCAGGGGGAACCCATGTCAAAACTAAACGATTTAACTTTCGGGCTGTTCGGTGAAGGGGCGCTGGGCTGGTACGGTAAGCGCGGTGCCGGTTCAGTTGCGCCGCCACCACCACCAGCGCCGGTGTTCACCACCCAGCCAGGCACAAACGCGACCACCGGGACGGCTGGCGGCGTAACGTCAACGGCTGTTCTTTATCAGCAGGGCGGGCTGCTGCGGATCGAAGGCGCTGTCGCCACGAACGCAACGGCGTATGAATGGCAGCAGTTCGTGAACGGCGCGTGGGCTGCATCGGGTAACACTGCCGCAGTGCTTAACCTGCCGAACGCCACTGCGGCGATGGCTGGCCGCTGGCGACTGAAGGCTACCGGGGCAGGCGGGGAGGCGATATCGAATGAAGTCATTGTCGAAAATGCGTTCATCTACCTGCAACACCTGACCAATGATCAGCAGCCAGACAGGCCGATTATTAACGTCAATGACCGCACTCAATGGACCATGGCCGCCACCGCAAACAAGGTCGTGCCGGTTATCGCGCTGATCCGCAAACTGTCTGCGCCGACGGTTAACTACATGGGCATTGATGCCGGTCTGACTGCCACCAGCAGCGATGAAACAAAAGTCACTGTCGCCACATCAGGACGTAATGTCACCATCACCCCGAAAGCGGTCGCCGGTAACGCCGACCTTTATGTCAACTTCGCGGCGCTGTCAGCTCACATCGCCATTACCATCACGGTTTAAACCATAGGGTTCAGCTATGCCTAAAAAATTAATCACCTCAAAAACCCCGCAGAAAGTGAACACCGCAACAGCCGACGTGGTGCTGGGCGGTGGCGGGTTCCTCCTGTTCATGGGTGGTAACTCCGTGCCGACTCCGGCAAGCGACTGGCTCTTCATTGATAAGATCGCAGTGATTCCGAAAGGCGTCGGCGCTTATGTGCTTTCGCCTGGCCCGGACATGTATGTCACTGCGATGGTTTATGACCAGGCCAGCGCCGCGCCCACTAATCCATGGGCATAAAAAAAGGCCCCGGACGGGGCCTTTCTTACATCGACATCCACCCGCGCATGATGGCGTATTTGATGCCAGCGGCTATCAGCAGACCAGCCAGCGCAGTTATGATCCCGGTTGTTTTACTGCTCACCGTTCAGACTCCGCATTACGTTTAAGACGACGCGGACCCCATTATCGTTGGTGCTGTCTTCGACGAACTCACGCAATGCAGCATCGATTTCATCTTCGTTGGCGCGGTCCTGCGCCTGCTGCCAGGTTATCGGCGGCGACTTCTTCCAGCCCTCGCCCAGCGGCAGG
>Ga0157372_10004606_pt1 | contig 14662 bp, 14 predicted proteins | sample C55metaG_FD_115307 | JGI IMG/M metagenome (GOLD analysis project Ga0157372, IMG submission 115307) | Corn rhizosphere microbial communities from Kellogg Biological Station, Michigan, USA - C5-5 metaG | ecosystem: Host-associated > Plants > Roots > Rhizosphere > Soil | place: USA: Michigan... | reverse complement strand
TCACAAGATGATGCGTTTCAAAGTTGGCGCCGAAGCAGGGACGATTCCAGAGTCTCGCGTTCGATGTGTTCCGCGGCGCCCGCATTACGCGATATTGTACACATCAACATGAAAGTGAATCCTTTTCTCAGTGTGTGTGCATTCGGCCTAGTCGCCATTGCGACCAGCTCGACCCTCGGCGCGCAGGGGCCAGCCACTCAATCTACCCGGGATTCGACGGCGAGAGATCCGAATTCAGTTCAGCCGGAGCGGCCAACGGTCGCGACTCATGCCGGGACGGTGGCCCGCGGGTGGTTTGAGCTCGAGGAAGGTGCAGAATGGGACAAGGCTGCCGACGGCAAGCGAACGTTATTCGCTCCCATGAATCTCAAGATCGGGCTCGCGTCGCGCGCGCAGCTGAATGTCCTCGTCAATCTGATTACCGATCCCAGTCCAGCCACTTCTCTCGCCGTCAGCGATTTCACGTTTGGAATCAAGTATCGACTCGTCGATGATGCGCCGATCATCGGAGACTTCGCGATTCTCCCGGCGATCAAGCTACCCTGGGCTTCAACGCTCAGTGCCGGCACGGGAACCACCGATTTCTCCTTGCTGCTGGTCTCGAGCCACCAGCTTGGCGCCGTGGCAATGGATCTGAATGTCGGACAGACGTGGCGGGGCGGAGACGGAACGCGCGCGCCGAAGATGGCGAGTCTGTGGACGGCGTCGTTCGGATTTCCAATCGACGGACCGCTGGGAGCGGTGGCCGAAGTTTTTGGATACCCGCGCACAACGGGACCCGTTGGAGCGAAAGGAACCGCCGCGCTTCTCACCGGGCCGACGTATCTCGTGCGGGAATGGCTCGCGGTCGATGCAGGCATCATCGTCCCCATCGCTGGGGAACAGGCTCACGCCATCTACGCTGGTTTTGTCTGGAACATGGGCTGCGCTGCGACCAGAAGTATCTGTCGCGAATAAACCACCGGTTACCTGAGCTCCTCGCCCAATTCCACCGAGTAACCCTGCCACGGCCGGCGGTGGCCCAACGATGTCGCCGAGTAGTACTCGTCGATGACGGTGGTCACTACCAGATCAGAAAGCTTCTTGCTGTCGGAGCCGTCGACGCTCGAGTCGGTGTCCGCCGCGGCGGTGATGTGAGTCAGGCCGCACAGGTTCTTGATTGTGACGATGACATTTTCGGGCGGGCGGCCCTGGCTTTTCAGATTTCGAACGAGAACACGGACGGCGGTGAGCAGCTCATCGGGCCGTGCGGCGCCATCGTTTGCACGGGCGTACGCACTGCGGACATCATCTTCCAGTTTATTGGGCATTTTGAGATCAGGCGGGTTTTCTTATCAGTCGAGAGGCCTTCGGGCTCAGCGTAATTCGCCGAAGTCAGGCTGGGTGGGTACTCCGTTTGACGTCGCAAACTCTCATAAGTTAATACGCTCGCCTCTGACGGCGTGCTGCAGCTGATCAGCGCATCATCTCCGAACGTACGTGCTGAGTCCTCTGTCGCTCGACCTGATCGTGAGAGTGTCGCCGCGCTGTTCCGCGCTCGCCACTCCGATCACCAGATCACCACTCGTCGTGTTCCAGTAGCCGAGATTGTAAACGGTGTCGGGCGCGGCAGCAGGGGGCGTGGATCCAGTGAAGAATCTCTCGATCGCGAACGAAGCGAACGTGTTGTTGGTGCGGAGGATGATGTCTTCTCCGAGGATCTGCTGGGTGTACTGCGCGGTCGGGCGCAGGAACGGGAGCGGAAGACCATTCACAGTCTGGAGCTCCCAAACTCCGGAGGTGCTTGCGATCGACGGACCGGTTGCGGAGCCTTTGCACGCGAGCATCGCGAGCAGCAACAACACAAATGGCAACTGCAACTGAAGACTACCAGCGCGGGGAACCACAAACTGAAGACTACCTGCCGGGTGCTTCCAGCGGAGCAGCTGTTGGCTGCGGGCGAGCTTAAGCATGATTTCTCTCATCGTCGCTTTCTACGCTCGTTTCAGTAGTAAAAACAAAACACTAATTCTCCGCTAAGCCCGGAGCCCGAAGCTGCTCCGCTCAGTGCGCCCGGCAGGTAGTCTTCCGTTCCAGTTCAGTTGGCAGTTTAGTGCGAGCTGGTCCGCTCAACTACAATAACGGTGAACGATCCCGGTATCATCGGCGGGCGGCGGCGCGGATTGGCGGCCGTCGAATCCGTAGGCGCCGGACCAAACTTCGCTGAGGCGATGTAGATCCGGTGCGATGCCCGGTCGAGCCCCATGTTTCGCCCGCGCTCGCCCGTCGGGACGGTCTCCACAACGTGATACTTGTCGGGCGAGTCCTGATGAATCACGGTCAACGTGCCATCCGCGTTTGACGCGTATGCGTCGCGCAGCCTGGGATCGTAGCCGGCTCCATCGACGCCCTCACCGATTGGAACCGTTGCGATCACGGTTCCGTTGGCGTAGTTCGAGATGGCCATCACGCCGCTGCGGCAACCGCTGAACAATCGTCGATGCTGCGTGTCGATCGCCATCGAGACGGGACTTTTGCACGGCGCCGTCGACCACCGTCGCGTGACGGTCAATGTTTTGGTATCGATCTCCGCGATCTGACTGCTGTCGACGAGATTCACGTAGACCTTGCCGTTCCCCGCCGACTGTCCGTACTCGGGCTTCCCCCCGAGTGCCACGGTGCCGACGCGCGTACCCCGGCGTGGCTCAACGACGGTCGACGAGTTGGCGTCGCCGTTGAACGAGAAGATTTTCTTTGACACCGTGTCGTAGATGATCGCGTCCGCGTCTTCCGCCGCGGGGATTTTCAGAAGTCCCTTGAACGTCTTCAGATCGAACATCAAAATCGAGCTGTCGTTCCCGGAGGTCGCGAAGCCGCGTCCGATGTCAGGCACCAGCGCCGTCCCGTGCGCGCCGTTGATCCCCATGACTTCGCCGATGAGGTGCCCATCGTTCATGTCCACAACCATCAACCTGTTCTGTCTGGCGATGAACAATCTGTGGCGTGGTCCGTCGGGAACGACGTAATCCCAGCCGCCTTCCCCACCGACGTTGTATGTGTGGGTGATCTCGTATGACTGGGGCGATTGCCCGACCAGTGACGGCGCGGCGACGAGCGAGGCGAGCACTATCAGGCGACGCATCTCTCTTCCTCTCGGAAAAAGTTGTGTTCGACTATCCCGGACAAGATATGGGAGGCGCCCGCGGTTAGACCGCGGGCTTCGAATCCTGCCTGCCTATTCGTTCGGATCGCGCTCGAAACGAGCGTCTTTTTTCGACCATTTGTGCGTTTTATGACAGGCCGGGCAAACGATGGGATCCATCTCCTCGATCGGAGAGGCCTCGAACGTCAGAGGGTCCATCGAGAAGCCGGTGTAAATCATTTTTCCGGTCGTCGGGCACTTGATCAATATGCGGTTCACGGACTCCTCAACGCGGGTGAGCGGGAACCTCACCCTGCAAAGAGGGTTCCGTGAAACGATTGTGACATTGGTTAGGCCGCGAGCTCTACCTGCTGCACTTCACCTGCGCCTTTACGGCAACGGTTTGCGGGGTCGGCGACATCTGATTCGACACGACGAAGTGATAGGTGCCGGGACCCGGCAGGGCGAAGTTGAGAGTCGTCTCTGATCCTCTGAACGTCTCCCACTGTGACGCCGCAATTGCCGCCGGGTTGGCGTGCCAGAAGACGTAGTCGTCGTCCGTGAGCAGGAACACTTCGATATTGCGACCGAACCCACCAACGCCTTTGGTTGACCCGACGAGCTTGCACTTCTGAGCGGTTTCCGGGACCTCGAACGCATACTGGAGCGCATCGCGCGCCTGGATGCTTGCTCCCTTGGTGTCGGCGACCTTGATGGTAATGAGCGCCGATGAAGGGGTTGAAGGCACGGCGGCCGCTACTGCCTGGGAGGCCGTACCTATCGCGAGCGGGGCCTCCTGGGTCGGTTCTGAAGTCGGCTCCGGCGCATACGCCGGAGCATCGGCGTACTGCGGTTGACGTGCCGGCTCAGCGGACGCCGGAAGCGGAGCGCCCTGAATGAGAAACGACATCACGCCGTACGCGACGACGAGGCCGGCGGCTACGCCGATTCTTGCTTTGGTGTCGCCCGGATCGATGGTTGGCGCCGCGTTTTTCGACAAGTCCCAGCCGCATTGGGCGCACTCTTTCGCGTCGGGCGACATGGGCTCGCCGCAGAAATTACAGTACTTCTTCACGCTCGTTCCTTGGACGCCACAGACCGCGCCCCGACCGTTGATGGTTGCACGCTCCCTTCGTGGGGAGAGTTTCTCCTCGCAGTGACGGAGACCATTGTATTGACGAGTCAGCGGGTGGTGGGCAATCGTGCGCAGACCCTTATTTGGCCGGTTGCAACTGAATGCAACGGAAGACTACCTGCGGGGAGCTATCAGCGGAGCAGCGGGCGGCTGCGGGCAGGCAACGGAAGACTACCTGCCCGGGGCTATCAGCGGAGCGGCCGGTGGCTGCGGGCGGAAAATACACGGTGGCTGCGGGCGGAAACTACAAGAATTGTGACACGATTCGAGACGTGTCGCCCGCAGCCCTTATCGGAGACGCGAACGGACTAGAACTGCTGCGCGATCTCTGGCTCGTGAACGCGGGGGCGAATTCTTCCCGCTGGCTGCGAGATCTTCTCGACCACCAGAGCTATTTCCTGCTCCGTCACGGGACTGTCCGTCGCGGACGCGCGAGCGATGTCCGCTTGCGAGATGATCCCGAGGCAGCGCCCCATTGTGTCTACGATTGGAATACGGCGTATCTGCAGCTCGGCCATCTTCTGCTCGACATCCCGCAGATCGTCGTCGGGCCCGCAACTCGCGGCCTCCGGTGTCATCAGCTCCCTCAGGCTGGTGCTCGAGTCCTTGCCCAAGGCGATCGCGCGCACCGCGAGATCGCGGTCGGTGATGATCCCGATGACGCTACCGGCGTCGTCCACGATCGGGACGCATCCGCAATCGCGGTCGCGCATCACCTGCGCCGCGTCCCGCGCTGTCTGTTCCGGGCGGCAACATTCGGGCTCCCTGGTCATGATATCACGTGCTCTCATGCTTCCTCCTGTAGTGTCTCGACAATCGTGAATCTGTTAATCGCACGGGATGTGCCGCCCGGACCTGTCTTTTAAGTCTAGCGTCGGGACGCGGTAACGGCATCCACAGTACTTAAGCAGGCAGCTGACAGCTTTACAGCTTATCGCTCGGAGCTCTCATAGTGTCGCTCTAGCAAGCCGTGGCACACGGATTTGAGATCCGGTACAAAGTTCGAGGTAGTGCATCCCAGAGCGTCCAATGAAAAAGCTCCAGGCGATTAGCTGGAAGGCCGACGGCTCCCCGCTTTGGTTTTGTAGATGCCTACGAGCCGTCGCGATCTAACCCGGTCAGATCTGAGATGAGGGTGGCGCCTTCCAACCAGGCGGCCGCTCGAGCGCCTTCCGGTCCCACTTCGCGAGATTGGCAGCGGCCTCGTAGGTGCTCTCGAGAAATTCCAGCAGCGCGCCTTCGGGGTCTGGCGAGGAGCGGACGCTCTCGTAGGGGAGAATCCATTCGCGCATTACCGGGTGATAGTACGCCGCCTTGGGGCGCACTGGCGCGACGTCGCAGCCCGCCGGCTCAGGATACGAGTACGCGTAGAACGCCGGTTCCGCGACGGGCGAGCCCATCATTCCAGGCCACCAGCCCGCGCTGATGCATTCGTGCGAGTACGCTTCCGTCGTCACCCAGTCCGGACAATTCGGGATTCCGCCGGGGTGTAACGGCGCCGGCCGTCCCGAGAATCGCGTGCATGCGAGATCGAATCCGCCCCACCAGAAGTGCGAAGGGCTCGACTTTCCGATGAAGCGCGCGCGAAACCTCTTGAGCACGCGATCGGACTGGACGAGGATCTGCCAGCAGCGATGGACAGCGTCGGGGTCGTACGATGCGTGCGTCCGGTCGTCGACGAACGACGTCGTATCCATCAGCTCCATCGGTACAGGCATGATCCTGATCTCGATGCCGAGGGTGCGGAGCATCGCCAGGTAGCGGGAGTAGAAGTCGCCGACAGAGAGACCAGGGAGCTCCAGGACGTCCGAATCCCCATCACTCGTGCGCGCGATCAGCACGTGATCGTTGAAGTCGAAGCTGACGTCGAACGTGCGCCTGTCGTACGGAATTGGCGAAGTGGTCAGCCCACGCTCGGTGACATACAGGACAACCTGCCACCAGTGGTTCTGCATTGGGGCGAGGGCGAGCCGGGTCTTGCCGACGATCTGCGTCCAGCGGTGGAGGGTCGTCTGCGTCGGCGCCCACTCGTCGAGGGTGAGCTTCGGCCACTCACCCGTCCGCGGCATCGATTGCGTCTCGATCACGCTCTTATTCTAAGCAGTGTCACTCGCGGGTGTCGAGTCCCCCGGATTTCGACCAGATTATCGTACGCATCGGCACGAGTATGGCAGACAGTAAAGACCTCTCATCGCCAGCTATCCGGCTCAGGAGTCGCTCCAATGTCCACAAAGTTTCCGGTTCGACAGTTAGGCACTACCGATATGGAAATCACACGCGTGGGATTCGGCGCGTGGGCAACCGGAGGCGGCGAATGGGGCCCGCAGGACGACGCGGCATCGATTGCGTCGATCAATCGCGCGCTCGAGCACGGCATCAACTGGATCGACACCGCACCGATATACGGGCTCGGCCATTCGGAGGAGGTCGTCGGAAGAGCGTTGAAGGGTAGAAGCGCCGCCGACAGGCCGTACGTGTTCAGCAAGTGCGGACTGGTCTGGGACGAGAAGGATCGAACGAAGGAGGCAGTCCACACTCTCGCGCCCGCCGCGATTCGCCGGGAGTGCGAGGCATCGCTGCGGCGGCTGGGTGTGGAGCGGATTGATCTGTACCAGTTCCATCGGCCTGACGAGCAAGGCGTGCCCGTTGAAGAATCGTGGCGCGTGATGGAACAGCTCGTGGAAGAAGGTAAGGTTCGCGCGATCGGCGTTTCCAACTTCGACGTCTCGCTCCTCAGAAAATGCGAGGCACTCCGGCACGTCGATTCCCTGCAGCCGCCCTTCTCTCTCATTCGACGCGAAGTGGCCGCGGCGGAGATTCCGTGGTGCAACGCGAACCGTACCGGTGTGATCGTCTACAGCCCCATGCAGGCCGGCATTCTCACCGACTCCTTCTCGGCCGATCGCGTGAGGCAGATGGCACCGGAAGACTGGCGGAGGAAGTCGTCGAATTTCCAGACGCCCTGGCTCGAGAAGAATCTCGCGCTGCGCGATTCACTGAGGCCGATCGCGAAGAGACACGAAACGACAGTAGCGGCGGTGGCGCTGGCGTGGACGCTGTCATGGCCGGCGGTGACGGGCGCGATCGTAGGCAGCAGATCGCCGTCGCAGGTCGATGGCTGGATCGATGCGGCGACGCTGACTCTGAATCCGAAAGATCTCGACGAGATCGCGGCGTCGATCGAGACGCTGGGAGTTGGGGCGGGACCGACGCGACCTCCTTCGCCGCCGCGCGCCGCGACCGAACAGCAGTCAGTCGAATCCCAGATGGGAGCGCGGTGACAACGAGATTCCCGGATGGTGACCACCAAATAATCGCTTACGAGCATCGGTGACCCACAGAACCTTCAAGGATAGAGAGGGAAAGCATTGGGATGTGTGGATCGTGCATCCCTCGGCGGCGGAACGTCGCTTCGTGGACCGCCGCGTGAACGAAGTACCTCAGGCTGGAGCCGTGGAACGGCGACGTGGAGCGGAACGGAGAGGGGCCGTCAGGAAGAGTCCGCGCGCTTCGGTCGCGGAGGAGTTTGCACATGGGTGGTTGTGCTTCGAGACGCAGGGAGAGAAGCGGCGTCTGGCACCGGTTCCTGAGCTGTGGGATCGCGCTGACAACAAGACGCTCGAGCAATGGTGCAGCATTGCGACGCCCGCGCTGCGTAAGAATACAGGAACAGGAAAGAGGGTTCCGTAGCGGAGCTTGTTCCGCACCTAGCTGCGGTCGTACGATTATCGGACACAAGGGGGAAGATCAATGAATGAGCGCGTTCCTGCCGCGGTAGCCGCCGTCTCTGCGATTGTGATTCTCGTGTACGCGTGCGCGACCGCGCCCACGACGAATCCATCGCCCGCCCCCAACACGCAACCCGCCGCGGGTCAGCAAGCGCCCGGCGGTCCTCCGGGCGGACCCGGTGGTCCACGCGTCCCCCTCACCGACTCCGCGCGCCGCGTGCGCGACAGTCTCAACTCGGCGCGGCGCGACAGCGCAGCGGCGAACGTTCTGCGCTCGATTGCCGGCCGGGAGAATCAGCCGGCCGAGAGCGTGTTCAAGAACATCAAGATTCTGAAGGGAATTCCGGCGGGCCGACTGGTCAACATCATGAACATGGGCTTCGGCCGTTCACTGGGCGTGAGCTGCGGATTCTGCCACGTGCCGGGCAAGTGGGATCTCGACGACAAAGAGGAGAAGAACACGGCGCGGCTGATGTTCGCGATGGTTCAGACGATCAATCGCGACTATATGGCGAAGGTGCCCAATGATCGGGGCGCGCCTCCGGTTGTGAATTGCTTCACTTGTCATCGGGGGAATTCGAGACCGATGGCGCCCGATGGAGGTCCTCCGGGCAATCGGCCGGCTGGTGCGCCTCCGCCGGGATCGGGGGAGTGAACGACTGCAAATAATTTGAAAGAAGACTACCTGCCAGGAGCAATGAGCGGAGCAGCTTCTAGCTGCGGGCAGTAGCCCGAAGCGCCGAGCTGCTCCGCCGACAGCTCCCCGCAGGTAGTCTTCCTTTCAAATTATTTGCAGTTGTTCAGTGCCTAGATTGCACTTCGATGTCCCGATTCCCGGTTCCTATCGCTCGTTTGCTGTCGGGTAGGGTGCCGCCGGGTAAGCCCCAATTGTCTTGACGGTGTAAGCGCTCACCCAGAAATCGGGCGGACCATCGCTGTCCGGGACCCTGTGATTGGACGGCTTCAGACCCTGCTTGAGATAGGCAGCTATTGCCCACAGATCGCGATCCGGCAGGTGGCGCCAGGCGTCCCACGGCATCGGCGGCGCCAGGTAATGCGGGTGCAGCGGGAAGTTGCCCTGCCCCGGCACGGTGGATGTTATCTCGACGTCGGGAGTCTCTTCCGGTCGCAGTCCATAGCGAAGTGCGTTGAAGATTTGACGCTCGCTCAGGCGGCCGGTGCCCGTGGTATTGTCAGGCGTCAGATTCTTGGGACGCGTCGTGTATGGGCCGATGTGGAACACGTCGTTGATCGTATCACGCATCCCATCCAGCCACCCGGCCGCCGCGGGATTCGAGCCTCCACCGTGACAGCCGCCGCAATCATGCGTGATGACGACGAATCGGCCGCGCGCGATCTGATCCTCTCTCGCTCGATCGGTTTGGATCCTGGTGTCGCCGGTGGCGCCGGCGAACGAGCGAGACGATGAGGGCGCCGTGCACGACGCGAGGATTAACATGGCGAGCATAGAGCTGAGGCACCGCGCTGACTCCGTCGACCGTCTCGTCACGTTCTCCCCTTGAGTGGTTTTTCTATCTGACTTCGAGAACTCCCATCATGCCGTGATCTTCGTGATCGAGAATGTGGCAGTGGAACATCCACTTTCCCGGGTAATCGTCGTAGCGAACAATGATTCGCGCAGTTGAATGCTTTGGGATATTGAGCATGTCCTTCCAGGCGCGATACGGCTCGGGCACTCCATCGCGATCGAGGACCTGAAACTGGAAGCCGTGCAGATGGAATGGATGATCCATCCCGACGATGTTCTCGATCTCCCAGATCTCCGTCGCGCCGACGCGCGTGCTGACATCGACGCGGGACATGTCCATAGTCTTGCCGTTGATGATGCCCTGACCGAAAACGATGGTCCGAACCGCCGTCGACTTGCTGGGATCGAGCGGTGTGATTTTTCGCAGCGTCGCGGGAATCGTAATCGGATTGACGACTGCTTCGCCCGTGGTCTGCAGCGTCAGCAGGTCGCGCGTAGTCTGCCAGTCGGCGGGTCTCGTTTGCGGCGCGTAGCGATCGTAAGGAAGATCCTGGAGGACGATCCTCGTGCCAGCCGCGCCTGTGCCGCGCACCAGCAGCTCAACGCGCTCGCCGGTGGTGAGCAGAATCTCCTTCACTTCCAGCGGCTTCTCGAACAGCCCACCGTCGCTGCCGACGTGCAGGAACGTGTGGCCTGAGAGTGCGATGCGGTAGATTCGCCCCGCGGAAGCATTCACCAGGCGCCAGCGCTGGACCTCTCCGTTGCGGATGGAGACGGTCGGCATCACGTGGCCGTTGACGAAAAGGACCGGTCCCTCGCGCCCGTTTTCTTCGTCGACTCCGCCGGTGAACGAAGCAGCTTCGGCAAAGCCGATCGAGCCGTCCTGGAGGAAGCGATTATCGGACAGGATGATCAGCTTTTCATCCATCGACGGCAGCGGATCGTCCGCGGCGTGAACCACGATCCCGCCGAAGAGTCCCTTGCCTATGGCGAAACCGGTACGACGATCCGGGTGCGGGTGATACCAGTAGGTGCCGGCGGTTCCGGCGCGAACGGTGAACTCGTAGTCGTGGGTCTTGCCCGGGGCGATTGGCTGGAACGGACTGCCATCCGCCTCGAATGGTAGATGAATGCCATGCCAGTGGATGGTGGTCGGCTCGGGGAGATTGTTTCGGAAATGGACGATGACGTGATCGCCTTCCCGCACATCGAGCGTGGGCCCGGGGACGCTTCCATTGTAGGCAAAGACCTCGCTCAGAACACCCGGCTGCATCGAGAGCGTGGCGACGGCCGCGGTGATGTTCACCTCAACGGTCTTCGGCAGCTTCGAGATGTTTACGAGAATGGGCGGGCTGGACGGGTCAGGCTCGGGTAGACCAACCGCGCGCGAAGCAGGGGCAGTGTGCGCCGTCCGAGGAGCGGACAGCGCGAGGACAAATCCCGACAGCATCAACGCCGCGATGAGCCTGAGTTTTTTTGCGATACCTGTCCGTCGCGGGAATTAGAAGTGGGCGAATATCGGTGAACCAGTGCGGTCCGGCAAGCGCCAAGTTGCAGATTATCGAACGGATCGAACTCGTTCCCCGTGATCCAATCGGCCGGCGCCATCCACGGCCAGCCGTACTTGCTGAGGATGCACGGACGGGCTGCCTCGCGGATTGCCGGGCGTGGGGTGGCCGGGCTCTTCCTTGCTGGAGTGAGTTTGGTGGCTCTCGTCACAGAATCCCGGACGGCGGCGGTGATCTTGTCGAACTGTTTCGCCGCGATCCACTCCGCCGGCGCCATCCATGGTCCGCCGCACGCGACGACGTTCTTGAGCGCGAGGTAGCTCTCGAAGGTGACGGATGTCAGTCCCCCACTGGGATTGAACTCGACGCCGCCGAATGGTCCGGCGAGCAGCTGGAGGTACGGAATGCCGCCCAGCGTTTCGATCGGCCACAGCTTGAGAAGAGAGACTCCCATCTCGAGCGCGGCTTCGATCTCACTCGCGGTGGCGACTCCGGGATAAACGGGAACTTCGTGCTCGAGACAGTAATCGACGACGGCGCGATTCAGGCCCGGCGAGATGATGAAGTGCGCCCCCGCTTTCCGCGCCTGTTCTGCCTGTCTGACGTTGAGCACGGTGCCGACGCCGGCAAACATCTCGGGCTGCTCGCTCGTGATGCGCCGCAGCGCTTCGATTGCCGCGGGAGTGCGAAGCGTGATCTCCGCGATGGGCAGACCACCGGCAAGGAGTGCGGCGGCGAGCGGGACCGCGTTCTTCGGCTCTTCGATCACTATCACTGGAATGATGCGCCAGCGCCGGAGCGCTTCCGTCATCATCGATTGCTGGACGTTCATTGATCCCCGCGATTCAGTTGATGGTAAAACTGCACAATCTCCATGGCGTGTAAAAGGGATTACTGAAGACTACCTGCCGGGAGCGATCAGCGGAGCGGCGGCTGGCTGCGGGCCAGCTGGGAATCGGCTGGTTGCTGCGGGCCAAGCCGGGAATCGGATTCTGCCCGCGGCCCGGAGCTGCTCCGCTCAGAGCACCTGGCAGGTAGTCTTCCGTTCACAGTTCAGTTGCAGTTATGAACGAGCGGTGATCTCTTCGAGCCTCCTTTCGATGGCATCGAGCCGCTGCATCAGATCGCCGTGCTTCGTGTCCTCGAGAGTCGGGACCCTCGTGACAAACGTCAGCGCGCCGCCCGTCTCGAGCCTGCACTCCTTGATCTCCGCCACAGAATTGATTCCCTGTTTGCGCGCGGCGGCCTCCAGCTCGGGGACGGTGATCATCTCCCTGTCGAGGCGATCGCGCAGAATTCTGCCATCGCTGATGAGTACATCGGGACTACCCTCGACCTTGTCGAGCCTCCCCGACTTGAACAGGTAGCGAACCAGAAAGTGATTGGTGAGGAGAAGAACCGCCGCGCCGAACAATCCTCCGGCCACCGAGTTGTCATTGCCGATGATCGCGTTCTGGACGGTGTTCGAGAGAAGGAGGAGGACGACGAGGTCGAACGGGTTGAGCTGCGAGAGCTCGCGTTTGCCCGCCAGTTTGAGTCCGAGCAGGACAGCGACGTAGACGAGAAGGGTGCGGAGAGCTTTCTCGAGGTACGGGATGCCCGGGATGAAGAGATCGTTCCAGAGAGATTGTGCGTAGGGAGAAGTCATTTTCCTGTCGCCGTTGGTGGGATTTGTGCGGGCAGAGTAGGCATCCACAAAACCAAAGCGGGGAGCTGACAGCTTTACAGCTAATGGCCAGGAGCCTTCATACTGGCGATCTGAAGGGAGCCGGCGATTCAACCATCCGAAATGGCCTACGCCTGTATGAGAGCTCTGAGCTATCAGCTTTGGTTGCTGTCGGCTCCCCGCTTCAGTACTCGATGTGCCAGTCAATGCACCTCGTAATCAGAATTTGAATTATGAGAGAGGTACACGTCGAACCATCCAACAATGTGTCGTAGCCGTTCCACCCGGTGCCACGGTTTTCCGGAGCGGGACAGCTCGTGCGTCTCGTCGGGGAAGCGGACCATCACGGTTGGTTTGTGCAGATACTTCAGAGCGCGGAACATCTGCTCGCCCCCGTCTGCCGGTGGAGTTCGCATGTCAGCCTCGCCCTCGATCAGCATCAGCGGCGTCGTCACATTCGCGACGTAGGTGATCGGCGAGACCTGGGCGAAGCCTTTGGGATCTTCCCACGGCGCAGCGCGGAACCAGGTCGGATTGAAGAGCGTGAAGTCCGCGGTGTACCAGAAGCCCGACCAGTCGGCGATCGAACGCTGTGACACGGCTGCCGCGAAGCGATGTGTTTGCGTGATCGTCCAGTTCGTCAGTACACCGCCACCGCTGCCCCCGGTTACTCCCATGCGCGTCGAGTCAACGTACCCACGCTTGAGAACCTCGTCGACGCCCGCCATCAGATCCTTGTAGTCGTCGCCCGGATAATGGAACTGGATGATGTTGGCGAAATCCTGTCCGTACGAAGTGCTGCCGCGCGGATTGGTGTAGAGCACGACGTAGCCCTTGGCGGCGAACCAGGAAAACTCATGCGTGAATGTCTGGCCGTAAGCGGCGTTCGGGCCGCCGTGGATCTCGAGGATGAGCGGATATTTTTTCGAAGCATCGAAATGCGGCGGCTTGAGAATCCAGCCCTGGATGCGTTTGCCGTCGAAGCTGTTGTACCAGAATTCCTCGGGCGCGCTCAAGTCGAGCGCGCTCAACAGGCCTTCATTGACGCGCGTGATCTGCCGCGGGGCGGCCCGAGGCGTGTTGGCATCCACAACGAACAAATCGCCGATATTGGTGGGTGTCGATACGAGCGTCACGATCTTCGATCCGTCGGCGCTGGCACTATAGGCTTCGACGTCGTTGGCGCCCGTCGTAACCGAATCGACCTTTCCGTCGGTGGTCGAGAAGCGCTTGAGATTCGCGCGTCCGTTCTCGGCCGTCACGACTACCACGCTCTTTCCGTCCCGACTCCATACGATTCCGCCGCCGGAAGCCGCGCGCGGCGGATGCTGATCGCCGCTCAGTCCATCTTCGATGGAGAAATCGTAGCTCGTGGTCAGGTTGCGCGGTTGAGCACCGGGCACTGCATCCACGATGAATAGATCACCCTGATTGTAAAAGCGGAGCGGCTTCGCGTTCAGGGCTCCCGTGAATGCGAAGCGCTTTCCGTCCGGTGACAGGGTGATGCTTCCGATTCCACCGTCGATGCTTGCGACCTTGACGCTGGTGCCGCCATTCGCCGGAATGGAGTAAAGCTCTTGACCGCCGGAATCATAGTAAGGCTCGAGGCGACGGTTGGATGTGTAGTAGAGACGCGATCCATCGGGCGACCACACCGGCTCGCCTTCGTCGAATCCCCCAAAGGTGATCTGCTTGACGGTTGGGAGCGCTCCAGTGGCACCGATGGAAGCGGGCACAGTCCAGATGTGGCTGTGCGATGTTGGATCGGTGTAGCCGCCGCCGTTCCAACGATACTGCGCGCGAGTGATAACGCGGACGTCGCTGACGTGCCTCTTCGTGGAGTCGGCAGGCTTCTTCGCGGAATCGGATTTCGCTGTGGCGGTATCCGGAGTCGAGAGAAAGGCGATGGTGCGACCGTCCGGCGACCACACCGGTGACGACGCGCCCTTCGGAGCATCGGTGAGGGGCCGCGCTTCACCGCCATCCATCGAGATGAGGTAGATCTGCGGCGGCTT
>Ga0157372_10004602_pt1 | contig 14665 bp, 10 predicted proteins | sample C55metaG_FD_115307 | JGI IMG/M metagenome (GOLD analysis project Ga0157372, IMG submission 115307) | Corn rhizosphere microbial communities from Kellogg Biological Station, Michigan, USA - C5-5 metaG | ecosystem: Host-associated > Plants > Roots > Rhizosphere > Soil | place: USA: Michigan... | reverse complement strand
TACTTGTCGAGCCAGTTGATGTACTCCCACAGCAGATGGCGCTGCGTCTCGAGGGCGGTGTACCCATGCGGCTCGAGCGGGAGCTGGACGTAACGAACGTCGCCACCGTTTCCCTTGATCGCCGCGAACAAGCGCTCTGATTGAATCGGGAAGGTTCCCGAGTTGTCGTCGCGTTGACCGTGGATCAGCAACACCGGCGCCTTGATCTTGTTCGCGTAGTTGAATGGTGACATCGCGTTGTAGACCTCTGGCGCCTCCCAGTAAGTGCGCGGTTCCGCCTGGAAACCGAATGGAGTGAGCGTCCGGTTGTAAGCGCCGCTCTCCGCGATTCCGGTGCGGAAGATGTCGGAGTGCGCGAGGAGATTGACCGTCATGAAAGCGCCGTACGAGTGTCCTCCAATCCCGATGCGGTCACGATCGGCGACGCCCATGTCCACGATCTTGTCGACGGCCGCTTGCGCGCTCGCTACGAGCTGCTGGACGTAGCTGTCGTTCGGCTCCTTACCACCCATGCCAACGATCGGCATTGTCGGCCCGTCGAGAACGCCGTAACCGTGCATGAGCAGCATCAGATAATTCTGACGGCCGGGCCGCTTGAACTCGTACGGTGAGCCGGCGAGCTGCGATGCCGCGTCGGCAGACTGGAATTCGCGCGGATACGCCCAGAAGAAAAAGGGAAGCCGTCCCTGCGACTTGTCGTAGCCCGGCGGAAGGTAGAGAGTCGCCGACAACTTCACGCCATCCGGCCGAGTGTAGGTGATGAGGTGGCTCTTCACACCAGCGAAGTACGGCGCGGGATCGCCGCGCTTCGTGATGGGCGTCAGAGATTTGTCGCGGAGATTGCGCAGGAAAACGTTGGGCGGGTCGGTCGGAGACTCACGCTGTGTGATGATGCGCGTCGCATCCGGATCCACGACCTGAAGGGTCTGCTCATAGTTCGGAGCAGCCGACTGCCACAGTCTCTCTGTCTTGCCGGTGGCGATGTCGAAGCGATCGAGAAATGGCCGATCACCTTCGGCCGAAGCGCCCTCTCCTTTCAGATAGAGGGACTTGCCGTCGCTCGAGCGCAACGGAACGAATCGATCGGCCGCCGGATCTAGCACGTACACCCACGTTCCTGGATTCGAATATCGATCCTCGGCGCTTCGATCCCAGATCATTTTCGGCGTGCCGCCGGAAGGAGCTGAGGGATCGATCATCCAGACTCGCTGTCTCGCGCCGCGGGACAGCCGTTCCGTGAGGAACGCGATGTTGGGCGAAACCCAGTTGATTCCGCCGAAGCGATACTCTGTTTGAACGAACGGTGTCGCTGCACCCGTAAATGGTGCCGACAAAAGAGAGACCTGATCCCGCTTCGGAACCGTATTGCGGGGATTCCCCTTGTCGAGCGCTTCAACCGTAACGAGCGTGGCCGGAGCGTCGGGACGCCAGCCAACGAATCTGATTCCGGGTACGACCGCGTCGCGCGCACTCGGGGCCTCTTCGGCGACGTGGGAATTGCGAATCTCGCGGAGGACCTTGCCGCTCAGATCCCAGACCTCGGTGCGCGACGGGAAGACATCCATCGGGACCTGATACGAGTAGGGCCGTTGTATCGTCTCGACGAGCAGGTATTTGCCATTCGGCGAAGACGTCGCACGCGCGTGAATGCCGGGTTGTCCAACCGGCGTGATTTTTCCATCAAGCCCAACCAGAGAGAGCTGGTCGGTAAAGTAGTAATCGAACAGAGCCTCATCGGCTGGTCCCTGCAGCAGGTATTCATAGGTGCGCGCGGGCGCCGAGCGTCCGTACGATTCCTGGACGATGACGCCTGTGGGTACCTCGGACGTTTTGGGTGCGCCGGCGCGGTTAGCTGGCCACAACCTGCACACGAGCGGCGCCTTGCCATCCAGCCAATTGCAGCCGGCATCGTCGACAATATTTCCGCGTGCGGTCGTGATGTTGAGCGTCGGAGGGGTCAACCGGCGCGCGGTGGCGTTCGCGACATCCGCGACCCACAGCGCCGTTCCAGCCGGCGTGGTCGTGGTGAACGCGAGATTCTTTCCGTCACGCGACCAGTCGAGATCGCGAATTCGCCCCGACAATCCGTTTGCAGTAACGCGGCGTGTGCGGCCAGACGCCGGATCCAGGATTTCGACCGCCATCGCGCCATTTGACACCGTCGTGTAGGCGAGCTGGTCCCCGACAGTCGACCATGCCGTCGACCCAAGTCGTCCGCCAGCTGGAGGATTTAGTGCTCGCGCGATCTTGCCATCGATGCTGCTCACCGTTCCCGACCGGATGCCGATGTTCTCCACGCGATAGTCAGGATTTGCCCTGATCTTGCTGCCAGCGAGATAGTAGGCTGAGTCCGCCATGTCACTGATGGTGATCGTCCGTGGATCGCTCACCGTGACGAGAACCCACTGCCGGTTTGGACTGATCGATGTGACCGGATTCGCGGGCGCCTCGAGGATCTTCACCAGATCCGGAGGCGGCGACTGGTACGTCTGTTGGGACCAGACCGAAGCGAGCGGCGCGAGCGTCAGTAGCGCCGTCGACAAAGCGCGACGAAGAGAGATCTTGTTCATGGATGCAGGGATGGGCGTGTCAGTGCGGAGGATCTTGTCTTGCAACTATATAAATACTGTCTGCCTCTTTGCAGTGTTGGTCAGCGCCTCTCGACCTTCATGTCGAGAGTTCCCTCGGGGCGCAGCGTGATCCGGGGCTCGAGGGCAGGGGGAGCCGGCCCGACGTAGCGGAGCCTCCATCTCTGGGCAATGGTCGCAAGGATCAGGACTCCTTCCATCCAGGCGAACTGCTCTCCGATGCAGACGCGCGTTCCGCCTCCGAATGGGAAGTACGAGAACTTCGGGCGTAGCGCGGCGATCTCCGGCCGCCACCTTTCCGGATCGAAGCGCTCGGGCTCGGGGTGGAAGCGCGGATCGCGGTGCATGATGAACTGCGACATCAGCACCATCGATCTTGCCGGAATCGTGTATCCGCCCGCGTCGAAGTCGTTGAGCGCTCGCCGTCCGACTGCCCACGCCGGCGGATATAGTCGCATCGACTCGGCCAGGATCATCCGTGTGTATGGCAGTCTCGGTAGATCATCAGGTTGTGGGAGACGATCGCCGAGTGCGTCGACCTCGCGATGGAAACGCGCCTCGATTTCTGGATGCTGAGATAGCAGATACCACGTCCACGAGAGGGCGTTGGCTGTCGTCTCGTGGCCGGCGAGGAAGATTGTCATCGATTCGTCGCGGATCTGCGTATCGGTCATCCGCCCGCCGTCGCCCTCCGTGTCCTGCGCCAGGAGCAGCATCGAGAGCAGATCGCCCTTGTCCTCGCCAGTCGTTCGGCGCTCGTCGATGATTCGGTAAATTGTCTCATCGAGGCGCGCACGTGCTGCTTCGAACCGCTTGATGTAAGGCAGCGGCAGCTTCTCGAGCAGCTCGCTGAACGGAAGAATGCCGAGGTTGAATGCGGCGAACGCGGTCGTAAGGGCGTCTCCGATCTCGGCGGCTTCCTTCTCGACGTCGGCGCTGAAAAGCGTTTTCGCGACGATCGCGAGCGTGAGCTTCATCATCTCGTCGTGGACATCGAGCGGCTGGGCGTCAGCCCAGCGCGATCTCAACCGGACCGCGTACTCGACCATGGATCTGCCATAGGCAGAGATGCGATCCCGGTGGAATGCGGGTTGGGCCAGGCGCCGTTGCCGGAGGTGAAATTCCCCTTCGCTGGTGAGAAGTCCCTCGCCCAGCACTTTCTTGGCGCGTACGAGCGCGCGGCTCTTGACGAAGTTCTTCTGATTCGTGACGAGCACGTCGCGGATCAGATCCGGATGGTTGAACAGGTAGATGCGTTCGTTGCCGACCTTGAAGAAAACTATGTCGCCATACTCTTTCGCGGACTCGATCATGAAAGGAAGCCGGCGGCGCGCGAACTCGAACAGCATGTGACCTGGGAATCGTGCGCGCGGCCCGGGTGGGGTCCGGGTATCTGCGGGTTGGGTGCGCGTATCTGGATCTATGGCGGTCATCGCGAATGAGATTGGCGCGATTCCATCCATCTGACCGTCGCACTGCTGATGATCGAGCTGAGTGCGATCGTTGCGGTCACGTCGCTCGTCCAGTGTTGGTCCTCGTACACGCGATCCCAGGCCATGAGCGCGACGAGACTGCTGCAGAGAGCGGTGACGGATCCGAATTGCGTGTGCATGGAGATCGCCTGCGCTATCGAGGTGATGTGCGTCACGTGAGCGGAAGGAAACGAATGCCAGTCACCGTTGCCCGTAAATAAGTGGAAGCGATGCGAATCGCCCTCGACATGGGGACGCTCGCGACCAATGACGGGCTTGAGGGCCGACTCGACAAGGTCGGACGCAATGTACGCCGCGGCGGTGTTGAGCGTTGCCGTCGCAAGTGACTCGTCGTGCGTAATCAGCGCACTGACATAGGTGATTGCGATGCCCGGAACAAGAATGCGCGTAGTCCCAAGGGGATTTACTGATTTGGCGAGACGATCGAGCGAGCGACTGTGAGTGTGACGCGCCCATTCACGCGCCTCCGGATCCAGCGCTACGGATGTGGCGATCCCTGCTGGTATTATCCATGCACGCGCGGTTGAACTCTCGCGAGTGGAAGTTGAATCCTTCTGGGCGGTCGCAGTATTCGGGATCAGGAGCAGCTGACTGATCGCGACCACGACTACATTCGAGCGCATGAATCAGAGTAGAGCCGGGGGAGTTTGGCGGCAAGGAGATTCGTCGAAGGCAATTCGCGGCTCGACCCCAAGTTGGCACAAACGCCCGCGGTGAATGAGATTATCCCGTCTCCTCATCCGAAAATGATGCCTCGTCCGTTCCTGCGTGTCGCTCCCGCGATCGCTCTGCTCGTATCCCTTCCATCGATACTCTCTGGCCAGGCGGCGACGGCCACCAAAACCACACCGACGGCATTCGACGCCGATTCCGCGCGCCTCTCCGAATTGCCATGGCGTTCGATCGGTCCTGCCATCACGAGTGGTCGCGTAGTTGACGTGGCTGTTCCCGAAGGTCCCAGATCTCAGGTCGGAGAGCGACTGGGTGAGTTGTTCTACGTCGCGTCGGCGTCGGGCGGCGTATGGAAGACGATCAACGGCGGTACCACGTGGACGCCGATCTTCGATCACGAGGCATCGGCATCGATCGGGGACATCGCCGTCGCACCCAGCAATCCCGACATAATCTGGGTAGGCACGGGGGAAGCGAACAATCAGCGCAGCTCGTCGTGGGGCGATGGCGTCTACAAATCGGAGAACGCCGGCAAGACGTGGACGAACATGGGGCTCAGGAAATCGGAGCACATCGGTCGAATCATCGTCAACCCGAGGAATCCGGAAATTGTTTTCGTCGCTGCGGCCGGTCCTCTTTGGGGAGCGGGTGGGGATCGCGGATTGTTCAGGACGACGGATGGCGGACGCACGTGGAAGAATGTCAAGAACATCGACACGCACACCGGGTTCACCGATGTGATCTTCGATCCCGAGAATCCCGACGTAATTTACGCGGCTTCCTATCAGCGGGAGCGGCGTCCTTACACCTTTGTCGGCGGCGGGCCCGGTAGCGGACTCTGGAAGAGCATCGACGGCGGCGACACCTGGACGAAGCTCACTGAAGGATTGCCGAAGGAAGATGTAGGGCGGATCGGCCTCGACGTGAGCAGGTCGAGCCCGAATATCGTCTACGCGACGATCGAGACGAAGGTGACGGGCAATGGAGCTTCGCAGGGCAACACCGAGGCGAGCATCTATCGCTCTGACGATCGCGGTGCCAGCTGGCAGAAAATGGGGACGGGGTTTTCCTATCCGTGGTACATGGGACAAATCCGCGTCGATCCGACGAATCCCGACCGCGTGTATTTCATGGGAGTGCCGCTGCAGGTGTCGACCGATGGCGGGCGAACTTTCCGCACCACCGCAACCGGCGCGCACTCGGATCATCACGCGATGTGGATCGATCCGTCCGATCCGAACCATTTGATCATCGGCTGCGATGGCGGAGTCTACATCAGCCACGATCGCGGCCGCACGGTCGACTTCGTTCCAAATCTTCCGATCTCGCAGTACTACGCGATTGCAACCGACATGCGCCTGCCCTTCTACTATGTGTACGGCGGATTGCAGGACAACAGCAGCTGGGGCGGCCCGAGCCAGACGAGAAACCGGCAGGGCATCACGAACGCCGACTGGATACGCACCACCGGAGGCGATGGATTCTACGCGCAGATCGATCCTGTCGATCCGAACACGGTGTACGGAGAATCACAGGGCGGCGACATCGTGCGCTTCGATGTTCGCACCGGTGAGCAGAAAACCATAAAACCAATCCCGGACTTTGGGGCGAAGCCGTATCGCTGGAACTGGAGCTCGCCGATGCTCATCTCGCCGTACGATCACAACACGATCTACTTCGGCGCGAACTATCTCTTCAAGAGCACCAACCGCGGCGACGCCTGGACGCGACTCGGTCCCGATCTCACGCGGCATCTCAATCGCGACAGCCTGCCCGTGATGGGAAAGATCTGGCCGCGCGATGCGATCGCGCGCCACCAGGGAACGGCGGACTACGGCAACATCAGCACGATCGACGAGTCTCCACTCAAGCAGGGGTTGCTCTACGTTGGAACGGATGATGGTGTGATCTCCGTCTCGCGCGATGGCGGGGCATCGTGGACCAGGATCACAAAATTCCCCGGCGTCCCCGACCAGACGTACGTGAGCAGAGTGGTCGCATCACGGTTCAATGAAGCAACTGTGTACGCGACGCTCGACAATCACCGCAACAATGACTTCAAGCCGTACGTGCTGAAAAGCATCGATTACGGCGCCACCTGGAAACCCATCACCGGCAATCTTCCAGCGAATGGCTCGGTACAGGTCATTCGCGAAGATCCGGTCGCGATAAATCTCCTGTTCGTCGGCACAGAGTTCGGCGTGTTTCACACCGAGCTCGGCGGCAATGCGTGGACCCAGCTCAAATACAACATTCCGACTGTCGCGGTTCACGACATCGTGATCCACCCGCGCGAGCACGATCTCGTGATCGGGACTCACGGCCGCGGCATCTACATCATCGACGACATCACGCCATTGGAGAAACTTGGCGAAGCCAATGGAGCCGGCACCTATCTCTTTCCTGTAAAGCCGGCGACGGAGTACAACCCCAACAGCTCGGTTCCTGGCGGAGCACGCGGCGCCGGCGCTACCGGTGATCGTGAATACTCGGCGCCCAATCCGGCGTTCGGGGCAATCATCACGTATTTCCTGCGCGACTCACTGCCCAAGGGCGGAGATGTCAGTCTGGCCATTTACGACCCGGCTGGAAATCGCGTCCGGGATCTGACAGCGAACAAGAAGCGTGGAATGCACCGCGTCACGTGGGACCTCCGGACCGCGCCACCATACACGGTGCGCCGTCCCGCAGGCCAGACGGGTGAATCGCGAGGTCAGCGCGATCCTGAGGGCCCGTTCGTTCTCCCCGGTAGATACACGGCGCGACTGAGCATCAAAGGATCGTCCGGCGCGCCAACAGTGCATGAAGTCCCGATCGAGATTCGATCAGACCCACTCGTTCAAATGAGTGACGCCGATTATCGGGCTCTCTACGACATGCGCGTGAGCACGGGTCGGCTTCAGGCAACGGTACAAGCCGCGGTTCGAACAGCGGAGCAGCTGAAGGAGCAGATCACCGATGTGAAGACGGCGCTCAAGACCAATACCGCGCCTGACAGCGTGTCGAAACAGGCCGATGCGGTCGACCACGAGATCTCCGACATCCTGAAACAGCTGCGCGGAGATCCCGAAGCCCCACCGGTCAGCGATGACAAGAGGGTGGAAGATCCCTCAATCCAGGAGCGGGTTAACAACCTCGCGGAAGAAATCGGGAACGTCAGCTCGCAACCCACCGCTCTTCAGCGGGCGACACTGACACTCGCATCATCGGATCTACAGCGCGAGGTCGGGAGAATCAACGCGCTGTTGCAGCGCCGGATCCCCGCGCTCAACGCTAGCCTCGACGCGGCCAAGATTCCGTGGACAATAGGGAGACCGGTCGAATTCATGAAATGACCTCTTCGCCCCTCATCAGTATCCTGTAGCGATGACAGAAACACTGAAGGATCACTTTACCCGTCTGTACAGGCACCTCGCATGGGCTGACGCGAAAGTATTCGAGAGCATGCGCTCAGCACAGAACCCGAGGAAGAAGGATCTGGAGCTCTACTCGCATATCCTCGGAGCGGAGCACGTCTGGCTATCCCGAATCAATGGATCGTCGCCAAGAGTTGCAGTGTGGCCTACGCTCTCGCTCGACGAATGCGAGAGCCTCGGTAAGGAGAATGTCAGCGCGTTCAATGGTCTGATCGCTCGCATGACTCCGGAGCTACTTCAGAAGCCTGTCACCTACCGGAACAGCGCGGGCGATCAGTTCACCTCGACCATCGAAGACATACTTACACACGTCGCGATGCACGGCTCTTATCATCGTGGTCAGATCGCGGCAGCACTTCGGGCTGGGGGCGACACCCCCAGCCCGACTGACTACATCGCATTCGTACGTGCGGCGCCGGCCGCGACGCGAAAGCTTTGACGAGGCGCGCTCAGTCCGTGTCCAGTCCTGGCTCGTCCTCCAGGCCACCGCTACCTGCCGACCCGAACTTGGGGGCCGTAAAGAATTTGCCGGTAGTCGTGTAAGGCGGATTCGCCTTGGGTCTGGCGTCACCGATTTCGTCGGTCGGATCTTCTTTTCCGCCCTCGTTGACAGCGGCGTCGGCCGCTGCCGCCAATTCCTTTTTCTCTGCCGGCGTGTCGCCTTTCTGCTCGGGGTTGCTGTCGATCATTCGTTCCTCTCGCCCGTTGGGATCATAACGGAGAGGGAGCATAGGCTGTGCCCGTTCGGATCCCATGGGTTCTACGCGATTTTTGGCTTTTCTGAGGGCGTTTCTCTAGCGACCGTCGGAACTGCCCCCGGCGGATGAGGTACCGAAGGGAGCGCCAGGTGTTCGCGAGCACGGTCCAGGGCGGAGTCGAGATTGCCGAACAGATTCTCTTCGCCGAGCTCCGCGAGCATGTCCGAACGCACCAGCGCGAACATGGGCTGTGCATGTACGTCGGCGAGCAGCAGGAGTGTTCCATCACGCTCGCAGCTGCGAGCGAGCTCGTGCAGGGCATGAAGACCTGTTGAATCGATGGCCGGGACATCGCGCATGCGGATGATCAGGACTTTGGGCTTCTTCGCGACCTGACCCAAGGTGTCCTTGAATTGTTCGGCAGCGCCAAAGAAGAACGGCCCGCTGATCTCGAACACCTCCACGCCCGGCGGAATGTCGCGCCTTCGCACCGAGTTCGGATCCGCCTCGTCGTCCTCATCCGGTCCATCGGTCAGCTCGCGCGTCACTATGCTGACATTCGTTACCTCGGCCATGCGCTTCATGAACAGAAACGCGGCGAGCACCATTCCCACGCCTATCGCTACTGTGAGATCTACGAGCACGGTCAGCGAAAACGTGGTCAGCAGCACCACGACATCGCTCTTCGGCGCTGTAAGCTCGCTCCGGAATGTTCGCCACTCGCTCATGTGATACGACACGACGACGAGAATCGCCGCCAGCGTGGCCAGTGGAATGAAGCCAGCCCATCTTCCAAAAAACAGAGTGATGAGAAGCAAGGTGAGGGCGTGCACCATTCCAGCGACTGGAGTGCGGCCTCCATTCTTCACGTTGGTGGCCGTGCGTGCGATTGCGCCCGTTGCCGGCATGCCGCCAAACATTGGCGTGACGATATTCGCCACGCCCTGTGCAATCAGCTCCATGTTGGATCGGTGACGACCGCCGATCATTCCGTCCGCCACTACCGCTGAAAGCAGCGATTCGACGGCGGCCAGGAGCGCGATCGTGAACGCCGGTGCGACGAGCGCCGTGACCTGCTCGAGGGAGACGTGCGGGACGATCAGCTGTGGGAATGTGGCGCTGATCGCGCCGAATTTCGTGGCAATCGTCTCGACTGGTATGTGGAACAGCCGCACCGCGAGCGTCGTGGCTATCAACGCCACGAATGGACTTGGGACGCGATGACTGATTCGCGGCCACAAAATCATTATCAACAGGGCGACGATTCCTACCGCGAGCGCCTGGGCATTTGCCGAATCCAGGTGCGACGCAATTGCACGCCATTTCGGAATGAACTCAGCGGGCAGATCCCCCATCCGGAGGCCCAGGAAATCCTTGACCTGGCTCGAGAAAATGATCACCGCGATGCCGCTGGTGAATCCGACGACGACGGGGTGGGGAATGAACTTGATCGCGCTCCCCAGTTTGGCGACGCCCAGGATCACGAGTATCACGCCGGCCATGATCGTCGCGACGATGAGACCATCCACGCCGTATTTCTGGACGATCCCGTAGACGATTACGACGAACGCCCCGGTAGGCCCGCCGATCTGAACGCGCGAGCCGCCAAGAGCTGAGATGAGAAAGCCCGCGATGATCGCGGTATATAGACCGCGATCGGGTGTCACGCCGCTGGCAATCGCGAATGCGATGGCGAGTGGAAGGGCCACCACACCGACGATGACTCCGGCGGCGGCATCGGACCTGAACTGCGAGCGGGTGTACGACCTGAGGGTCGTAACTGATTTCGGAACGAGCAAGTCCGTTAAGCCTCGGAGACGCAGTAAGACCGGTAGGCCCCAGTTAAAACCTACCGCATCCCGTCAAGATTGCGGCGTTTGCCACGCCCCAATAGTATCCGGTTGTGGAACTCCTCACGTCTTACCTGCGCAAATACCGCGGGCTGATCCTACTGGCGCTCGTGCTGGCGACAACCAACCAGGTCTTCTCGCTCCTGGACCCGCTCATCTTCCGGCACGTAATCGACGACTACGCGACGCGCTTCCGCGAATACAACACGTCGACGTTCATCAAGGGTGCTGGAACACTGCTGCTGATGGCGATGGGCGTCGCTTTCGTGTCGCGCGTCGCCAAGAACTTCCAGGACTATTACGTCAACGTCATCGTTCAGCGTGTCGGCGCCGAGATGTATTCGGATGGCATCAGGCACTCATTGGAGCTGCCGTATTCCGTCTTCGAGGACCAGCGAAGCGGCGAGACCCTCGGCAAGCTTCAGAAGGTGCGGTCCGACGTCGAGAAATTCATCTCCCTGTCGATCAATCTCATCTTCACGACGCTGGTCGGCGTCGTGTTCGTCATCTTCTACGCATTTTCGGTGAACTGGATCATCGTGCCTGCGTTCCTGGCGACCGTTCCGTTGCTGGGCGTACTGAGCTGGACGTTGAGCGGGCGCGTGAAGACCATTCAGAAGGTGATCGTGGCCGAGACGACGGCGCTGGCCGGATCGACTACTGAATCGCTGCGCAACATCGAGCTGGTGAAGAGTCTGGGCCTGGCCGATCAGGAAGTGGTGCGGCTCAACGCTACGACGGAGAAGATTCTCAAGCTCGAGCTGAAGAAGGTGAAGTACATCCGGAGCCTGAGTTTCATCCAGGGCACTTCGGTCAATCTGCTCCGAACGTGCATTCTGTTCATGATGCTCTACCTGATCTTCACGCAGAAGATCACGGTCGGCCAGTTCTTCTCGCTCCTGTTCTATTCATTCTTCATTTTCGGTCCGATGCAGGAGCTCGGTAACATCATCAACGTCTACCGCGAGACCGAGGTATCACTCGGCAACTTCCGCAAGATTCTGGAGACGCCCAAGGATCCAAAGCCGGTATCTCCGGTTTCGGTGAGTGATGTGCGGAAGCTGGAATTCGTGGACGTTGGCTTCATGCACCAGAGTGCCAACACCCCGGCTCTCACCGATATCTCGTTCGACGTGAATCGCGGCGAGACGATCGCGTTCGTCGGTCCGTCCGGCGCCGGAAAAACGACGCTGGTCAAGCTGCTGGTCGGTCTATACCAGCCCAAACACGGACAGGTTCTATACAATGGAGTAGATAGCACCGAGATCGATCTCGACCGGCTACGCGAGCGCATAGGGCTCGTCACGCAGGACGCGCAGCTCTTCTCGGGAACGATTCGCGAGAATCTCAAATTCGTGAATCCGCACGCCAGCGATGAGGAGTGTCTCGACGTCCTGCACAAGTCGGCGGCAAATGCGCTGCTGGCGCGCGCCGACAAGGGCCTCGATACCGTGATCGGGGAAGGCGGCGTCAAGGTCTCGGGTGGAGAAAAGCAGCGACTCTCGATTGCGCGCGCACTGCTCCGAAATCCGCACCTGCTCGTTTTCGACGAAGCTACGTCCTCGCTCGATTCGCTCACGGAAGAGGAGATCAGTCGAACGATGCGGGAAGTCGCGAGCTCACGCGAAGTAATCACTATTCTCATCGCACATCGGCTGTCGACCGTGATGCATGCCGATCGGATCTACGTCCTCGAGCGGGGCAAGATCGTCGAGGTCGGTCAGCACGACGACTTGCTCCAGCAGACAGGCCTTTACTACGCGATGTGGCGTCAACAGGTCGGCGAGCGGCGCGCGGTGCCGCAGCTACCCTCGGCTCGACCGGCCCAGCTCACGTCGGCCTGACACAACCTTCCGCCCACTCCTCTCATGGCAGACGATACCGGCAAGTTGAAGCAGGGAAATTTCATGGAAGCGCTGGATTCGATTCGCAAGGAAGCGGAGCGCCTCATGGCTCGGCGCGATCTCCCACCAGAGGTGAAGGCTGGCCTCGACCGCATCATCGGTCTTACGCGGTCCAAGTTCGACCTCGGTGGGGATATCGAGTAGTCGCAAAGCCAACTGCAACTGAAGACTACCTGCCAGGTGCAGTGAGCGGAGCGGCTTTTGGCCGCGGGCGCGCACGCGATCTCTTCCACGACCAGCCCGCAGCCCCAGGCCGCTCCGCCCAAAGCCCCTGGCAGGTAGTCTTCAGTTGAATTCTTGGTAGTCCAGTTCCAACCCAGAAACCTCCACCGGCATCCTATCCCCGCCTGAAATGAAGCTGAGCGCGGTGGTATCAGACACTATCGGACCTATCCCGTCCACGATTGGTGAAGAAAAGGCTGCAGCGCTGGACTCGATTCGGCGCGCGCAGTCGGGAGATGTCGACGCCTTCGAGCTGCTCTATCGTGAGCACTCGGGACGGATCTACGCGCTTTGTCTGCGGCTCAAAGCCGGAGATACGTCTGATGCGACGGAGCTGATGCAGGATGTCTTCGTGCGGGCGTGGCGGAGGCTGTCCACGTTCCGAGGCGATTGCGCATTCGCATCATGGCTCCATCGCCTGGCCGTCAACACGATGCTCGAGAACGCGAGAACGGACAGCAGGCGGAACGCGAGAGTCCTGCCGATGGACGACACGTCACGATTGGCAGGCGCGGCGCGGTCGAGTGGAGTGGAGTTGAAGATGGACATGGAGAACGCGATCGCGTCACTGCCCAAAGGCGCGCGGCTCGCGTTTGTACTGCACGACGTCGAAGGGTATCAACACCAGGAGATCGCGGAACAATTGGGCGTCTCCGTTGGAACGGTCAAAGCGCAACTGCATCGTGCGCGCAGACTATTGAGAGAGAGGTTGGAGCGATGACACACGAAGTCATCAGACATCTGCTCGATGACTATGTCACGGGCGAGCTGACGGAAGATGCGCGCGGCCCGGTCGCGGATCATATCGCCGCGTGCGAGATCTGCCGTGCTGAAGTTGAGAGCTTGAAAGCAATCCTGGCACGCGCTGCCGAGCTGCCGAAATCGATCGATCCGCCGACCGGCGCCTGGCTAAACATTCGGGCTGCCATCGAGCGAGACAAGAGCGCGATTGCCATTGAGAACGCTCGGTCGGAGAGATTCTGGCGGAAGCCTTATGTCCTCGCGGCGGCGGTCGTACTAGCGGCTGTCCTGTCATCGGGTGGAACGGCGCTGTACATGAATTCGCGTGACCATGACGCAGGTTCTGCGCGTGCCGCCGCTTCTGACCAGAGAATTCGAACATTGGATGAGGGAAGCGAATCGACACCCGCTTCACTCGCCGCTTTCACGATCCAGGAGAACACGTATCTGCGGAATGTCGCCGTTCTCCAGGATCTGCTCGATCAGCAGGAAGCGTCGCTCGCTCCTGAAACCGTGGCGCAGCTCAAGGCGAGCCTCCACACGATCGACGAAGCCATCTTCGAAGCCCGCAACGCTCTCGCTCGCGACCCCGCGAACAAGATGTTGATCGAGATGCTGTCAGGAACGTATCGGCAGAAAGTGGATCTTCTACGCCGGACAACCGAGATGACGCGTGGAAGCTGACACTCCCGTGGCACCCGATCGTACTCGATCGTTTGCAGCGCTTAGTCGCGTTTGCGTGATCGGTGCGGCCGCGATGCTCGTCGTATCATCGCCGCTCGCCGCCCAGAAAAAGGTCGAGCGCAAGATTCCGCTCGGAATGGAGGCCGCGCTCCGCATCGTCAACATGGTCGGCAGCGTCGTCGTCCACGGCTGGAATAAGGACACCCTCATGGTGCGCGGAACCTTGGGTTCGGGCGATAGCTTTTTCATGGGTGGCGGATACACGGGCGCCAAAATGTTCGTGGAATCGGCCAACGATCGCGATCCAAAGCCGGCACGGCTCGAGGTGTGGGTCCCGGCGCGAGCTCGTGTCTGGGTGAAAACCGCGACCGCCAGCATCGATGTGAGCGATGTCACG
>Ga0157372_10004598_pt1 | contig 14670 bp, 16 predicted proteins | sample C55metaG_FD_115307 | JGI IMG/M metagenome (GOLD analysis project Ga0157372, IMG submission 115307) | Corn rhizosphere microbial communities from Kellogg Biological Station, Michigan, USA - C5-5 metaG | ecosystem: Host-associated > Plants > Roots > Rhizosphere > Soil | place: USA: Michigan... | reverse complement strand
GCGCCCTTCGTCTAGCGGTTAGGACACGGCCCTTTCACGGCTGAAACAGGGGTTCGATTCCCCTAGGGCGCGCCACTTATTTCATACGCTTTTCCGGACGCTTGACGTTAAATCCCACCGGCAAGACACTTGCTTATTAGGTGGGGTCATGCCGTGCGCTTTATTTTAGCTTTGATAGCCGTAATGATTTTCACCCCGGCCTCCGCCGAGGAATGCAAAATCATCGGGCAGATCGCTTATTGCCACGATTGGACAAAAGACAAGGCGCAGCCGAGCGGCAAGGTCGACTGGAACAGCCCGATCAAGCAATACGGCATTGGCGAAAACAATTTCAATAGTCCCGGTACGCTCGACAACGCGATTGCCCCGCCGAGCTACTCGGACGACAAGCCGCCGTCTTATCCGTTCGGCAACGCCGTCGATTTCGGTAACGGGGTGGCCTGCCAGCGAAACGGCGTCGCCATTAACTGCAAACAATAAGTGCGAAGCCTATTTCTTTTTTTTCTTCGTCGCCGCGGTTCCATCATCGTCGTCATTGAGCTTGATCGCGGAATCCTTCAAGTTCACGACGACATTGCCTTCGAAGATCGCCACTTTTCCGTGGTCGAGCACCTCGACGCGGTCCGATCGCAGATTTCCCTCGTTGAAGGTGATCGCGACGGGATATTCCGACGTCATGTGGCCTTTCTTCGGTTCGCCGACCGCGTCCTTCAACTCACCCGAATAGCCGCCCTGCTCGGAGCGAAAGCTGATTCCGTCGAAAAGGTGCATCTGCTCGGTTTTCGAATCGTAGATCCCGCTTTTCGCGGACATCACCGTTTCGCCGCGCTCATCGGTCGTGAATTTTCCGATAATATTGGAAAGTTCAATTACGCTCGTCTTGGTGAGATCCTGCACCGCAGACTCGGCCGTGATGCTGTATGGGTGACCGTCCTTGCTGAAACCATTGAGCCTCGGCGCTTCCATAGTGAGCTTGGTGCCGGAAATTTTCAACGCGCCCACCGAGACGGGAAGCTCGCGCACATAACTCAGGGGATCGAAATAAAGCCAAAGCGACACGAGGACGAAGGCGATAGCCGCCAGGACGGGCAGCACGCGGCGCAGGAGATAGACGCGCCGGCTGTGACGCGCCGCATCCCGGAACGCGACCTGGCGGCGTTGCAGCAGTTCGTCCTGTCCGGATGAAGCGGACTGCGGGCGCGTGCGGGCAAGCATGGGAGACGAACGGCTCATGAATCTACGCCGATGAATCGCTTTGACAGGCTAGCGGAACGCCGCCGTTTCGTCCCGGCATGATAAAGGCTGCGGCAAGCCCGATCCATGCGGCAGAAACGGCCTCGGGAAAGCTACTGCCACGGTTTTACCGCTTTCGGCCGGGGCGCATATTCTCGCTGACATAGAGGAGAAAGAGAAAAAACAGCGCGAGCGCGAACAAGAGATGCCAAAGCGCATGCGGCTGCCAGAGCGAGTCCGGACGAAAGAACGGGCAATCGTTGCGGCCGAAGTTCCATGCGGCAAAAGCTGCAAGAAACGAAAGCAGCGCGGCAACGCCCCACTTATTCTCTCGCATCGCTTTTTTGCGGACCGCATTCAGCGTTTCAATCGCGACTGTGACCGCGATCAGCAGCGCGAACGCGGCATCGCCCGCATAATCGAGCACCGGAATAACCGGCTGGTGATAGGCGCCCGCTGCTTCGCAAAACAGAACGGCCAGCACCATCGTCAGCGTGAAACCGCCCCACCCCCATTCGAAATAACGCCGCAGCGCATAAGCCGTCGTGAACCCGGCAACAAGATACATCGCCAGCAAATCGAATTCGCCGCCAAGGTCGGTCTCGCTGGCATGCATCGCCATCGAACCGAAGCCGAGTAAAATCGGCAGCGAAGAAAATAAAACTGCGATGGCAGGACTGCGCGTGAACGGATTTTCGTTCCCGCGGAATTTTTCCTTCCATAACAGCCACGCGCTCATGAGGCCCGTCGCGACAAAACCGAGATTACTTACGGTATTCGCGGGCTCGCGGATCAAACCGCTTTGCGCGTATTCGCAAAAATACCGGTTCGCGGCGGACGCCGGCCCGAACCAGCCGTGGACGAGCGCGGATGCGAGCAATACGGACAGCGCCGCCGTCAAAGCGAGCGGAACCGCGAATACGAGATTTTCGGATTTCATCACGGATGAGAACAGTCATCACTCTATAACAACGGCACGCGGCAGTTTGCCTGATTTCCAAGACCTTCGCCACACGCCGCGCCGGGTGTAAACTCCCTGGCGCGAGGACAAGCGAACAGGGCGATGATTTCAACGGCTCAACTTTATCTGACGCGGCGGCTTCTATTCACCTCGTTCGTGGCAATGCTCGCGGTTTTCGTTCCTGTGCTGATGATCCAGCTCATCAGCCAGCTGCCGAAAAACGCGCTTTCCTCGGAGCTGGTCTGGCCCGCGCTTCTGGGCCTCGCGCCCACGATCTTCTACATCACGCTGCCGGTCGTCGTCGGCATCGCGAATACCTGGGCCTATAGCGAGCTTTCGACTGAGGGCACGCTGACGATTTTATACACCGCCGGGCTTTCGGTGCTGAATGTCCGCATTCCCGCGTTCATTGTCGCAGTTCTCGCGGTCGCGCTCGGCTACGTCGTCTCGTGCGAGCTGTCGCCGCGCGGCGCCACCAAGCTTGAAAACGTCGTCTATCTGATCGAGAACGATTTGAGCCCGAGCCTGATCGAGCCGCAGCGTTTCTATACGCTCAATAACGGCCGGCGCGTCATCCAGTACCAGGAGCGGCTAAATAAGAACTGGATCAAGGGCGTGTTCATGCAGGACATCGCCAGCAACGGCGACGAAGAAGTGATTTTCGCCAATGATGCGATATTCGAGCGCCGAAAAGACGAAAGCTGGATCATTCTCCGGAACGGCCATATCCAGTACCGAAAAGCGAATAGCTCCGAAGCGGGCGACAATGTCGCCTTCACCCAGATCACACGGCCGACCGGGCTTGCGGGCGAAAGTTTTCCAAAACGGAAATGGACCGGTTTTTTCGAACTCGGCGTTCGTGATTTCCTCGATCAGTATGCGAAAGCGCAAAAAGAGCGGCGGCAAGCTTCGCAATGGTGGAGCGAAGCGCTGGAACGGTTCGGCATTCCGATTCTCGCACTCGGACATACGATGCTGGGGCTCGCATTCGTCAATCTCTGGGGCGGAACGACCGGACGCGGCAGTAAATTCGCCGCCGGCATGATCGTGTGCGGAATTCTATTCCTCCACTTCATGCTCGTGCTCGCCTGCGAATTCGCGAGCAGCCAGGGCACAATGCTCGCCATGATCGTCGCGGCCGCGATGGGGGCTGAGATGCTGGCCGGCGCGGCTCTGTTTGCGTGGGCGATGCGGCCGCCACGCCTTGCCCGCGACGCGGCGCGGCGAACGCCCGCGCTCGCGACCAATTGACTAGGGTCAATCGCCGATGTGGAAGCGCTTGGCGTCGTCTTTTTCGCGCAAAAGCGCTTTTTGATAGTTGTCGGTGATTTCCTTCGGATCGCCGATTTCGCGAATGCGGCCGCTCTCGATCCAGATCACCCGCGTGCATAATTTCACGATCTGCACGACGCTGTGCGACACAAAGAAAACCGTGCCGCTCGCGCGGAAGTCGTCGATAAATTTCAGACATTTGGTCTGGAACGCCTCGTCGCCGACGGCGAGCGCCTCGTCGATGATCAGGATGTCTGCGTCGACATGCGCGCAGATCGCAAAAGCAAGCCGCGCCGTCATGCCGCTGGAATAGAACTTCACCGGCCGATCGAAAAACTCGCCAATGCCGGAGAATTCCTGGATCGATTTCATCGAGTGTAAAATCTTCGATCGCTTGAGGCCGAGGACAGCGCCGCCGACCATGACGTTTTCCCTGCCCGTCAGATCCTGGTCGAAAGCCGAACCGAGCGCGAGCACCGGCGCGATCCGGCCGCGGGTCGCGATCTCGCCATGGGTCGGCGTAGTAATTCCGCAGATCAGCTGCAAGAGCGTGGTCTTGCCGGCGCCGTTGCGGCCGATAATGCCGAGGCACTCGCCTTTCTTCACGTCGAAACTGATATCACGGAGAACCCAAAAATCCTGATAGAATTTCTTGAGCCGGCCGAACAGCATCTGCAGCAGCCGATGATCGTACACCGAATAAATCTGGTACGACTTCCCGACGTTCGCGCAGCGAATGACCCAATCAGATGACATCGACGACGACGCTCCGGAATCGCATGAAGAAGGCGTAGCCGGCGTAGAAAAAAAACAGCGCAATCACCCAAGCGACGCCATAGCTGACCAGGTCCGGCATACGGCCCAATAACATCACCTCACGGCCCATCTCGATAAATGGCGCGAGCGGATTGATGTAGCTGAGCAGTCTTTCGGGAAGAGGAGCGTTTAGTGTCGTATAGAAGACCGGCGTCGCAAAGATCACAACGGGCATGATCGACGCGATCATGAAAGCAATATCGCGCGTGAACGCGCCGAGCGCCGCAAGCAGCCAGACTATGCCGAGCAGAAAAAGAAACAGCGGAATGAGAATCAGCGGGAAAAGCAGCGCCGAAAGAGGAATGCTTCCCCGAATATACAGCTCAAAGATAAGAAAAATTACGAAGCCGATTCCTGCATAGGTCAGCGAGCGCAGCAGAGATGTCCAAGCGAGAATTTCGCTCGGGAAAATCGATTTCTTGATGAAATGCGCATGTTCCGAAAGCAGCAATGGCGCGCGCGTAACGAGCTCGGCGAACAAATTGAAAAACAGAAGACCGATGAACATCGAGAGCGCGAAGCTCATCTCCGGACCGCTTTCGACCTTAAATGTGTTGGAGAATACTGTGACGAACACCAACAGCATCAGTAGCGGCGTCGCGACCGACCAGATCCAGCCAAAATACGAAGCGCGAAACCGCTGATGAAGTTCGCGGCCGAGCACGACCCGGATCAATTCGCGATATTGCAACGCGTTATAAAACGGCTGGATCAAAAACCCCACGATTCCCTGACTGCCGCCATCGGCATAAGCAACTTTGACGGCGCTTGATTTCGCACGCATGGAAATGAGCGGCTCAGCAATGTCCGCGGGATCGGCGGCCAGGCTTAGCCGCAATTTCAATTCGCTTCGTAGTGCCAGTGAAAGGCAAGTTCCGCCCCCTTGGAAAGCCGCAAGGCATGGCGTAGCAAGCACCGTTCCCTCCGTCCACTGCCGGAATTTCGATAAAATCCAGCCGCTTTGCCGATTCCATGTCCTTGACGATCGAACCCGTTCAGAGCCGAGCCAGCCTCCGTGAGTTCATCCGGCTGCCGCGGCTGCTATATGACGGCATGCCCGGCTACACCGCGCCGCTCGATGTGGTGCGGCGCGAACTCGTCGATCCCAAAAAAGCGTCCTTCTTCAAGCATGGCCGCGCCGCCTATTGGATCGCGCGGCGGAACGGAAAAGCCGTCGGGCGAATCTCGGCCCAGATCGACGACATCGAGGGACCGGAGACGCCTGCCGATCTCGGCCAGTTTGGATGCCTGGACGCGATTGATGACCGCGACGTGGTCGCCGCCCTCTTTCAGACGGCGGAAGGATGGCTGCAGGAGCGCGGGCGCCGGGTATTCCGAGGGCCCTTCATTCTTTCCATCAACGGCGTATCCGGATTGCTGATCGACGGCCAGAGACAGGCGCCGATGGTGTTGCTTCCCTGGCATCCGCCATATCTGGAAGCGCATGTGCTTGCTGCCGGCTACCGGCGCGCAGCCAAACTCTTTTCCTTTGCACTCGATTTGCAAAAATTGGACACGGAAAAGCTGCAACAGCTCGCAGCGGGGACTCGCCGCGATTTTTCGATTCGCAGCATGCGGCTCGGCGATTTCGGCAACGAAATGGAAATCGCGCGCGCGATCTATAACGACGGCTGGCGGAAAAATTGGGGCTTTGTGCGAGGCACCGCCGATGATGCCGCGGGCCTTGCGCGATCGTTCAAACCGTTTTTGATGCCGGAGGCGGCATTTTTCATTAGTGAAAACAATCAACCGATTGCATTTTCGCTTTCCATTCCGAATATCTTCGACATTTCCGCCGATCTCGGCGGCTCGCCCGGCATTTTTGGATTGTTGAAATTATTGTGGCGGATCCGACGCCGGCGCTATCGCAGCTTTCGCCTTGTTTTTATTGGCGGAAAGACCTCGCACCACGGAACCGGAATCGGAAAAGCTGCGCTTCTTGAAACGATTCAGCGGCTTAAGCGTTATGGTGCGGAGGAACTAATTTGCGCGTGGGTACTTGAAAGCAACGCAGCATTAATCCACGCGCTGCGAAATTTTGGCTTTTCTGCGGTGGCCACTTTCGGTTTGTATGAAAAATGACAATTCGGTGTTCTAGTAAGGAGTAATCTGCAAAGATGACCGAGACACTCGATTCCCCGACTCGTACAGAACGCGGCGAAATGAATTCACCTTCCGCGACAGACCGCGTGGCTATCCAGGAGCAGCTCATCGATCTCTTCGTCAGCGACGGGATGATTGACCGCTCCGCCATGAAACCGAATGCGACACTGGATAGCCTTGGCATCCAGTCCGTCGATATCATGATGGTGCTGATGTCGGTGGAGGAAAAGTTCGGCGTTTATGTTCCGATCGACGAGAAATTGGCGGAAACGAAAAATTTGCAAGGCTTCATTGATCATCTGATTGATCGCATCGTCGCAGAACGAAAAACCAGTGCAGGCTAAAAAAGTCGTTGTTACCGGTATGGGAGCGATATCCGGTGCCGGCATCGGCGCGGGTGCGCTTTGGGCGGCGGCGCGCGACGGAAAATCCGCGATCGGTCCCGTCGAGCTTGAGCGGCCGGGGCAAAACATCATCAAAATCGCAGCGCAGGTCAAAAGATTCGATCCCGCGCAGCATATGGACAGAAGTTCTATCCTGCTTTGCGATCGTTTCACGCAGTTCGCGATTGTCGCCGCCGACGAAGCCATGGCCCAGGCGAAACTTCCGCGCGAAGAAAAAATGGGCGGCCGCACCGCGGTGATTGTCGGAACCGGCATCGGCGGTTTCACGTCGCTTGACGACATGATGTACATCTACAACGTCACCAAGGGGCGGATGCAGCCAATGACCATTCCGCGCGTGATGAGCAACGCCGCCGCCAGCCACCTCAGCATGCGCTACGGCGCAACCGGACCGGTCTTCGCCGTGTCGAGCGCATGTTCTTCCGCCAATCAGGCAATCGGCATCGGCGCGATGCTCGTTCGCTCGGGCGCGGTCGATACCGCGATTGTCGGCGGCAGCGAAGCGAGCATCGCCGCTTCTTACATTCGGGCCTGGGAACTCTTGCGCGTCCTGACACCGGACTACTGCCGTCCTTTTTCAATCAACCGTACCGGCATGACTATCGGCGAAGGCGCGGGCGTTCTCGTCCTGGAAAACGCCGAGACGGCAAAAGCGCGTGATGCGACGCCGCTTGCAACTATCGCAGGTTACGGGACGTCGAGCGATGCGAAGGACCTGGTTCGCCCCGATCGCGCCGGCGCTGCGGCCGCGATGCGCGACGCGATCGAGGAATCGGAGATATCTCCGGATCAGATCGACTACGTGAACGCGCACGGCACCGGCACGGTGATGAATGACGTGATCGAAACCGAAGCGCTACGTTCGATTTTCGGCGAGCGGCTCGGCAAGATCGCGGTCTCCTCCACCAAACCCATTCACGGCCATGCCATTGGCGCGTCGTCGGCGCTGGAATTGATCATCACGATCCACGCGATGCGCGAAGGCATCGCGCCGCCGACGATCAACTGGCTTGCCGCCGACCCGAAATGCGACCTTGATCCCGTTCCGAACGAGGCGCGCAAAATGCCGATCCGCGCCGCGATGTCGAATTCCTTCGCATTCGGTGGAATCAACGCCGCGATCGTGGTCGCGCCCGCCCAATAAGCGCGGCATTTCCCTCTCCCGCCGCGGCATCGCCGCCGGTACACTCCGCTATGGACTTCACCTCGGCGACCCCTTTTATCTGCGCGGCTTGGTGGGCGCTCGCGCTTGCGATCCTCTTCGGCTCGTCCATCTTGGCGGCGATCGAACCTCGGCTGCGGCGCGGCCCGTCGAAAACGGCCACGCCTCCTCTTTCGGTAATCGTCCCCGTCAAAGAATCCACGCCTGAGCTTGAGCCCGCCTTGGCGTCGTTGCTTTCGCAAAATTATCCGGACTTTGAAGTTCTGATTTCGGCGACCGATGAATCGTCACCCGCGATCGCGCAAGCGCGCGGTGTCGCCGCACATTTTCACCGCGTTCCCGTGCGTTTCATTGCCCGCGATCCGCACGCCGCGGACAATCCGAAAATCAACAACCTCGCGCTGCCGATCGCGGAGGCGGGCCACGATCTGATCGTCGTCAAGGACGCCACGATCCGATTGAATGACGGCCGTCTTGCAGAAATGGCCGGCCGATTCACGAATGACACGGGCCTCGTCGTTTCCGCGCCGGTTGGGATGGGGCCGGAGAGCTTCGCGGCGGAAATCGAATGCGCGGCAATGAACGGATATGTCGCGCGGTTTTTGCTCGCGGCTTCGGCGGCCGGTATGGGCTTCGGTATCGGCGCCACGATGCTGTTTTCGCGCCGCGACTTTGAGCGGGCCGGCGGAATCGCGAGGATCGCGCAGGCGGTGGGAGAAGATCACGCCATCTCGAAGATGCTGGCGGATATCGGACGAGAAACCGTCATCGCGGGCACAGTCGAACAAGTTACCGGCAGGCGAAACTTTTCCGAAGTATGGAACCGGCAATTGCGCTGGGCAGTCTGCCGGCGCTGCGAGGAGCCTGCGATTTTTTATGCAGAACTCGGTTTCAGCCCTTTTATCGCATCGCTCGCAGGCGCCGCGGGCGCGGCCGTCGTCGGGGCAACTCCGGCAACGGTCTTCGGCGGGACCATCGCGGCCTGGATTGCCGCCCATTGCCTGCTTTCGGCCGTGAAGGGTTGGCCGTTATCGTGGCGTTCGCCCTTTGCGGCGCTGTGCTTTATATTCGGTTTTCCGCTGATCTGGCTGCAAGCGCGGTTCGTTCGACGGATTTTCTGGGGCAACGTTTCATTTGCCGTCGAACGTCCGGCAAAGGACGCCGGCGCCATATAGCCTGAGATCGACATATGACGATTGACGGATTTGCCTCGGCCTTTGCGATACTTTCACTCGCGGCGTGCGCCGTTGTCGGCCTGTTCATCATCGGCAAAATTCTGTTCATCAGGCTGCACGTTTCGTTGCGACGAAGCGGACTCGCAGAGGAAAAAGCGCGGCTCGCGCATCCCCTGCCTGCGGACAATTTACTGCCGCACGTCGTCCTGCAGCTTCCGGTCTACAACGAAGGCGGCATCGTGAAGCGCGCGATCAAGGCCGCAGCCGCCCTCGACTGGCCGAAGGACAAGCTGCATATCCAGGTGTGCGATGATAGCACCGACGATACTGCGCGTTTCGCGCATGAAGCGATGAAGGAGCTTGCCGGTTCGGGCGTCGACATCTGGGTCGTGGGGCGGTCGAACCGAAACGGCTTCAAAGCGGGAAGCTTGCAGACCGGCTTGGAGAAAGTGCCTTATGAATTTTTTGCGATTTTTGACGCGGATTATTTACCGGCACGCGATTTTTTGCGGCGTTCGATGGCGGTTCTGCTTTCCGATCCGAAATTCGCGTTCGTACAGGCGCGCGCGGAATTTTTGAACCGCAATGAAAATGCACTGACGCGCACGCAAGCGCTGGAACTCGATGCACATTATGCGGTGGAACAAGCCACGCGAAGCTGGGCGCAACTGCCGCTGCCATTCAACGGCACATGCGGGATCTGGCGGCGCGCCGCGATCGAAGCGGGTGGCGGCTGGCAGGGAAAAACCCTCGCCGAAGATATGGAACTTAGCTACGCCGCCTGGCTCAAAGGCTGGCGCGGAATTTTTATCACCGCGATCGCAGTGCCCGGCGAGCTACCGGCCGACCGCAAGAGCTGGGTATCCCAACAAAAACGCTGGCTCACCGGCAGCGGGCAAGTCATCCGCACGGTACTGCCGACGATCTGGCGCGACCGTCAATTACCCTGGCCGAAGAAAATCGTGAGCTCAAGCAATATCGCCATGTGGTGGCTGAGCGCGGCGATCAATGCCGTTTTTATCGCAACGCTTTTCGCTATTTTGATGAAACCGGCTTTCACGTTCACGCTGCTTCCGGTTGCCGGTTGTACGCTATTGTTTCTGGTCGTTTTGCAGTTCGTCGAACTGCGATTGGGCAATCTTCTACTGCACGGCCGTGCACGCTCTTTTACCGCCTTTACGGGCGACTTCCTTCTCTATCTCGCTTTCACGTTTTACAAGCTGTGGCTGCACTTGCTTTCGCTGAGCAAGGTATTTTTTAACCAACGGTTCGACTTCGTGCGCACGCCGAAACGCGGCATTGAAAAAATACAATCTTGAAAATCAAGCCTTCGCGGCGCGCGCGGCTTCGCGGAATGCTTTCAGTGCCGCGTCAATCTGTTCGCGCGTATGCGCCGCCGAAATGCTGAAACGCAACAGCACTTCGCCATTCGGAGTCGCGGGCGGCAATAGCATGTTGACGTAAATGCCTTGGCTCAACAGGTTCTTCCAGAAGTCGTGGCCGCTCCTGACGCTCCGCATCCGCACGCTGCCCACGGGACCGACGGCGGAGCAAATATCGAGCCCGATCGCGTGCAAACCGGCGTGAAATGCTTCGGCATTGCGCCACAGTTTTGCGCGCAACCCCGCTTCGCCGGCGATGATGCCAAGGGCCGCGCGTGCCGAGGCGACGAGCGGAAGCGGTAGCGAGGCCGTGTAAAGATACGGCCGCGCCATCATGCGCAGCCGCCGCAACTCGGCGTGATTGGTCACGGTGAATCCGCCGATTACACCCACGCTCTTGCTGAACGTGCCGACGATCACGTCGACGTCGTTTTCCAGGCCCAGATGCTCGACGATGCCGCGCCCGCGCTTGCCGTAAATCCCCATGCCGTGGGCTTCGTCGACGACGACCAGCGCGCCGTGGCGTTTCGCGATCGCGGCGATCGACTTCAGATCTCCCACGTCGCCCCAGACGCTATAGACGCTCTCCAGCACGACCAATGTGCGCGTGCCGGCAATCTTGCTCTCGCGGAACAGCCGTTCGACATCCGCCGGATCATTATGCGCGAAAGTGTGAACCTGGGCGCCGCTCAATTTTGCCGCGTCGAAAATACTGGCATGACTATGTGCATCGAGAAAGATCGCATCATTTTTCTGCACCAGCGCCGAGATAACGGCAAGATTGGCCATGAAGCCGGTGCTGTAGATGACCGCCTCGCGGCAATCGTAGAACGACGCGATTTCGCGCTCGAGCGCCACATGGATGGCATGATTGCCGGCGGCGACACGCGACGCGGTCGAGCCCGTGCCGTAATGGATGACGGTTTCCTGCGCGGCCTTGATGCAGTCGGGGTGAAAATTCAATCCGAGATAGCTGTTGGTGCCGAACATGACCGTGTGGCGGCCGCCGACCTTCGCCTCGACGGGGCCGAGCACGTCTTCGATCACGATCTCGAACGGGTTAATTTGACCAGCAGCCAGACGATCGACGGACTCGCTAAACTGCCGCGCGCGCCGCAAGATTTCCGAATGGCGCCGTTCGTCTATGGCAGGTGGCGCGACCTTGTCGTCCGGAGCGTTGACCGCGTCCGCCGATTGCAAGCGATTTAACATTCAGAATCCCCAGTGGCCCGCTGAAAAATACTACAGTTCGCGCATCTTGCGAACCCCGTGCGGATAACGAACGGCGGGCTAAGCAATTGAGAATTAATATCAATTCAAGACGCAAACAAACCTTTCCGCGAATCAAATCTGCTGCCGGCGCATTTCCACCAATTCGCCGCGCCAGACGACTCGCCGCGCGAATCGCGCGCAGATCATAAAAACGGGCTGCAGCAGATCGCGGGCAATCCAGCCGGCGGGAGAAATCATCTGCAAACGCCAGCCGCAAGCCGCATGTAGCAATGCTTCCGCGCCGTACCAAATGGCGGCACAAAGTGCGAGCGCAGCGACGCCGGATATCGAAAGAGCATTCGAAAACACATACGCGCCCGCGCCGTTGAAAAATAAACCGCCGAGCAGCGGCTCGACAACGAATACAATGGGGTCGTGCACCTTCGTGCAGCTCGCCCAGCGCAAATGGCGCAGATAAATATCGCTCCAGCTGCGCGCGCCAATGCGCCGCCGGATACCGCTGCGAAGAAGTTTGAGCCTGCCGCCCGTTCCACGCAACGCGGTTGCAATCGCGCTATCTTCGCAAGGCCCCTCCTGCAGCCGCATCAGGCCGCCAGCCGACTCAAGGTCGCGCTTGCGAAACGCAAATGCATTGCCAAACGCAGCGGCGAGGCCAAACAGTTCGAGAAACATCTGGATGCGGAACAGATATCCGTTGCAGCTCGCGGCTTCGATCGCAGCGAAAAAATTCTTGACGTCGGCGCCATAGGGCGCGGCGGTGACCCCGACGATGCCGGGCTTCAGCCCAAGCAGCAATTCAGAAAACAAGGCAGGATCGAGCGCGACGCTATCATCGAGAAAAAGGACGATGTCTTCGCGCGCCGCGGCGTAAGCCTTCGCGACATTGCGGAGCTTCGGGTTGATGAAATTTTTGTCCTCACCGGTCAGGAGTTTCATCCGCCCGGGGCAGCGTGCGATCACGCGGCGAACAACAGGTGCGGCGGGGTCGTCGTCATGCGCAATAGCAATCAAGACTTCGCCGCGAAACGGCTCAAGATCTGCGAGCGCCTGAAGATTGCCTTCGAGATATTCGGAAACACCCTTGATCGGCAGGACCACCGAGCAGGCCGGCAGTTCTCCCGGCGCCTGATTGGGTTTTCGATACCGCAACGCCGTAACGACGACCGTCACCAGATAGAATCCCGCCATGCAGGCCCAAATCGCAGCTACCAAAAAATACATATCGATCAATTCCACAACGATCTAAACTTGGGAGGCCCAGCGGTGAAATTGCAATCGCGACCGGCGGACGCTATCAGATCGTCCGGCATCGCCCAAACGATGGTTTCATGCGTATCCCGCCCCGCCCCGGAATTGCCGATCCGCAGTGGCTCGCCGCGCACGGCCTGCAGAAGAATTTCGGCGGGCGGCCCGTCGTAAAAGGCGTATCGCTCAACCTCACGCGCGGCGAAGCCGTTGCGCTGCTCGGTCCGAACGGCGCCGGCAAGACCACCGTGTTCTACATGATAGCCGGCATCATCGCCCCTGACGGGGGCGCCGTCGAAATCGACGGCGAGGACGTGACCGCCTTTCCGCTCTACCTTCGCGCCCGCATGGGTCTTGGCTATTTGCCGCAGGAGCCGTCGATTTTTCCGGGCTTGAGCGTCGAGAAGAACATCATGGTCATGCTGGAGGCGATCGAACCCGACGTTGCGAAGCGAAAACAGCGAGCGAAAGCATTGATCGACGAATTCGACCTCGGCCGCGTGCGGCACAGCCGCGGCGAAGCGCTTTCAGGCGGCGAGCGGCGCCGGGCGGAGATCGCCCGCGCGCTTGCGGCGCGGCCCGCATTCGTTCTGCTCGACGAGCCGTTCGCGGCGATCGATCCCCTCGCCGTCAACGATATCCGCGATCTCGTCAAACACCTCAAGGATCGCGGCATCGGCGTCCTCATCACCGATCACAATGTACGCGAGACGCTCGGCATCGTGGATCGCGCTTATATCGTTCATGCCGGGCGTATCCTGATGGAAGGCTATCCCGACGAGATTCTGGCGAGCCGCCAGGTGCGCGAGATCTATCTCGGCGAGAATTTCCGGCTCTAACGCCGTTTGGCGAGCAGCGCCTTGTCGCGCGGCGTTTTCGGATGCGGCGTCAACAATTTTCGCAGCGCGCTCAAATTCGCGAACATCGCAGCAGCACCGCGTGGACGCGGCGCGTCGGCGGCAACGAGCCGCGACGGCTTGCGATAGTGATAATTGCGGTAGCCGAGGAACCGTGGCGTCCGTGCGGGGCGCGGACGCGGTTCGATCGCATCGTATTGCGCCTGCAAGCGCGCTTCGATCGCAGGCATTTCACGCGCACAGGCCTGCCTGTCAGCGGTGCCGGGATGAAAAAAAGCGGCCAGCCAATTCTTGCCGCGGATCGGCCGGCGCAGAATATATACGCCGACCCAGGCGACTCCCTCGCAGCCGGGCGCGCGGCGCAGCTCCGCGAGCAGAAGCGCGTTCAATTCTTGCGGCCGAAGTACGGATTTTCGCATGTGATTCGCCCGGCGAAATCACATGCGATTTGCGGCGGCCTGTCTACGACTCGCAGAGGTTGAAAGCGGATAAAATTTTCTACTGCGGGCTGGTGCAGCGCCATTTCTTGGGGAGACAGGCGATGCCGACATTGGAACAGGCCGCTTCGCCTTTGTCGCCCAGCGAGCAGATGCGGCAATCGTCGGTCCATTCCCTGCAGGTCGCGGGAATGCCGGCGGGCCGAACAGAACTTGCCTTCGGCTTCGGGAAATTCAGGATTTCCGCCGCCTGCGCGGGCGTCACGACAAGCAAACCGCAGCAAGCAGTCATTGCCCACAAACGCATGCCGCCTCCTAAAACCAGTATTTTCGCGCCTGCCACTCGTTCGTCCAGCCGGTGAGCGAGCCTTTGCGGAATTGCAAAAAGAG
>Ga0157372_10004597_pt1 | contig 14670 bp, 9 predicted proteins | sample C55metaG_FD_115307 | JGI IMG/M metagenome (GOLD analysis project Ga0157372, IMG submission 115307) | Corn rhizosphere microbial communities from Kellogg Biological Station, Michigan, USA - C5-5 metaG | ecosystem: Host-associated > Plants > Roots > Rhizosphere > Soil | place: USA: Michigan... | reverse complement strand
GCCTCGGTGCTTAACAACCAGGTTCACCAGTGGAGCAACCAGGGCATAAACCTTCAGGCCGGCGATTCGACCGCAAGCGGACTTGGCAATGGTCCGCTGAACGTAACTGTCACCGGTAACACCGTCGACACTCCGAACCACAACCCGCCCACGTCGGTACCCGACCACGGCATCCAACTCAATATCGCTACAACGACTGGTAATACTAATCAGGCCTGTGCCGATTTTCTGAATAACAACTCGTCGGGCAATCTGGCGGGGGGCGGCGTTGACTATCGTCTTCGCGAGCGTTTTTTGGCTACAGTACGACTCCCTGGCTACACGGGCGCGAACAACGACAACGCTGCGGTCAGAACATACATCCTGGCCCGGCCCAACACGGCAGCCCATGGCAACCCCAATGACGTTGCAGTAGCCAATAATGTGTCTGCCGGCGGCGGTGGTTATATCAACACGAACCCGGCTGGTTCGCAGTGCGCGCAACCGACAGTGCCAACGGCGCCAGCCGTAGTTACCCAAATCTTCCAGACGCCGCGTGACGCAAAGACTGACGTGCTTGCAGCCAACACAAGCCAGGCTGGCACTGACGTCGCAAAAGCTCCCGCGACGCAATCAGCTTCAGTAACTGGACTGTCTTTCTGGCAGCGCACGGTCACCGCAGTTGCGAGCTTCGCAGGTGCGTTCAGCCCGATGATCATGCCGACCGCTCACGCGGCGGAGATCAGTGCTCCGGCTGAGGCGGCTAAACCAGCGTCCGAAAATGTTCAGCAACGGACGAAGGTAATGAATCACGCCGCGCCAGCGCGTCGCGCAGTGAAGACTGAAACCACGAGCCACTCAGCCGCTCCAGCGATGGCAGCGCCGATGGCTGGTGAAACTGTCACCGCCAACATCGGCACGTTGCCCGCCGGCGGCACTGTGACCATCAAGTTCCAGGTCACGGTAAACAATCCACCGAACCTGACGCTGCTCGGTCCGCCGAGGGTCGAAAATCAGGGCAAGGTTTCCGGTACGAACTTCGGCGATGTCTTTACGGACGATCCTGAAGTCGTCGGCCTAACTCAGAAGACGACCACGCTAATTGATCTCTTCAACACAACGACCAATCTTGTTTCAAACCTGAACCCGTCGAACTTCGGCGATCAGGTGACGTTCACGGCCACAATTACTGAGAGTCCGGCGCAGGGCGGTGCAGATCCGACTGGTACGGTGGACTTCATCGACACGAACAACGGCAACGCTGTGATCTGCGACGATGTTGCAGTGGTCGCAGGTCAAGCTCAATGTCAGACTTCGACTCTGAGTGCGGTCACGCACGATGTTCAAGCGAGTTACTCGGGCGACGGGAACTTCGATCCGTCACTGAGCAACATCGTGAACCAAGTGGTTATTCCGTGTACGGCGAACCCGGTCGTGACGACCACGGCAGACAGTGGCGCCGGATCGCTTCGCCAGGCGCTCGCAGACGTGTGCGCCGGCACGACGATCACGTTCAGCCTCGGCGCAGGTCCGCATACGATTACGGCCCTCTCGCCGCTAGTGGTCGCGAAGAACGTGACCATCAGGAACAACACCGGTGATCGCCTTACGGTGACCGGCAACAACCTCGTTCGTGTGTTCAATGTAAACTCCGGCAAGACCGCGAACATCATTGGACTCACCATCGCAAACGGCAAGAGCGCTACAGCCGGTGGCGGTATTCTCAACGACGGTACGCTGACAATTGCCAACTCCACTTTGACCGGCAATAACACCGATATTGACGGCGGCGCGATCAGCAACTCCGCGACCGGTACTTTGACACTCATCAACACCACGATCAGCGGCAACAACGCTGCCGGTAACGGCGGCGGTGTCGCTAACCTCGGCGGTACGGTGACGAGCATCAACAGCACATTTACCAACAACCGTGCCGATAGTGATGCCAATTCTATAGGCACGGGTGGCGGTATCCATCACGGCAGTGGCACTACGACGCTGCACAACACCATCGTCGCAGGCAACTTCAACGAAGATGGCCCGACCGACGCTGCTGACGACATCAGCGGTACAGTCAATGCCGCCAGCTCGTTCAACCTGATCGGAACCGGCGGCGCCGGAGGTCTACTCGATGGCGCCAACAGCAACCAGGTAGGCGTTGCCGATGCAGCACTCGGCGCGCTGGCTGACAACGGCGGCATCACACAAACGCACGCATTGTTGCCAACGAGCACTGCAGTCGAGAGGGGCGGCAATGCGAACCTCCCGGCCGATACGCTTGACGTCGACAATGACGCCGACGTGGCCGAAACTCTGCCAGTCGATCAGCGCGGCACGGGCTTCCCGCGTAACGCTGATTCATTCGACCCGGACACGATCCAAACCGTCGACATCGGCGCGTTTGAATTGCACCCGTCAATCGAGAACATTGCAGACCAGACGACGAACGAAGACACGCCTAAAGGCGTTACCTTTAACCTCGGCGACGATACCGGCGCGCTGATCGCGAGCGTTACGGCGACGTCGAGCAATACGACGCTCGTGCCGAATGCACCTGCCAACTTGAGTTTCAGCGGATCAGGTGGATCTCGCACTTTGACAATCACGCCTGCCTCGAACCAGAGCGGCACCACCACGATCACTGTTACCGTAACGGCGACCAACGGTCGAACCGCGACGGATACATTCGATCTGACGGTGAACGCTGTGAACGACGCGCCTGTGGCTAACGATGATTCGTACTCCACTAACGAAGATACGCTTCTGACAGTCACCGCCCCGGGCGTACTCGGTAACGATACTGACCTCGATACGCCGCCGGCTTCGTTGACGGCAGTACTGGTAGCCGGACCGTCAAACGCGGCGTCGTTCGCGCTCAACGGTGACGGCTCGTTCAGCTACACGCCTAATAGCAACTTCTTTGGTGGCGACTCGTTCACTTACAAAGCGAACGACGGAACCTCCGACAGCAACATCGCCACAGTGACACTCACGGTGAATCCGATTAACGATCCGCCGTCGTTCACGATCGCTGCTGATCCGCCAGCGTCGGCTCAAGATGCGGGACCGCAGACTGTCAATAACTTCGCGACTAATATTTCTCCGGGACCCGGTGAGAGTGGTCAGATATTGACTTTCAACGTTAGCCCAACAGGATCAACAGGCACGCTAACGTTCTCGACGGCACCGGCGATCAACTCAACTACTGGCGCACTGACTTACACAGCTACTAACGGCACCTTTGGTACCGCTAGCTTCAGCGTGACTTTGAGTGACAACGGCAGCAACACGCCGCCAAATTCGAACACGTCAGGCGCGCAGTCGTTCACAATTACCGTGTTCCCGCCCAACGCTTCTCCGGTGGTGACCACCACAGCCGGCAATCTCGCTTACACAGAGAATGCTGGAGCCGTTGCGATTGATCCGGGTCTGACGGTCACTGACAGTGACAACACAGATCTTGCCGGCGCGACTGTTGCGATTACGGCTGGCCACGTTAGTGCTCAGGACACTCTGGGCTTCACGAACCAGAATGGAATCACTGGTGTTTACAACAGCGGCACTGGTGTCCTGACACTGAGCGGCACGGCTTCCGTTGGTTTCTACCAGACGGCATTGCGTTCAGTGACTTACACGAACAGCAGCGACGACCCGACGGCATCGCGAACGATCACCTTCACTGCAAGTGACGGTATCAGCCCCGCAGGGTCGGCAACACGTGGCATCGCTATCACTGCGGTGAACGATGCGCCGGTGAACACCGTACCTGTTGCACAGTCTACGAACGAAGACACGCCGAAGGTGTTCTCGGCAGCTAACAGCAATCAGATTTCCGTCGGTGATGTCGATCTCGGCGCAAATCCGATCAAGATCACCTTAACGGCAACGAACGGCACGATAACCCTCGGTACGACGGCTGGACTTACATTCACTCCGCCTGCCGACGGTGTTGACGACGCCACCATGATGTTTACTGGCTCGCTAGCAGCCGTGAATACCGCGCTGAATGGTCTGACCTTCACTCCGACGGCAGACTTCACCGGCGCGGCGTCGCTCCAGATCGTATCCGACGATCAGGGCAACACGGGCACCGGTGGCGCCAAGACTGATTCAGACACTATCAACATCACTGTCAACGCCGCCAACGATCCTCCGGTCGTCACTGCCACAGCCGGCAATCTCTCTTACACAGAGAATGATGCGGCGACTGTGATCGATTCCGGCCTGACGGTCACGGATGTCGACAACGCAAATCTCATGGGAGCGACAGTGGAAATCACAGGCGGCTTTGTGAGTGCGCAAGACACTCTCGGCTTCACGAACCAGAATGGAATCACCGGTAACTACAACAGCGGTACCGGAGTGCTGACACTGACTGGTACGGCTTCAGTCGCGTTTTACCAGACGGCGCTGCGTTCGGTGACCTATCAAAACAGCAGCGACGACCCGACAGCGTCGCGAACGATTACGTTCACTGCTAATGACGGCACATCCACTGGCTCAGACACGCGCGACATCACTATCATCGCCGTGAACGATGCTCCAGTTAACCATGTGCCGGGTTCGCAGGGTACGAACGAAAACACGCCGCTGATATTCTCGAGCGGCAACGGCAATCTGATTTCGATTACGGATGCGGATGCCGGAACAAATGACATCCAGGTACAGCTCACCGCCACCAACGGGACGCTGACACTCAGCGGCACGACTGGCCTGGCCTTTACAGTGAATGATGGAACGGCCGACGCAACGATGACGTTTACTGGCACCATCGCTAATATCAATACCGCGCTGAACGGCATGACCTTTACGCCAAACGCGGGCTTTAACGGCGCTGCCACGTTGACCATCGTGTCGAACGATCAGGGCAACACCGGTACGGGTGGAGCTAAATCCGATACCGACGTTGTGAACATCCAGGTTGCAACGAACCTCAGCATCCAGGATGCGCAGGTCGTCGAGCCTTCGTCAGGTTCAGTCAACATGATCTTCACGGTCACGTTGAGTGCGCCGGCTCCTGCGGGTGGCGCGTCGGTAAGCTTCACCACACAGGATGAACCACCGGCAATCAGCCACGCAGTAGCGGGTCAGGACTACACCGCCCAGTCAGGAACTCTCATCTTCGCAACAGGCGAACAGTTCAAGACGATCGCGGTGCCGGTCTTGTCCGATAACAAGAAGAATGAGACCAACGAGACGTTCCTGGTTGTCCTATCGAACCCGGTGAACGCCACCATCGCTGATGGCACGGCCACTGGAACGATACTGATCCAGAACCAGGCAGGCGGGATCCTGATCACCGAAATCCGAACCAGCGGACCGAACGGTGCTGGTGACGACTTCGTTGAGATTTACAACAACAGCGATTCGGCACACACAGTCAATGGCACCGGTGGTGGCTACGGCTTGTTCAAGATGGGAGCTACCTGCGGTGACAGTCCGGTCCTGGTCGGTGTCATTCCAAACGGCACTACAATTCCGGGACGTGGACACTTCCTGTTCACCGGTCCTACTTACAGTCTGGCGAACTACGGTGGTACAGGAAACGCCGCTGGCGATGTGTCGTTCTCGCAGGAAATCGAGAGTGACCGCAACGTCGCGATATTCAGCACCGCGTCCGTTGCCAGTATCTCGTCGGCTAACCGGCTTGATGCAGTTGGATTTGGCCCGAATGTTGGTGGCATCTGTGACTTGTTCCGTGAAGGAAACACATTGACGCCAACAGCCGGCAGTACGCTCGAATACAGCTACTTCCGTGATGAGTGCGGGAAGAAGGGCAACCCGTCACTGTTTGGTCCATGTCCGACCGGCGGCTTTCCGAAGGATTCGAACATCAACAGCGATGACTTCATCTTCGCCGATACGAATGCAACATCTACAATTGCGGGGCAGCGGCTGGGAGCACCTGGTCCGCAGAACCTCGGCAGTCCACGGCTCAATCTCTTGATTCCAGTGCTGCTGCTGGATTCAACAAAGGGAGCAGCCGCGAGTCCTAATCGCGTTCGCGATACTTCAGCGATAGGCCCGAACGCGTCTCAAGGCACACTTTCGATCAGACGTCGCTTCGTCAACAACACGGGCGCGCCGGTTACTAAACTGCGCTTCCGCGTTGTGGATATCAGCACCACGTTTGTACCGGGAGGTGTTGCCGACCTGAGACTGTTGACTTCAGGCAATATAACGGTGAATGTGAGCGATCCAGCAACATGCACGGCGTCGAGCTTGTCATCGCCGTGCACTGTGACCGTGCTTGGCACCATCCTGGAGGAACCGCCTACCCAACCTTTGGGTGGAGGGTACAACAGCAGCACGGTAACGCTGGGAACGCCATTGGCTCCGGGAGCGAGTCTCAACCTGCAATTCGTACTGGGAGTGCAGTCCGCAGGCTCGTTCAAGTTCTTCTTCAACGTGGAAGCCCTGCCGTAAGGCAGTAAGGGCAGAACGGAGCAGGAGCAGGGAACAGGTGCAGGGTAACTCCTGCTCCTGCTTTCTGCTCCTGCTCCTTTTTACGACTAGCCTTTGACGGAGATTGGCTCGGGTTCCGGTTGGCGCCCGCCGCGTGCGGACTCGGGAATCAGCGGTGGTGGGTTTGCTACCAGCACTTCCAGTGCAGCGTCGAGCACTTCGCCGATGCCCGACACAAACACGATCTGAAGATCATTTTTGACATCCTCGGGGATATCGTCGGTGTCAGCTTCATTCCGGCTCGGCAGGATAATACGTTTGATCCCCGCTCGATGTGCCGCCAGCACCTTCTCTTTGACACCGCCGATCGGAAATACCAGACCTGAAAGTGTGATCTCACCCGTCATCGCAGTGTCTGGTCTGACACGGCGTCCCGTGTACAGCGCAGCCAGCGCCGAAGTAATCGTCACGCCCGCGCTCGGTCCGTCCTTAGGAATCGCTCCAGCCGGTACGTGCAGGTGAACTCCATAGTCTTTGAAGAACTCGGAGTCGATTCCAAACTCCGCCGCATGTGACCACAAGTACGACTGCGCCGCGCGCGCCGATTCCTGCATCACTTCGCCCAGCTGACCCGTAATCGTCAAACCTCGTCCGCCCGGCAGCAGCGTCGCCTCGATAAATAGGACTTCGCCGCCCATCTCGGTCCACGCCATGCCTGTTGCCACACCTGCCGGCAACTCCTTACGCGCCTGTTCCGGATAGAAGCGCGGCGGCCCGAGATACTCACGTACATCCGCCGCAGTGACGGTCACAGATTCTGCCTCACCCTGCGCAATCTTCAGCGCCACCTTGCGAGCGATGCTGCCAATGTTTCTTTCCATCTGGCGCACACCGGCTTCGCGTGTGTAGCGCGCGGCGAGCAACTCGATGGTGTCGTCGACGAGCTTGAGTTGCGCATTGTTGAGTCCGTTTTCGGTGATCTGTCGTGGTACCAGATAACGTTTAGCAATCTCGAGTTTTTCACGATCGCTGTAACCTGCCAGCGCGATGATCTCCATGCGATCGCGCAGTGGAGCAGGAATCGGACCGAGCTGGTTTGCGGTCGCAATGAAGAAGACCCTCGACAGATCGAACGGCAGATCGAGATAGTGATCTCGGAAGGAGTTGTTCTGTTGCGGATCGAGGATCTCGAGCAGCGCCGCAGCCGGATCGCCGCGATAGTCGTTTCCGAGTTTGTCGATTTCATCCAGCATCAGCACGGGATTGTTCACTCCCGCACGTCGAATAGACTGGATGATGCGGCCCGGCATCGCGCCGATGTACGTGCGGCGATGGCCGCGCAACTCAGCCTCGTCGCGCACGCCACCTAGCGACATCCGCTCAAACTGCCGGCCCAGCGCGCGTGCGATCGACCGTCCGAGTGACGTCTTGCCGACTCCCGGCGGACCGACAAACAGCAGTATCGGACTCTTCGTGTCTGGCCGCAGTTTAATAACTGCCAGAAACTCGAGGATGCGTTCTTTAACATCTTCGAGACCGTAGTGATCTTCGTCCAGAATCTTGCGCGCTTCGGGGAGGTCCAGCTTGTCTTCGGACGACTTCAGCCACGGCAGTTCGAGAATAAACTCAAGGTAAGTGCGAATAACGTGATAGTCAGGCGCTGCGGGCGGCAGCCGTTGCAGGCGTTTCAACTCACGCTCTGCTTCGTCGCGCACCTCCTGCGGAAGTTCAGCTTTCTCGAGCCGCTCGCGCAGTAACTCAGCTTCAGCGGCCTCGCCAGTCTCGTCTTCGCCCAGTTCCTTCTGGATCGCGCGCATCTGCTGTCGCAGGACGTAGTCGCGCTGAGCCTTGTCCATTTCAGTCTGCGCTTCTGACGCGATCTTCGTGCGCAGTTGCAGTATTTCGAGCTCGCGAGCGAGTGCGGAATGCGCCAGGCGGACGAGCTCGTCGGCGGTATTTGCTTCGAGCATCTTCTGCTCTTCCTCGACGCCAAGAGTGAGGACGGAGGCCAGGAAGTAACACAAGCGAACCGCTTCGACAGATCCAAGCACCGCAATGCGCACTTCAGGAGGAATGTTTGGCAATAACGACATCGCCTCCTGCACCATTTGCTGAACGTTGCGTTTAGCAGCCTCGACCTCGTCGGAATCCACGACACCCGGTTCGGGCAGGATCTCTACCACAGCGCGCAGGAACGGATCTTCCTGCTTCCACTCGACGACGCGAATGCGTTCGGTGCCCTGCGCGATGATGCGCATTCCATTCTCAGAGCGCTCCATCCGCTTGATCATCACGAGCGTGCCTACCTCGTAAAGATCGTCGCGTTTGGCGTCAGTGTCATCTGAACGGTCCGGACGGACGGTTATACATCCCAGCAGTTTTTCCGGAGTTGAAAGAGCAGCCTCGACGGCAGCCAGCGAGCGCGGCCTTCCGATACCCAAGGGAATAACCGTCTCGGGAAAGATCGTTAGGTTTTGGAGAGCCAGGACTGCGATCTCAAACCGTTGACCTGGTGACGCGGTCGCGGATGGCACTACATTTTCAGAAGGTTCCGGCATGAGATTATTCCTGTTCGCGATGCACGTCGATGATTAAGAATCCGTCCCTGTAATCGCGTCGTAGCGATGCGCCTTCAATCGGGGCGGGAAACTGTATTGATTTCTCGAAGCGGCTGTAAGTGATTTCCATCTGATGATAGACGAAACCATCACGATAATGCGTGTCGCGCCGGCACCCACGAATCGTCAAAATCGAACCGCGCAATTCGATCTCCAACTCGTCTGTGCAAACACCCGCAAGGTCGACTTTCACGACCCAGCCGTCAGACACACGATAAACATCGGCGGCTGGATTCCAGAGACGCCCGGACGGTACCACTCGCCGGCCACCCTGGATCAGCGAGAAATCACGATTCGTGTTTCGCATGGCGCAGATTAAACCTAAAAGGCGCGCAATATTCAAATAGGTCCTATAGGTCGTATAGGACCTATAAGACCTACATTGATGTTGCTCGATCAGCCGAAAACCCTGTTCCAGAACGACGAACCCTTCGAGATCTCCTCGATAGCGTCCGCCAGTTCGCGATCGTTTCGTGTCTCGACGGCGATGTCAGCCATGGAGATCACTCCAACCAGGTAGCTATTCTCGTTGCAAACCGGAATGCGGCGTACCTGTTTGTCTCCCATCTTCCGAATCACGTCGACAACGCGATCGTTCGGATGCGCAGTGTGAATATCGACCGACATGATGTCTTCGGCACGAGTACTGGCGCAATCCTTGTTCTCGGCAACAGCGCGTATGACTATATCGCGATCAGTAATTAAGCCAATCAGTCTGCCGCGAGCGTAATTGCGGCCTTCATATTTTATTGGTTCTCCTTCTCTGCCATTACCGACCGGAGTGTCATACTCGACCACCGGAATCACACCCGTGTCTTCCTGCTTCATCATCCGACCGACTTCCACGAGCATTGTGTCGCGTGTGGCTACCACCAGATCGCGCGTCATGATGTCGCGGCAACGCAACCGGGAGCGCTCAGGAGCGTAGTATTCTCGGTCTCGGCCTCCAGAAAGATCGCCGCGTATGTCGTAAAGCGAGCTGCGGCGGCCCTCATCGCGACCACGTTCACGATAGTCGCCGTATCGTGGTTCGTCGTAGTCATAATCGGCGCGTTCGCCAAATCTGCCACGGTTGTAGTCAGGCCGCCGTTCTGTATCGAACTGACGCCGGTTTCTGTATTGCTCGTCGTAAGCATCGAACTGTTCGCGTCTATAACGCTCTTCCCGGGGATCGTTCCTGTCGTCCAGGTCCTCTCTATATCTGGCCATTGCTTCCCTCCTTACCAGGATCATGAAAACCTTGGGGGCTTGGGGGCAATTAAATCTGTTCCACCTCCGCGATCAATTGCACTCGCGACGTTATCTCGAGCGTACCGACCTCGATCGGCGTGGCCACGGCTCCTGCCTGCGCCGCCATCGATTCCATGCGATACATGGGCTGAGGTGGTCGTGGTTGAAATCCTTCTTCCTGAACCTCGACGACGCGCGTGACGCGACCGCCGAGTGCCTGCGCGATGACTTGCGCTTTACTCATTGCCTCACGCGTCGCTTCGCTGAGCGCTCGATCGCGCGCCTGGCGGTCCTGACGCAAGGTGAAAGCGATTCCGGCAACGTCGTTCGAGCCGGCTTGTGCTGCGGCATCGATCACCGTTCCTACTTTAGTCAGATCGCCCATCGTGACGGTGACGCTGTTGCGTGCTTCATAGCCGACGATTGTGGGTGGTTGATTTTCCTTGTAGACGCGTTGCGGCTGAAGACTGTAGCCACTCGTTTTGACTTCAGCGCCCGTTCCGGCGGCGGCTTTTAGCGCGCGCACGACTGCGTCAGTTTTCGTTGCGTTTTCCTGTTGTGCATCTATGGCGCGTCTGCCTTGCGTGACTACGGCGATAGTCAGGATCGCTGTGTCGGGTTGTGCTTGAACGATTGAGTCGCCGGCGACCAACACGCGTGTCAATCGCCTGCCGTCACCAGCAGTGGCTACGCCTTGTGCGTCTCCTTCACGGAGGGGCGTGATGGTTTTCGCTTCAAACGGAGTGCCTTCCATGAAGGTGGTCATCACCTCTTTGGTTTCGCCGACCGCTTCAACGTTCGTCGACTCCTTGAACCACGAGTTCTTCTCGAAATTTTTGGAGTTCAGAATTAAATATTTTTTGTCGGCATCGACGATTAGCCAGCCGCCGGCTTCGACGGTTTTTTGTAGTTTTCCGCGTACGGTGATTTCTTTTGCGTGCAGGACGGTTGCAGCGCCGAGAATAACGGCTATAACGGCCAAAAGGCCTGTTCTAAGTGTTAGTCGCTTCATAGTCTCTCCTCTTCTGGTCCTAGAATCTCACAGCCGGGAGAGAGTTGAAACGGGCCGCGAAGATTAGGAACGCGCGAGCGAGAAAAACTTGCTGGCAACTTGTGATTCTGGTTCTGCAAAACGTGTTTTGTTACCATCCATCCCATGCAATCATTCGATACTAAGACTGACGACGGAGCACCGCCCTCCAGCCCCACAGAAACTTTAGTTGTGGGCGGAATCGATGATCTGCGGCCAGGCGCCTGCATCAGTGTTGAGCTACCCGATGGCAGCGAGCTAGCTGTATACAACGTGAATGGCGAATACTATGCCACCGAGAATTTCTGCCCACACCGCGGCGCACGACTGACTGAAGGTGCGTTATGCGGGCACGTGATTGAGTGTGGACTGCACGGGTGGCAGTTTGATGTCAGGAGTGGGGAATGCTTGACCGTGCCGGATAGGATCAAAAGCTATCGCGTCAGAGTTGAAGAGGGGTTAGTGAAAGTGGAGGTCGTTTCACAGGATTTACAGAATTAGACATGATTACATGATTGAATCTTGTAAATCCTGTCTAATCTTGGAATCCTGTCTAACTACCCGTCGTTCCCAATCGCCTCAACCGGACAACAGCTCAGCGCCTCATCACAAAGCGCCTTCTCATCGTCAGTCTCCGGCTGCTTGTAAACAAACGAGTAGCTGTTCTCATCGGACCGCATGAAGTTGTCCGGCGCGGTGTCGCGGCAGACGTCGCAATCGATGCACGACGAATCCACGTAATAAGAACCGCAGACGTTCTCTTTTACTTTTTCGTTTTTGTCAGGCACGCCGAATCTGGCCGTCAGGGATGCGTCATCTCCTGTGCGATGACCCACTGATCAAACTGTTCACCCGTCAGAAAACCGAGTTCAATCGCGGATTCGCGCAAACTGATTTTCTTCTTGTGAGCATTCTTTGCAACCTGGGCGGCTTTGTCGTAACCGATGTGAGGGTTCAGTGCGGTAACCAGCATCAGGGAGTCTCTTAAATGCTGGTCAATCTGTTCCCGATTGATCTCAATTCCCGAAATACAAAACTCGACGAAGCTGTGTATAGCATCGCGCAGCAGCCTCACCGAGTGGAGAAAGTTGTGAATCATCACGGGCTTGAATACGTTCAACTCGAAATTACCCTGCGATCCCCCAAAACTGGTCGCGAGATCGTTTGCAAACACCTGCACCGCGACCATCGTTAATGCTTCGCTCTGCGTCGGATTGACTTTACCCGGCATGATCGACGAACCCGGCTCGTTTTCCGGCAGAACCAACTCACCCAAACCGCAGCGCGGTCCCGACGCCAGCCAGCGAACGTCGTTCGCGATCTTCATCAACGATGCAGCCAGCGTTTTGATCGCGCCGCTCGCAAACACCAGCTCGTCGTGCGCTGACAGCGCCGCAAACTTGTTTGGTTGCGATCTGAACGGCAAACCCGTCAGCTCCGCGATCTTTTTCGCGGCGCGTTCCCCAAACTCCGGATGTGAATTCAATCCCGTTCCGACGGCTGTGCCGCCGATTGCGAGGTCGAGCAAACCAGGCATCGCGGCTTTCATTCGATCGATATCGCGCTCGACCAGATTCGCCCAACCCCCCATCTCCTGACCGACAGTCAATGGAGTTGCATCCTGAAGATGTGTTCTTCCGATCTTCACGACACTCGCAAACTCTTGCGCCTTTGCCTGGATCGCGTCCTGAAGTTCACGAACGCGCGGAATAAGTTTGTTCAACTGCTCCGCGGCGGCGATGTACATCGCGGTCGGAAAGGTGTCATTTGACGACTGCGACATGTTCACGTCGTCGTTCGGATGGATCGGTTTTTTACTTCCCAACTCGCCGCCGGCAAGCTCGATCGCGCGGTTGGAGATCACTTCATTCGCGTTCATGTTGGTTTGCGTGCCGCTGCCGGTTTGCCAAACACGCAAAGGAAAGTGATCGTCGAGCTTTCCTTCGATCACTTCGTCGCACGCCTGCACGATCAATTTCGACTTGTCGGAGGGGAGCTTGCCGAGGTCTTCGTTGACGAGCGCGGCAGCCTTCTTGAGAATGCCGAGCGCGCGAATCATCTCACGCGGCATGCGGTCGTCGCCGATGTTGAAGTGATGTAGCGACCGTTCGGTTTGCGCGCCCCAGTAGCGATCAGACGCCACTTCTATCGCACCCATCGAATCAGTTTCCACTCTCGTAGCCACAAAGTGATATTGCCACAAAAAGGCACAAAAAGCACAAAAAGATCAACCCGATCATTTTGCGCTTTTTGTGCCTTTTTGCGGCTTCTATTTGCCTTTTTGTGGCTTAGCGGCCTATCGCGTCGCCGACGTCTTCGATTGCTTCACCAACTTTCCTGCGGGCTTTGCCGAAGCCTTCTTTTATATTGCCACCAGCGTCTTCGGCTCGACCCTCAGCCTCGAGTTCATCGTCGTCGATGGCTCGACCGATAGTTTCCTTAGTTTTCCCTTTTGCCTGATCCAGTTTTCCCTCTAGTTCGTCTCTATTCGGTAAACCCATGTCTTAACCTCCCTTAGTTTTAGTAATGCGTTACTCCGTCCGAACGTGCTCGCCTCCGAGCTCAGTCAACAAGTCTTCAAGGCGGTCGACTTCTTCATCGCTGCGTGCTTCCACGCCGATCAAGATTCCACCACCCTTGATTCCAGCTTCGTAAACCTTCGCGCGATACTCAGGAATTCCCGCACCGACCAACGCGCCAATCACTCCGCCCGCTGCTCCACCAGCGCCCGCGCCGGCGAGTGCGGCTGCGATTGGACCAGCAATTACGAGATTGATTCCCGGCAGAAATAGCGTCGTTCCCACTGCCGCAATCGCGGCCAGCACGGCACCGACAGCTCCGCCCGCAGCAGCGCCAATGCCCAAACCATCGGCAGCGTGCGAGCGCGTCTGAATAGCAAATTCCTTCGTTCGAGTAGCGTCTGACATGAGCACACTGATATCGTCGCGTGAAAAACCTCGCTTCAATAGCGCATCAACCGCTGACTCAGCAGCTACTTTGCTCTTAAAAAGTGCTGTCACTAATCGTGCCTTGGTCATACAATCCTCCCCCAACAAACAGTGTCTTTCACCTGACAGGGGCAACCGTTGTGCCGAGTGGCGAGGCTGCGAAAATGTTGAATTTACTTAGAGATTATTTTCGCGTACGGGCATAAACCATCCACCCGACGCGATTGCTGTTTGACTTTCGTACGGACGTTAAAGATTGAACATTCTGCAGATCAGTTCGGCATCATCATTCGGCGGCGGCGAGCGTTATGTTGCTGATCTCACGAACTCACTGATTGCGCGCGGACACAATCTCTTCGCAGCGCTGCGATCGGGGTCTCCCCTGATTCGTCACCTGAAGTTGCCGAAGGAAAACATTCTGACTCTTCCGTTGCGCAACGCGATCGACGTGCCGAGCGCG
>Ga0157372_10004596_pt1 | contig 14671 bp, 9 predicted proteins | sample C55metaG_FD_115307 | JGI IMG/M metagenome (GOLD analysis project Ga0157372, IMG submission 115307) | Corn rhizosphere microbial communities from Kellogg Biological Station, Michigan, USA - C5-5 metaG | ecosystem: Host-associated > Plants > Roots > Rhizosphere > Soil | place: USA: Michigan... | reverse complement strand
CCGCAGGCCACCTGCATTCCTCGCGGCTTATTCAGGAGAACCTTAAGGTCCCTTAATCGGTTCTTTACATCACTCTCATCTCTATTTCACAGCTGCTTTACTCGTCGCGACGCGACTCGCCCCATTCTTTAAACAACCGAAACAGCACGGGCCTCTCCGCTGAGCACACACGCAAACCAGCGTGATTCTTGGCCCTGCATTCGTGCGTCTTCAGTTACAAAAATCTCTTTTCGCGCTAAGGAAGCCATGAACGCATCCGTGTTCTCATTTGCCAACCGTCTGCGCCTCGCGGCGCTCGCACTTTTCGCGTTACTCTTCGTCTCCACATCATTCGCGCAATCCACAAACACACTCCACGGCACCGTTACCGATGCCACTGGAGGCCTCCTCCAGAAGGCGACGGTGACGGCACGTGACAACGCCACCGGCCACACCGTCACCGCCACCACGGACGATCAGGGCCACTTCACAATCTCCGGCCTGGCCGCAGGTACTTATACCGTCCGGGTCTCCGCGTCGGGCTTCAGCGCCCAGACCAAATCCTCCGTGCAGGTTACAGCGGATACTGCCGATCTCACCTTTGCGCTCGCCGTCGGCTCCGCTAGCGACAACGTGACCGTGGCCGCCGATCCCACGCACTCCATCGCGGTCGCGCTCGCGCCCATGACCTCAAAGTTGGATCAGACTTCAGCGGAGACGCTGATCACTACGTCGTTCATTAATAACTTCACCTCGCCTGTCTCCGACTATGGTGAGCTCGTTCAGATGGCGCCTTCCACATTTACTCTCTCGAGCAACGGCGTAGGGCTCGGGCAGTCCAAGACCTACTTCCGTGGCTTCCCTGACGGCGACTACGACATCGATTTTGACGGCATTCCCTTCTACGACACCAACACGCCCACACATCACTCCTGGGCGTTCTTCCCGGCACAAGCCGTTGGCAGCATCAATCTCGACCGCAGCCCCGGCAACGCCACCACCATAGGGCCTACGCCTTTCGGCGGCTCGACGCACCTGCTCTCGCGCGATCTCTCGCCGGTCGATTCGCTCCGCTTCACTCTCTCCGGCGGCTCCTTCAATACGTATCTTTTCGATGTTGCCTTCGACTCAGGCCCGTTCGGCCCCGGCAAGAAGTTCAACACCGATATCGATATTCATCATCTGCAGTCGCATGGCTACCAGAGCCTAAACAATCAGCAGTACAACGCCGGAGACATCAAGCTTGAGTACCGCATCTCCGACAAGACCATCCTCACCGGCTTCTCTGAGGTCATCTGGGTTGATGCCAACACTCCCAACTTCAACGCCACCCGCTGCCAGATGTACGGCGTCACCTCGTCGGCCTACAACTGCTTCATCTCAGGTTCGACGCTCTACCCCTATACCGGCGCCGGCATCAACTTCCTGTTGACCAACAACTCCGATCCGTACCTCTATCTCAATACGAAGTACAACTACTACCACGTGCCAACCGACTTCGAGTACGTCGGTCTGCACAAGGAGTTGGCGCACAACTGGAACCTCGACTTCAAGCCCTACACCTACAACTACGACAACTCGGAAAAGTATTCGAACGTCACGCCGATCACTGACCAGACGACCATCAATGGCTCGAAGACCTATCTCGGCATGGCCATCGCGCCCTGCAATGTCATCGTCACGAGCAAGAAGGGTGTCAGCGCGATTCCTTGCGGCGTTGACAAATACAACAGCTACCGCAAGTATGGCGAGACTGCTGAGCTCTCACAGGTCACTAGGCACGGGGTCTTCAGCGCAGGCATGTGGTACGAGCGGGCCAACACCAATCGTCACCAGTACCCGTCGGACCCCGTCAACGGCTGGGCCGACCAACTGCTCCCAAACTTCGCCGAGAAGTTTGTTACCAACTCCTACCAGCCCTTCGCTCAGTACCAGTGGCATGTCACGAACCGCCTCGACCTCACACCCGGCGTGAAGTTCGCGTATTACACCATCGGCACGACGCAGTGGGCCGATGATGGCAAGACCATCGGCTGCCTCGTCCCTGGCGTCTGCGATCCCAACAAGAACACTCTGATAAATCCAAACGCCTTCGTCAACAACGGCGGCAGCTACTTCGCCACGCTTCCTTCTGCCACGGCGAACTTCCGGTTACTTCACAACATGTCGGTCTACGGACAATTCGCGCAGGGCAGCATCGTTCCGCCCTCTTCGGTCTTCGACTACAAGCAGAACACCAACGGTACGCTCCTCGGGGTCGGGCAGCTGCCCAAGCAGCAGATGAACACTACCTACCAGACCGGCACGATGATCATCTTCAAGAAGGTCACCTTTGACGCCGACTACTTTCACATCCACTTCGATAACAGCTACTCCTCCACCTCTGATCCCACCAGCGGCGAGCCCGTCTTCTTCGCGCAGCCACCTTCCGTCACACAGGGCATCGAAGGCGAGAGCAACATCCACTTCGCTCACGGTCTTGGCGCGTACCTCAACGCCAGCTACAACCACGCTGTGTACACCGGTTCCCAGACCGTCAGCTGCACCTCCGGCTCCGCCGGTTGCAGCTCCACCACACCCACCATCAGCGTCAACGTACCGAGTGGCATGTGGGTCCAGCAGACTCCCTCTGACGTTGAGACCATCGGCCTCACCTACCAACACGGCTCGTGGGACGCCGCCTTCTTCAACAAGCGCATTGGCACCGAGTATATGGACAATGGCGCCTATCACAACCAAGGCGCCGTCGATCCATTCAACGTTTCCAACATCTTCTTCAACTACACCATCCGCAGCAACAGCCGCTTCAACGGCACCAAGTTGCGCCTCAGCATGAATAACCTATTCAATCAGCACTCGATCAACGGTATCAGCTACAACAACAGCGCCGTTGCGAACAACATCGCCGCGAACGGCACCACATATGCCGATCCGTTCAGCGGCACGACGGCTATCAGCGGCCAGGACAACATCAGCATCCTTGCCGCTCGCAGCATCATGCTCAGCGTGACTTTTGGCACCTCTTCCAGGCGCTGACCATCCATTTCGCAGCGAGATCAAACGCCCTCTCCGTGATCACACGGAGAGGGTTTTCTTCTTGCCATCTGATTGACCGCAAGGAGTGAGTTGCGGGATTGTTGACTTGTGAGGTGGCGCGGAATCACCAATAACAGATCAGCTGTGTCCCTAAAAAGCTGCGAGAATGCTTCTGAGGCGTATCGTGCGGCTACTGCTAATTGAAGATGAGGTTCGACTTGCGGAGAACATCGCAGAGGCTCTCCGGGAGGCTGGATTTGCGGTGGACCATGCAGCCGATGGGCCCTCGGGTTCCTACCTGGCAGAACAGAACGTTTTCGATGCGGTGATTCTCGACCTCATGTTGCCGGGAAAGAGTGGGCAGCAGGTCTTACACGACCTGCGGGCGCGAAGACTTCACACACCGGTATTGATCCTTACCGCCCAGGAGGGCAAAGAGTCAGTGGTCGAGTTGTTGAACCTGGGTGCTGACGATTATCTTGCGAAGCCGTTTGATCTTGGAGAACTCATCGCTCGTGTAAAGGCGCTTATCCGCAGGTCGAAAGGAACCGCAACACCGATCCTGAGGGTCTCTGATGTGGAAGTGGACACGATTCGTCAGGTAGTTCGCAGGCGCGGTCAGGTCATTGAGCTTTCACCCACTGAGTTCCGCATTCTCGAATATCTCGCTCACCGGCCCAAGATGATCGTCTCCAAGAGAGAGATGCTGGAACACCTCTACGATTTGGGCTGGGAGCATCACTCCAATGTCATTGAGGCGCATGTTTCCAATCTTCGTAGAAAGTTGAATTCGGTCGATGCGGAGCCTCTGATCGAGACATTGAGGCAACGTGGATACAGATTGCGTGGAGAGGAAGCATGAAATCCAGCAACAGTTCCATCACCAAGCGTCTGATTGTCTCAGTGTTGGTTTTGGAACTCCTGGCCGGAGCGATGCTGATTGGTGCAGTCGCGGTCAATGAGCAGCGAGTGCAGTACAAAGCGTTCGATGCGAATCTGCGGGCAACATCCAATGCGCTCCTCGGCGCAATACAGGAAGACTTGAACGACGCTGTCCGACTTGACTGGGCGAACAGCGCGCTCCCAAGCGACTCCGTTTTGCGCGTGACGGATGAACACGGAAGGCTCCTGGGCTCCGAAGGGAACATCCCGCCTCTCCTGTTCAAACCAGATACGTTTCAGGCCGCGCACATCGATGGTCGTTCCTATAGGTTTTTCACGCTGGCAGGCGAGAAGATCCTCGACCCAGATCAGGGCGGTGGAATTCACCACCGAGTGACGATCGTTTACGGATTGCCGGACGGGCATGTCCAGCATGAGGTAATGGAAGCGATTAGCTTCTTCGCTGTTTGCACCATGATTTTGCTTGGAATCACAACACTGTTACTGGTGTGGTTGATTCGAAGACTACTCTCCCCGATCCACGCACTTGCCGATGCTGCCTCTGAAATCACATCGACTAGCTGGCATTTTGAGCCGCCTTCGAGTGCGAGCAAGTTCGCGGAGTTGCGTCCGCTCACATCCGCCATCGAGAAGACGATCAGTCGGCTTCAACGCTCATTCGAACAGCAGAAGCGGTTTACCAGCGATGCTGCGCATGAGCTGAAAACAGACCTCGCCATTATTAAATCCTCATTGCAACTGCTGTCGATGAAGACGCGCACAGTCGCCGAGTATGAGCATGGTTTGTTTATTGGACTCGACGACCTGACCCGCCTCGAACGCACCGTACAGAAGATGTTGACACTGGCGAGACTAGAGCAGCCAGAATCTGCGGGAAGTCAGAGATGCCGGATCGACGAAGTGTTACTAACTGCGGTAGATCAGGCCTTTCCACTTGCAGATTTGCGAGCAAACATCATCGCCATCTCGTCGCTTCCTCCGACAACTGTGCCGCTCGATAGCGGGGACGCAACACTGCTTTGCTCCAACATCCTCTTGAATGCCTTGCAACACAGTCCAGAACATGGCAGGGTCGAGATTACTTCCGTGGTTAAGGACCAGCGGGTGCATTTGTTCATACGAGATTATGGCGAAGGTATCAAGGATGATGATGTGTCGCTCCTCTTTGAGCCTTTCTACCGTGGAGATCCGTCCCGCAGCCGGAAGAGCGGCGGGACGGGATTAGGACTCTCCATCTGCAAAGCGATCTGCGACAGGGTTGGCGGAAGCATTTCGATTGCGAACCATGCAGACGGCGGGGCAATTGTCACTGTCACTCTGCCTGCGTCCACGGTCCGTGATGCCAGCGCGACCGATGACGCCCCTAAGTATTCACATAGTTCTCGATGACACTCACCGATACGTCTAAGGCTGAGCTTCAAATACCATCAGCGTAAACGTGCCTGGCAGTACTGGTCCTCTGCGGCCGCCCGGAGGTACGGGACCGAACTTTGCAGACACCACAAATAGACGATGGCTCACTGAATCGAATGCCATGCTTCGCGATCCGATTGGTGTAGAGATCGTTTGGAGAACGTGATACTGGTCGGGGCTGTCCTGGTGGACTACCGTCAAGGTGCCGTCACTGTTCGCAGCAAACGCATTGGCTGTCTGAGGATCGTACCCGCCGCCGTCTACTCCCTTGCCGATGGGTGCAGTTGCGGCAACCTTACCCGCCTTATAGTCCGATACCGCCATCACACCGCTGCGGCATCCACTGAAGAGTCGGTGATGGGTCGTGTCGATGGCCAGCGAGACCGGATGTTCACACGGAGCGGTCGACCAGCGGCGCGTCACCGTAGCGCCCTTGGTATCGATTTCCACGATCTCGCTCTTGTCCGTGATATTTGCATATAGTTTGCCGTCGCCAGCTGAAACCGCGTACTCGGGTTTGCCCCCAAGCGGCAGGTTCTTGATGAGATTTCCTGTGCGTCCGTCGATGACAGTGGAAGAGTTTGCGTCGCCATTGAGGCTGAAGACGCGGCCCGAGGGCTCGTCGAACACGATGGCATCGGCGTCTTCAGCTGCCGGAATCCTCTTGAGCACTTTGAAGGTCTTAGCGTCGAAGATCACCACAGATTTGTCTTCGCTCGACGTGGCGAACCCATATCCGCTGGCCGAATCGATCGCTGTCCCGTGTGCCCCGTGAATCCCCGGGACCTCTCCGAGCAACTTGCCTGTATCCTCATCGACGACCATTAGGCGGGTCTGGCGTGCAATGAAGAGCCGATGCTGAGTAGGATCGGGCACGATGTAGTCCCACCCTCCGTCTCCTCCGAGCACGTACGTGTGTGTCAGATGGAACGTGGCAGGGGATTGGGCCGAAAGCATCGTGGACATGGCCATGGCGAGGACGAGTGCACCAAATCGCATATAAGCTCCTGGTCTTAACTGAGTTCCTGCGCTGAAGTAGCGAGAGCAGCTGCGCGCTGCCGTGACCGAGCATACGAGCCGGTGCTTAAGATTGGCTTAAGTGGCTACCGAACACGAAAAAGCGCGATTTTGGGGTGTTGGCGCCTTTCTCTGTTCCATTTAAACGACATTGGCCATTTTCAGCATCTCTTAAGGTCACGGTCTTACTCTTATGCCCATGGTTTTTCATCGAGTTGCTTCGGCAGCAGTTTGCATTGCAGGCATCTGCCTGAGCTCAGCCCCATCGCGATCGCAAGCCACGGCGTCAACACCTGCTCCGCTTACGCTTGATGAGGCGATACGTCGGGCCGAAGCCAACGAGCCCACCTTCGCGGCCGCTCTCGCTGAGGGCAAGGCTACTGCGCTGGAGCGCAAAGACGCTATCGCCGGAATGCTTCCTTCAGCCGTTTACCACAATGAGTATCTATTCACGCAGTCCAACGGATCGCAGGCAGTCACTACACAGGGCGGAGTAAACGAATCTTTGCCCGTCTTCATCGCCAATAATGCGATTCACGAGTATGTCAGTCAGGGCTCCGTAACTGAAACAGTCGGTCTCAGTAAATACGCTGCACTAAAAACCGCCGACGCGAATGCTGCACGTGCTGCCGCCGAGCTCGAGGTAGCTCGTCGCGGCTTGGTCCAGACCGTCGTCGGACTGTACTACAGCAGCGGCGCGGCCAACAAGAAAATCACCGTCGCGCAACGCGCGCTGGACGAGGCCAACCGTTTCGTCGATGTCACGACCAAGCGCGAGAACGCGCGCGAAGCGGCGCATGCGGATGTCATCAAGGCACGGCTTTCTCAGCAGCAGCGCCAGCGTGAGCTCGATGATGCAAAGCTAGCTGCAGACAAGGCACGCCTCGAACTCGGCGTTCTGTTATTTCCGGATCCCGCAACGCAGTACACGCTCGCGCCGGCGGACACTCCGCCACTTCTTCCTGATCGCGCCGCTATAGAAGCGGCCGCGAAGAGCAATAATCCGGAGATCCGTAGCGCTCTCGCCGGGGTGCAGGCCAGCCAGGCTGCCGCGCTCACTGCGAAAGCAGGCCTGCTGCCGGACTTGTCGATGAACTTCACCTACGGCATCGACGCGCCGCAGTTCGCCAAGCGGGGCCCGGATGGTGCTCTAAACCTGGGCTATTCGGCAAGCGCGACGCTGGATATCCCTGTCTGGGACTGGCTCACCTCACAGCGCAAGATCAAGGAAGCCGAGATTCGGGGGCAGGCAGCGAAGGCGACGCTTACCAACGCACAGCGGCGCCTTCTCGCCAGTCTCGCCGAGTTCTACGACGAAGCCGCCGTCGCGCGCCGGCAGCTCGCCTCTCTCGATGCCAGTGTCACCGACGCTCGCGAGAGCCTGCGTCTTACCAATCTTCGTTATGTGAACGGTGAAGGCACGGTGCTCGATGTTGTCGATGCGCAGAACACGCTAATTTCCGCTGAGAACGCGCAGGCCGACGGCGTTGTTCGCTATGAGACTGCGCTTGCACAACTGGAAACTCTTACAGGAAGGCTCTGATCAATGCACATACGCTCTGTAACTTGGAGATGGACTGCTGCGGCGGCAGTTGTCCTGCTGATTTGCTCGATAACCACTGGTTGTAAGAAGGCTGTGCCCGCCGAAGATGAGGAAGCCGGCGCGAGTGCCGTCTCCGTTCAAGCCGAGCATCCGACCGTAGGGCCCATCTCCGAAGAGATAGCCGCCGACGCCGTCCTCGCACCGCTCGCGCAAGCGGCGCTCGCTCCGAAGATCAGCGCGCCCATCCGCGCTGAGTACGTGCAGCGTGGTGCGCACGTGAAGAAAGGCCAACTGCTGCTGACCCTCGAGGACCGTGATCTCCAGGGCAACGCGCTCGATTCTCGCGGCGCTGTTGCCTCAGCGCAGGCAGCCTACACCACCGCAACCCAGGCCACGATTCCCGAGGACGTTCAGAAGGCCCAGCTTGATGTCGACCAGGCAAAGGCGAACCTTGAGGTCGCGAATCGCACTGCGGAGGAGAGAAAGCGACTGCTAACTCAGGGCGCCATTGCCGGCCGGGATGTCGACACTGCCATCGCCGCTGCCGTACAGGCGCAGGACACATATGAAACGGCTGTGAAGCACCTCCAAAGCGTGCAGAATACGACTCGGCACACAAACGCCCAATCCGCGCAGGGCCAGCTCACCTCTGCACATGGGCGTCTGATGAATGCCGAGGCGCAGGTCGGCTATGCCAGCCTGCGTAGCCCAATCAACGGAGTTGTCACCGATCGCCCACTCTTTCCAGGAGAGACTGCAACAGCAGGCACGGCGGTCATCACCATCATGGATACAAGCTCGCTGATCGCAAAGCTGCACGTCGCCCAGGCCGTTGCGCAGAAACTCCACGTCGGCAGCAAGGCCGACCTCACCATTCCTGGTCTCGACGAGCCGCAGTCCGCTACTGTGTCGCTCATCAGTCCTGCTCTTGACCCCGGCTCCACAACCGTCGAGGTCTGGCTGAATCTGCCCAACCCTGACGGACGTTTCAAGGTGGGCACGCCTGTCCACGCAACACTACATGGAACGACCATCGCGAACGCCGTCCAGGTGCCGGCAAACGCAATCGTTCCGGGTGAAGATGGCGGCACCAATGTGCTCGTCGTCGGCTCGGATGGCACCGCGAAGAAGCGCGCGGTGAAGATCGGCATCCGCACCCCGGAAAAGGTGCAGATCCTCAGCGGCGTCACACCCGCCGACACCGTCATCACGGAAGGAGGCTACGGCCTTGATGATGGGACCAAGGTAAAAATCGGCGGCAGGGACGAAGGCGACAACGCTGGCAAGGACAACGGAGACAAAGACTGATGGCGACCACCACAGCACCTCCGCCTGTCGCGTTAGAGCCGCCGGCCAGCTCTTTCTGGCTTGCGCGCTGGCAACGCACCATCTTCTTCGCTGCCATCGCACTCACCATCGCCGGCGTCTACGCGTTCTTCCGCACACCGATCGCTGTCTTTCCTGAGACGAACTTTCCGCGCGTCGTCATTGGTGTAGACAACGGGGTCATGCCTGTAGAGCAAATGCAGGTGACCATCACAAAGCCCATTGAAGACGCGGTCAACAGCGTGCCCGGGCTCGTGACCGTGCGTTCTACCACCAGCCGTGGCTCCGCGGAGGTCAGCCTTTTTTTCGAGTGGTCCGTTGACATGTTCCGCACGCTTGAACTCGTCAACGCTGCACTCGGCCGTGTACAGCAGTCGCTTCCGTCCACCGCGAAGATCACTACGAACCGGCTCACCTTCGCAACCTTTCCCATCCTGGGATACGGCCTTACCTCAGACCGCCTCTCGCAAACCCAGCTCTGGGAACTCGCGACATACACGCTGCAGCCACCGTTGAACCGCGTCGCGGGCGTCAGTACGGTTGTGGTTCAGGGCGGCCAGATTCCAGAGTTCCACATCGTGCCGAACATGGCGAAGATGCAGGCCGCCGGGGTCACCATCCTCGACCTCACTAACGCTGTCGGCAACCAGAACATTATCGACTCACCTGGCCTATACCAGGAGAACCATCAACTCGTGCTCGCGCTTGTGGGCGCGCAGGCACACGACATCGACAGTCTCAGCCACCTTACCGTGAAGACCGCCACCAGCGGTGCGCCCGTGCGCATCAGCGACGTCGCGAACGTGATCCAAGCCCCGAAGCCGGTCTACACCTACGTGTCTGCCAACGGTAAACCGGCCGTCCTGCTTAACATCACGCGCCAGCCGTCAAGCAACACTGTCGCAGTGGCGGATGGCGTCGCGGCGCAGGTCGCACAGCTTCGCAGCAAGCTCCCGGCCGGCGTCAAACTCGAGCCATACTACGATCAGTCCGAGCTCGTCCGCGAGAGCATCAAGAGTGTCCGGGACGCGATTCTCATCGGCCTTATTCTCGCGTGCGTCATTCTCTATCTTTTCCTGCGAGACTGGCGCTCATCTATCATCGCGGGCCTCGTCATTCCTGTCACGGTGGCGGTCACCGTTCTCATGCTGTGGATCATGGGAGAGAGCTTCAACCTCATGACACTCGGCGGTCTCGCGGCCGCCATCGGCCTCGTCATCGACGATGCGATCGTGGTCGTCGAGAACATCGTCCTGCATCGCGATGCCGGTGAGAATCGTTTCGAAGCCGTGCGCAAGGCGCTGCACGAGATCTCGCGGCCCCTCGTCGGCTCGACGATCACGCCCGTGGTTGTGTTTCTTCCGCTCATCGTTGTCTCAGGCGTCACCGGCAGCTTCTTCCGTGCGCTCGCGGTCACTATGACCGTGTCGCTGCTCACCTCGCTTCTTCTCGCCGTCTCGTGGACGCCGGCTCTTGCGCTCAATCTGCTTAGGCCGCGCGCTGGCGATCGTGCCGAAGAGGCCGATCATTCAAGCGCAAAACATCACGAGCCCGGCCGGGTTCTCGGCCGCGTAATGTCCTGGCATAAAACTGCGCTCGGCTGGTCACTACGCCGTCCGCTGTGGCTCGGCATCATTTGTCTTCTGCTCGTTATCTGCACATGGTTCGGGTATCGCGGTCTGGGCTCGGACCTGCTGCCCGGAATGGATGAAGGCGGCTTCATCCTGGACTACGTGATGCCCGCGGGCAGCTCACTCGTCGCTACAGGCAAGGTGCTCGATCATGTCGAGCAGATCCTGCATAACACGCCGGAGGTCGAGAGCACCAGCCGTCGCACCGGGTTACAGATGGGCCTCGCAGCCGTTACTGAAGCCAATACCGGTGACATCACGGTGAAGCTCAAGCAACACCGCAGCCGCGGCATCGACGAGGTGATGGCGGACGTGCGCAAACAGATCAAGCAGAGCGAGCCACAGCTCGATATTGAGTTCACGCAGGTCCTTCAGGACAACATCGGCGACCTCTCCAACGCGCCCGAACCAATCCAGATCAAAATCTTCTCCCCGGATCCGGCTCTCCTCAACGAGCTCGCGCCACGCATTGGGACCGAGATCCAGAAGGTCAAAGGTGTTGTCGACGTCGAGAACGGGATCGACAATACGATCAGCGGTCCGGCCACAAATTTCGAGGTCAATCCGGAACTCGCCACACGCATGGGCTTCACGCCGCAGGAAGTCGCCGAAGATGCAACCTCCATCCTGGACGGCGTCGAAGCGCCTACTCCGCTGATCAGCAACGACCGTCCGTACACCATCCGCGTCCTTCTCGGCGACGCGACACGTCAATCGCTCGAGACCATCCGCAACACGGTCTTCAACTCCGCCTCTGGTCACACCGCATCTCTAGACTCGATGACCACGATCACGCAGCTTCCACCTCAAAACGAGATACTGAGGGAAAACCTGCAGCGCCTCGTTACCGTCACAGCACGCCTCGAAGGCACGGATCTCGGGACTGCGGTTAAGCAGGTGCAGCAGCGCGTGCAGGCAATGAATCTTCCGCCCAGCGTACGCGTCGTCTACGGCGGTACTTATCAGGAGCAACAGAAGTCATTCGCCGATCTGCTTCGCGTGCTCATCATGGCGCTGGTGCTCGTCTTCGGTGTGTTGCTCACTGAATTCCGCAACTTCGCCGCACCAACCGCGATTCTTGCCTCATCGGTGTTGTCGATCGGCGGTGTAGTGGGCGCGCTGCTGCTCACCGGAACTACCTTCAACGTCGCCAGTTTCATGGGGCTCATCATGGTCATCGGCATCGTTGCGAAAAACGGTATCCTCCTGCTCGACGCAGACGAGCGCTATCGTGCCGAGGGGTTCAACGGGCAGGAAGCAATGGTAATGGCGGCGCAGCGCCGCCTTCGTCCGATTCTGATGACGGCGCTGGCCGCGGTTACAGGAATGCTTCCGCTGGCACTGGCGCTTGGCGCCGGCTCGCAGATGCTGCAGCCGCTCGCCATAGCAGTCATTGGTGGTTTGCTCATCTCCATGGTGCTGAGCCTGGTCGTAACGCCCATCGTGTATTACCTGCTTACGCACAATCGCGCGTAACGCCTTGCAGAGGGCAGTTCGAAACTAAGATCCGCGCGCTTGCGAATGGCAATCCCGAGCCGCGGAAACAATGGCGCATTCCCAACGGAATATATGAAGTCTGTATTGAAACCGTCGCGGAACTTAATATTTCATGCTTGTTTTGTATTCAAAATAGTCTACAATCCCTTTCATGGTTTCGGCGATGAGCAAGCGGGTCAAGGTGTTGGATTCGCACACAGAGGGGGAGCCCACCCGAGTCGTACTTGAGGGAGGGCCTGACTTAGGGGAAGGGTCACTAGCCGATCGGCTCGAGATGTTCCGGTCCCAGTACGACGGGTTCCGTTCAGGCGTCAGTTGCGAGCCCCGCGGTTCCGAGGTCGTGGTTGGGGCGCTGTTGTGTAAGCCTTTGAATCCAAAGTGCGCCACGGGCGTCATCTTCTTTAATGACGTGGGATACCTGGGAATGTGCGGCCACGGCACCATCGGTGTTGTCCGCTCGCTGGCACATCTGGGCCGAATTCAACCGGGGAAGCACTGCATAGAAACCCCTGTCGGCGAAGTGCCGGTGGAATTGCTGCCCGATGGCAGTGTTTCGGTCTCCAATGTTTTGAGCTACCGCTATCGCCGTGCTGTCCCGATTGATGTACCGGGAATTGGACTTCTGGCGGGCGACATCGCCTGGGGCGGCAACTGGTTCTTTCTCATCGGCGAACATCCGTTTGAGCTGACCTTGAGCCGGCGGACAGAGCTGGTCGCTGCCACGCGCGCAATCCGTAGTGCGCTGGTCGACGCAGGGATTACCGGCAAAGACGGCGCACTCATTGATCACGTCGAGCTTTTCGGCAAGCCGGAGAATCCGGAGAACTCGAGCCGGAACTTTGTCTTGTGCCCGGGCGCGTCGTTTGACCGTTCGCCATGTGGCACCGGAACGAGCGCGAAAATGGCGTGTCTCTATGCAGATGGCAAGCTGTCGGACGGGCAGGTGTGGCGGCAGGAAGGTTTTCTCGGCACGCACTTCGTCGGTACGATTCAGGCGCAGGGTGAAGCAATTCTCCCGACGATTCGAGGTCGTGCATGGATTACGGGGGAGTCCGAGCTGTTGTTTGAGCAGGATGACCCTTTCGTAGGCGGTATTGGGTTCTGATGGAGATGTTCGACGCGGTCATTCTCGGAGCGGGCATTGTCGGCGCAGCGTGCGCTTACGAGTGTGCAGCTTCAGGACTGCGCGTTGCTGTCGTGGAACCGGGAGTGCCCGCAGGGGGCGCCAGCGCAGCTGGAATGGGCCACCTGGTTGTGATGGACGATTCACCGGCCCAGCTTGCACTGACGCATTACTCACGGGATCGCTGGCGCGAGTTGCAGGACTCACTTCCAGCTGCAGTCGAGTTTGAAGAGTGTGGGACGCTGTGGGTTGCGGCCGACGATGAGGAGATGCAGGAGGTCTTCGCGAAGCGAAAGACCTACGGCCAGCGGGGAATTGAGACTGAGGTTCTCGACGAGCGGGGCTTGCGCGAGGCTGAGCCTTATTTGCGTGAGGGACTCGCCGGCGCGCTGCGCGTGCCAAACGATGCCGTGATCTATCCTCCGGCGGCGGCGGGCCACTTTCTCGCGAGCGCGCAGCGGATGGGAGCGAAGCTCCTCTATGGAAAGCGCGCGGTCTCGGCAGGGAAGGGCAAGGTAGTGCTGGAGGACTCCACACGGTTGGGCGCACGCCACATTGTGATTGCCACTGGCACGGATGTGAGCCTCTGCCCCTGGGTCACTGTGAACCGGCGTAAAGGGCACCTGGCCATTACAGATCGATATCCCGGTGTTCTGCGCCATCAGCTTGTTGAGCTCGGTTATCTCAAGAGTGCACATTCGCTCACTGAAGATTCAGTGGCGTTTAATGTGCAGCCACGCAAGACGGGGCAACTGCTGATCGGTTCGTCGCGCCAGTACGGTGATCTTTCGGCGCAGGCGGAGCCGCACATGCTGCGGAGAATGCTGGATCGCGCGGTCGAGTATATGCCGGCATTGTCCCACCTCTCAGTGATCCGCGTGTGGACTGGATTCCGCGCGGCAACGCCGGACAAGCTTCCGCTGATCGGTCCCACTGCGGACGGTTCCGTGTTGTTGGCGATGGGATTTGAGGGGCTCGGAATTACGCAAGCGCCCGGTGTGGCGCGGCTGGTGCTGCATCACATCACGAAGGCCGAGATCGTGCTGGATCCGCAACCGTTCCTTCCCAGTCGTGTGGGGGCGCCGGAGGCGATGTATGCCTGAGTTGAACGGCACCGGTAGGACGGTTACTGTGCGAGTGAACGGCGAGCCGGTGACGATGCCGCGCGGCTCGATGCTGGTAGCCGCGCTGCTAAACGCCGGG
>Ga0157372_10004594_pt1 | contig 14679 bp, 12 predicted proteins | sample C55metaG_FD_115307 | JGI IMG/M metagenome (GOLD analysis project Ga0157372, IMG submission 115307) | Corn rhizosphere microbial communities from Kellogg Biological Station, Michigan, USA - C5-5 metaG | ecosystem: Host-associated > Plants > Roots > Rhizosphere > Soil | place: USA: Michigan... | reverse complement strand
GGCGACGGTGCGCCGGTCGGCGAGCATCCCGTCCAGGCGGTCGAGCTGGACGAGGCCGAGCGCGCACGCGAGGTCGGTGAGCCGGTAGTTGAACCCGAGCCGGTCGTGATCGAGCCAGCCCATGTCGGGCGCGCGTCCTTGGTTGCGCTCGGAGTCGATCCGCTCCTTCTGCTCGGCCGAGGCGAGCGTGATCATCCCGCCCTCGCCGGTCGTCATCTGCTTGTTGGCGTAGAAGCCGAACACCGCGGGGTGGCCGCGGGCGCCCACGGGCACGCCGTCGGGGAAGGTGGCGCCGAGCGCCTCGGCGGCGTCCTCGACGATCGGCAGGCCGAGCCGCTCGAGGCCGGGCACGTCGGCCGGGTAGCCGAAGATGTGCACCGGCAGCAGCGCGCGCGTGCGCTCGTTCACCGCGGCGGCCACCCCGTCGGCGGGCACGTTGAGCGTGACCGGGTCGATGTCCACGAACACCGGCGTCGCGCGCTCGTAGACGATCGCGTTGGCCGAGGCCACGAACGAGAACGGGCTCGTGACCACCTCGTCGCCGTCGGTCACGCCCACCGCGCGCAGCGCGAGGTGCAGTCCGGCGGTGCCGCTCGAGACCGCGCTGGCGTGGGCCACGCCCAGGCGCCGCGCGAAGCCCTCCTCGAAGGCGGGCAGCATGGGCCCGAGCGAGAGCTGCCCCGAGCGCAGGACCTCGAGCACGAGCTCCTCCTCCCGCGGACCGAGGACGGGCTGCGCGAGCGGGATCAAGAGCGGGCGGCCCGGTCGGGCGCCGGCTGCAAGCCGAACTCGAGCGAGTCGACCAGGGCCTCCCAGGAGGCCTCGATGATGTTCTCGGACACGCCGATCGAGCCCCAGACGTCGCCGCCGTCGGAGGAGTCCAGGAGCACGCGCGTGATCGCGCCGGTGCCCTTGCGCTCGTCGAGGATGCGCACCTTGAAGTTGACGAGCTCGATGTCCTTGAGGTGCGGGTGGATCTCGGCGATGGCGGCGCGCAGCGCCCGGTCGAGCGCGTGCACCGGGCCGTTGCCCTCGGCGGTGCGCACGTAGCGCTCGCCGTCGAGCCAGATCTTGATCGTGGCCTCGGTCTCGACGCGGCCGTCGGCGCGCTTCTCGACGATGACCCGCCAGGACTCGAGCCGGAACAGCGGCTCGTAGGCGCCGGCCTCCTTGCGCAGCAGCAGGTCGAAGGAGCCGTCGGCGGCCTCGAAGTGGTACCCGGTGTGCTCGAGCTCCTTGACCCGCTCGATCACCCGCGACACGGTCGCGTCGTCCACGCTCAGCCCGGCCGCGTCGGCCCGCGCCCGCACGGTGCCCCGGCCCGAGAGCTCGGAGACCAGCAGCTCGCGCCGGTTCCCGACCAGGTCCGGGTCGAGGTGCTCGAACGTCGCCGGGTCCTCGTTGACCCCGGCCACGTGCATGCCGCCCTTGTGGGCGAACGCGTTGCGGCCCACGTAGGGCGCATCGGGGTTCGGGGTGAAGTTCAGGAGCTCGTCGAGGAAGTGCGACGCGTCGGTGAGCTCCGCCAGTTGCTCCTGCGTGAGGCAGGTGTGCCCGAGCTTGAGCTGCAGGTTGGGCACGATCGTGACGAGGTTCGCGTTGCCGCAGCGCTCGCCGTAGCCGTTGATCGTCCCCTGCACGTGCGTGGCGCCCGCGGCCACGCCGGCCAGCGAGTTGGCCACGCCGCAGCCGGCGTCGTCGTGGCAGTGGATGCCCACGCGCACCTCGGCGCCGACCGCGGCCACGACCGCGTCCATCGTCGCCCGCAGGCGGTCGGGCAGCGTGCCGCCGTTGGTGTCGCAGGGTACGACGGTCTCGGCGCCGGCCTCGAGCGCCGCGCGCAGGCAGCGCAGCGCGTAGTCGGCGTCGTCGGCGTAGCCGTCGAAGAAGTGCTCGGCGTCGTAGACCACGCGCTTGCCCTGCCCGACGAGGAAGGCGACGGACTCGGCGATCATGCGCAGGTTCTCGTCGCGGTCGACGCGCACGACCTTGTCGAGGTGCAGCCCCCAGGTCTTGCCCACCAGCGTGCACACGGGCGTGAACGAGTCCGCGAGCACGCGCAGGGCCGGGTCGGCGTCCGCGGCGACGTCGCGGCGGCGGGTCATGCCGAAGGCGGCGATGTCGGCGTGGCCGAAGGTCTCGCGCCCGAGGAGGGCAAACAGCTCCTGCTCCTTGGGGTTGGAGGCCGGGAAGCCGGCTTCGATCAGGTCGATGCCGAGCGCGTCGAGCCGGTGCGCGACGCGCAGCTTCTCGTCGGCCGAGAGCGACATGCCCTCGCCCTGCATGCCATCCCGAAGCGTCGTGTCGTAGAGCTGGATGTCCAAGCCCGGACCATCCGTCCTAGGCGCCTCGGCCGGGCGTCAGCGCCGGGACCTGCACGATCTCGTTCCACTTCGCGTAGCGCTCCGAGCGCCCACGCAGGGCGTCCAGGAACACCTGCTGGATCTCGCCGGTGATCGGCCCGCGCCGGCCCTCGCCGACCTGGTGGTCGTCGACCTCGCGCACCGGGACAAGCTCGGCCGCGGTCCCGGTCAGGAACACCTCGTCGGCCATGTAGAGCTCGGCGCGCGCGATGGCCCGCTGGGTCACCGTGTAGCCGAGGTCCTCCGCGATCTCGATGACCGAGTCGCGGTTGATGCCGCCGAGGATGTGCGCGGTCTCGCACGGGGTGAACAGCTCGCCGTCGTCGACCACGAACACGTTCTCGCCCGAGCCCTCCGAGACCTCGCCGCGCTCGTCGAGCAGGATGGCCTCCTCGTAGCCGGCCTTGTGCGACTCGATCTTGGCCAGGACCGAGTTCAGGTACTGGCCGGAGGCCTTGGCGTGCGGGATCAGGGACTGGGCCGAGAACTGGCGCCAGGACGAGACCTTGGCGCGGATCCCGTTGACCAGGCTGTCCTCGCCCAGGTAGGCGCCCCAGGCCCACGCGGCGATGGCCACGTCGACCGGCGCCTCGAGCGGGAACAGGCCCATGGTGCCGTAGCCGCGGAAGGCGACGGGGCGGATGTAGCACTCCTCCAGGCCGTTGCGGCCGATGAGCTCGTGCGTGGCCGCGCGCAGCTCGTCGGTCGTGAACGGCAGCGGCATGTAGTAGAGCTCGGCCGACTGGACCAGGCGGTCGAGGTGGTCCTGGTGACGGAAGATCGCCGGGCCGCGGTCGGTCTTGTAACAGCGGACGCCCTCGAAGACGCCGGTGCCGTAGTGGAGGCCGTGCGTGAGTACGTGGACCTTGGCGTCCTCCCAGGGGATGAGCTCTCCGTTCATCCAGATGAGATCCGCTGGCTCCACGTCTGACTCCTGTTAGAGGTTTGCGAGGACGGCTCGGGTGGCCTCGGCCGTCGTGGCCGAACCACCGAGATCGGCCGTCCGCAGGCCGCTCTCCAAGGCCCGATCCACCGCCGATTCTACTGCCGCCGCCTCGTCCGGAAGCGACAGTCCGTGGCGGAGCATCATGGCCGCCGACAGGAGCATCGCCAGCGGGTTCGCGGCCCCGGTGCCGGCGATGTCGGGGGCCGAGCCGTGCACGGGCTCGAACAGGCCGGGGTCGCCGGCGGCGCCGAGCGAGGCCGAGGGCAGGAGGCCGATCGAGCCCGTGAGCATGGCCGCCTCGTCGCTGAGGATGTCGCCGAACATGTTCTCGGCCACGATCACGTCGAAGTGGCGCGGGTTGGCGACGAGCTGCATGGCCGCGTTGTCGACCAGCATGTGCTCGAGCCGGATGTTCGGGTACTCGCTCGAGTGGACGTTGGTGACGACCTCGCGCCACAGGCGCGACGTCTCGATCACGTTGGCCTTGTCGACGCTGGTCACGCGGGCCTCGGCGGCGTCGAAGGCCACCCGGGCGATGCGCTCGACCTCGCCCACGCTGTACACGCACGTGTCGAACGCGCTGTCGGCGTCGCGGCCGCGCGGGCCGAAGTACAGGCCTCCGGTGAGCTCGCGCACGACGAGCAGGCTCGTGCCCTCGATGACCTCGCGGCGCAGCGGGCTGGCGTCGTAGAGCGCCGGGATCGGGCGAACCGGGCGCAGGTTGGCGTAGAGGCCGAGGCTCTTGCGCAGGCCGAGCAGGCCCTGCTCGGGCCGCGGGGCGTTGGGGTCCGTGGTGTCCCACTTGGGGCCGCCGACGGCGGCCAGGAGGACGGCGTCGGCGCTGCGACAGGCCTCGAGCACGTCATCGGTCAGCGCGGTGCCGTGGGCGTCGATGGCGGCGCCGCCGAACACGCGCTCGTCGAACGCGAAGCTTCCGACCTTGTCCAGCACCGCGAGCGCGCTGGTCATGATCTCGGGGCCGATCCCGTCGCCCGGCAGGGTCACGATGCGCCGCGCCATGAGGCGGCGGACCCTAGAGTGTCGCGGTCATGAGTGCACGGATGCTCGCGCTCGCGGGACTGCTCGCGACGCTCCTCATCGCGCCGGCCGCGGCCCGCGCCGACATCAAGCCGTTCGGGACGCTGAACTGCGCCCCCCAGGGCGGGGTCCGCTTCTGCCCCGGGCAGTCGAGCCTCGGCAACGACCAGCGGATCAAGTCCTTCGACGGCGTGCCGCTGGACGCCGACGTCGCCCTGCCCGCCAGCGGCGACAGCAACCTGCCGCTGGTCGTGCTCCTACACGGCTGGGGCGGGAGCAAGGTCGGGTTCAACCAGATGCAGGCCTGGGCGGCGCGCGGCTACGCGGTCCTCTCCTACACGGCGCGCGGGTTCAACGGCTCGTGCGGGCGCCCCGACAACCGCCTGTTCGACCCCGCCGGCTGCGCGACGGGTTGGCTGCACCTGGCCGACGTGCGCTACGAGGTGCGCGACACGCAGTTCCTGGCCGGCAAGCTGGCCGACCAGGGCCTGATCGACGGCCAGCGCATCGGCGTGACCGGGCCCTCGTACGCGGGCGGCCAGTCGATGGAGCTGGCGGCCCTGAAGGACCGCTACATGGACACCGACGGCAACCTGCACCCCTGGGTCAGCGACGGCGGCCATCCCATGCGTATCGCCGCGGCGGCGCCGACCATCCCGTGGACCGACCTCGCGTACTCGCTCGAGCCCAACGGCCGCACGCTCGACTACACGATCGCCGGCCCGACCGACGACACCACGCCGATCGGGGTCGCGAAGCAGTCGTTCGTCAGCGTCCTGTACGCCCTCGGCTCCGCCACCGGCTACTACTCGCCGCCGGGCGTCGACCCGTCGGCCGACCTCACGACGCAGTTCGCCCGCGTCAACCAGGGCGAGCCCGACGACGCCACCGCGGATGCGATCGCCAAGGAGATCACGACCTACCACTCGGCCTACTACCTGGACCATTCCGAGGCCCCGGCGCCGCTGCTGATCTCCAACGGCTGGACCGACGACCTGTTCCCGCCCGACGAGGCGCTGCGCTTCTACAACCGCACCCGTATGCAGTACCCGGGCAGCCCGATCGCGCTGATGTTCTTCGACTTCGGGCACATGCGCGGGACCGGCAAGCCCGCCGACACCGCCCGCCTGCAGCAGCGCCAGTTCGCGTGGTTCGACCACTACGTCAAGGGCGACGACAGCGTGCCGATCCTGAACGGCGTCGAGACACTCACCCAGACCTGCCCGAAGGCCGCGCCCTCCGGCGGGCCGTTCGACGCGCCGGACTGGAACGCGCTGCACCCGGGCGAGGTCCGGTTCAAGGCCGCCGACCCCGAGGACGTCTCCTCGGCCGCCGGCAGCCCGGAGGTCAACCGCACCGTCGACCCGATCGCGGGCGGCGGCGACGCGTGCGCGACGACCGCGTCGGCCGACCAGAAGGGGACCGCCACCTACCGGCTCCCGAAGGTGACCGGCAAGGGCTACACGCTGATGGGCGCGCCGACGGTGATCGCCGACCTCACGGTCAAGGCGTCGACGGCGGCGGTCAACACCGAGCTGGCGGCGCGGCTGTGGGACGTGGCCCCGGACGGCAACCAGACCCTGGTCGCGCGAGGCCTGTTCCGGCCCACCGGCGACGGTCGCCAGGTCTTCCAGCTGCACCCGAACGGCTGGCACTTCGCGGGCGGCCACGTGCCCAAGCTCGAGCTCCTGGGCAATGACGCGCCCTACGGGCGCATGTCGAACTTCCCGTTCCGGACCACGGTCTCGAACCTCGATGTCCGCCTGCCGACCCACGACAAGCCGGGGGCGACGAAGCAGGTAGTGACCCCGGCGGCGCCGTTCCTGCCCAAGGGCGCGACGCCCACGGCCGAGGCGGCCAAGGCGATCAAGGCCGCGGAGAAGGCGAAGAAGCGCAGCCGCTAGGCGACGGCGGCGGGTGCCAGCACGGCGTCGAGCAGGCCCGGGAAGCGCGCCTCGAGGTCGGCGCGGCGCAGCGAGCTGAGCTTCGCCGCGCCCTCGCGCCACTGCTCGATGACGCCCGCCTCGCGCAGGACGCGGAAGTGGTGGGTGCACGTCGACTTGGTGATCTCAAGCCCGAAGCTCCCACAGGCCCGCGGCTCCTCGTCGGCCGCGAGCACGGCGACGATCCGCAGCCGCTGCGGATCGCTGAGCGCGTGCAGGACCGCGGTGAGCTCGATCTCGTCGCGATCCGGGTGCTCGAGGGGCATGACGCAGAGTGTACGACGATCGTCGAACTCGTTGCTACGGTGATCGTCGTACATGACGCTACCCGCGCCAGTTCGCCGCAACCTGCTTCTGCTCGTCGTCTGCCTCGCGCAGCTGATGGTGGTGCTCGACGTCTCGATCGTGAACGTCGCGCTGCCGTCGATCCGGCATGACCTCGGGTATTCGACCACGGGACTGCAGTGGGTCGTCAACGCGTACACGCTGACGTTCGCCGGCTTCCTCATGCTCGGCGGCCGCGCGGCCGACCTGCTCGGGCGCCGGCGCGTGTTCCTGGCCGGCACCGGGCTGTTCACGCTGGCCTCGATCCTGTGCGCCGTGGCCGACTCGCAGGCCACGCTGGACGGCGCTCGCGCGCTGCAGGGCTTCGGCGCGGCGATCATCTCCCCGGCCACACTGGCGATCCTCGCGACCTCGTTCACCGAGGGGCGCGCGCGCAACCGCGCGCTGGCCGCCTGGGGCGCCATGGGCGGCGTCGGCGGCGCTGCCGGGGTGCTGCTGGGCGGCCTGCTCACCCAGGAGCTCAGCTGGCCCGCGATCTTCCTCATCAACGTGCCCATCGGGCTCGTGGTCATCGCCGCCGGCCTGCGCGTCGTGCCCGAGGGCCGGGCCCAACTCGAGCACCGGCACTTCGACGTCGCCGGGGCGATCCTCATCACGCTCGGGCTCACGGCGCTCGTGTACGGCATCGTGCGCACCGACAGTCTCGGCTGGGGCGCGACCGGCGTGCTCGTGCCGATCGCGATCTCGGTCGTGCTCCTCGCCGCCTTCGCGCTGGTCGAGGCGCGCGTCGCCAAGGCGCCGCTCATGCCCGCTCGCCTGGTCAAGCTCGGGCGCCTGCGCGCGGCCAACCTCGTGATCTTCCTGCTCTTCGCCGCGGTGTTCGCGATGTGGTTCTTCGTCTCGCTGTATCTGCAGCAGGTGCTCGGCCTCGACGCGCTCGAGGCCGGCCTGGCCTTCCTGCCCATGACGCTGGTCATCATCGCCGTGACCACGCAGACGCCGAAGCTCATCGCCCGCTTCGGCTCGGGCCGCGTGCTCGCCGTCGGCCTGCTCCTCGCGGGCGTGGGCATGGCGCTCTTCTCCGACGTCCACGCCGGCGGCAGCTACGTGGCCAACGTCCTGCCCGCCGGCCTGGTGACCGCGGTGGGGCTGGGCCTGGGCCTGGTCTCCGGCACCATCGTCGCCGTCCAGGGCGTCGAGCCGCGCGACAGCGGCCTGGCCTCGGCGCTCCTGAACAGCTCGCGGCTGGTCGGCGGCGCCCTCGGCCTCGCGGTGCTGAGCGCGATCGCCGCCTCGCACACCAGCGACAAGCTCGCCGCGGGCACGCCGCACCTGGCCGCCCTCAGCGACGGCTTCTCGGTCGCGTTCCTCACGGGCGCGGGCGCGTGCCTCGTCGGCGCGCTGCTCGCCGCGCTCCTCCTCGGCCGCCGCGCGGCTCCCGCACCGGCACCGGCGACCGAGGTGGAGTCTCCCGCCGCCTAGAGCGCGACCTGCTTGACCACGGTGGGCGCGGCCCCGCCCGTGCCCACGGCAGCGATCCTGAGCGTCAGCCGCTGAGCATCACCGCGGTGGATGGCGCGCCGCAGGGCGGCCGGGTAGCGCAGGGTCAGCCGGTCCGGGCGGCCCTGCATGAGCGCCGTGCCCGCCTTCAACGCCACCGGCTTGCCCCCGTCCACTCCGGCTCGCGCCGTCGCGATCAGCGAGCAGGCCCGGTCGCACATGGCGGTCAGCGACGCGCCGTGCCCGCCGCCGCGCACCGACGTCACCTGGACCGCGGGCGCGCAGCGCGGGAACGGCGCTGTCGGGTCGCCGAAGCGCTGGATGCGGTCGTTCTCCTCGTCGCTGACGTACACACCGCCGCGACAGTCGACGGCGATGCCGTAGGGGTCGTGGAACTCCCCGGGCCCGCTGCCCTCGGAGCCGTCGCCGCCGTTGCGCCCCCACATGCCGACGAAGCTGCCGTCGAGGCCGAACTGGCTGACGCGGTCGTTGTCGACCTCGGTGACGTAGATGCTGCCGGTGGCCTCGTCGATCGCGGCCGTGTAAGGCAGGCTGAGCTGGCCCGGCGCCTTGCCGAGGCCGCCGAAGGCGCGAATCAGCTGCCCGTCGGGCGTGAACTCCTGCACGCGGTTGTTGAGCTTCTCGACCACGTAGACGTCGCCGGCCGCGTCGGTGACCACGCCGCGGGGCTCGTTGAACTCGCCGGGCCCGCTGCCCGAGGAGCCGTCGCCGCCGTTGCGCCCCCACTTGCGCAGGAACTGCCCGTCGGGGGTGAAGGCCTGGACCCGGTTGTTGCCGTGGTCGGCGACGTAGACCGTGCCGTCGGGTCCGACGCCGATGCCGCGCGGGTCGTCGAACTGCCCGTCGCCGACGCCCTTGGTCCCCCACGTGCGCACCATCCCGCCGAGCAGGTTGAGCTGCACCACGCGGTTGTTGCCGTTGTCGATCACGTAGACGGCACCGCGGTCGTCGACGGCCACGCCGTACGGCGACTTCAGGCCCAGCCCATCCTTCCAAGAGGCGATGAACGTGCCGTCGGCCGAGAAGACCTGCACGCGGTCGTTGCTGCGGTCGGCGACGAACAGGCGGCCGGCGCTGTCGGTCGCGAGACCGTCGGGGGTGTCGAACTGGCCGTCGCCCGAGCCCTTCGTGCCCCACGCCGACAGGAACGGCGGGACCGCCTGCGCGGCCGGGGCGAGGAGCGCGAAGGCGATGAGCACGAGGGCCAGCACGAGGCGCGGATGTCGGGTCATACCCCTGTGAACCGCGGGCGGCGCGAACGTTCCAGCGCGTGCGCGCCAACCTGCTCCTGGCGTATTTACCAACGCCTGGCGCGCTGCGGTTACGATCGCGCGCGGTGAGCGAGGAGGGCGCTACGTTCCTCGCCGCGTTGAGCGAGGACGAAGTCCAGGCACTACGCGAGCGGGCGACGACACGGAAGTTTTCCCGCGGTACCGCCGTGGCCCACGCGGGTCAGGCCGGCGACAGGGTCATCGTCGTCCTGTCCGGACACGTGAAGCTCATCCGCGTCACCGAGGACGGGCGCGATGTGCTGCTGGCCATTCGCGGGCCCGGCGACCTGGTCGGCGAGCAGTCCGCCATCGACGGGCAGCCGCGGTCGGCGTCGATCGTCGCGCTGGACGCCGTCGAGGCGCTGGCGCTGGCCCCCGCCGACTTCCTCGCCTTCCTGACCGCGACCCCGAACGCGTCCCTCTACGTCATGCGCCTGCTCGTCGCCCGCCTGCGCGACGCCGACCGCAAGCGGGTCGAGTACGCGACCCAGGACGTCGTCGGCCGGCTCGCCGGGCGCCTGGTCGAGCTGGTCGAGCGGTTCGGCGCCGACGACGGCGGCTCGGTGCGGATCGACCTGCCGCTCACGCAGGAGGACCTGGCCGGATGGGTCGGGGCCTCGCGCGAGGCCACCAGCCGGGCGCTGCAGCAGATGCGCGGGTTGGGCTGGGTCACGACGGAGCGGCGCGCGATCACGGTGCACGACCTGGACGGCCTCGGGCGGCGAGCCAGCGCATGAGGGCCTTCCTGCTCGTGCTCGTCGCCGCGGCGGCACTGGCTGTCGGCGCGGCGCCCGCGTCCGCGGTCCTGTTCCGCGAGTTCTCCACCGCCGCCCCCAACACGCTGCCCGCGGGCATCACCAACGGGCCCGACGGCGCGCTGTGGTTCGCGGAGAACGGCGGCAGCGCGGTCGGCCGCATCCAGGTCGACGGCACGCTGGGCGCGTTCCCGGTCGGCGGCACGAACAACACCCTGATCGGCATCACGCGCGGCCCCGACGGGAACCTGTGGGTCACCGACGACCTCAACGGGATCATCCGCCGCGTCACCCCCGCCGGCGGGGTCACCGCGTTCCCGCTCCCGACCTCCTCGGGTGCGCAGGACATCACCACCGGCACGGACGGAGCGCTCTGGTACACGATGCGCAACGTCAACAAGATCGGCCGCATCACCACCAGCGGCGCGGTCACCGAGTACACGCTGCCGCAGTCGACCAGCCTGCCCTACGGCATCGTCAGCGGCCCCGACGGCGCGCTCTGGTTCGCCGAGGAGAGCGGGCGCATCGGCCGCATCACCACCGGTGGCGCCATCTCGGAGTTCAACGTGCCGACGCCGGGCAGCTTCCCGCACGACATCGCCGTCGGGCCTGACGGCGCCCTGTGGTTCACCGAGCGCGACGCCGACAAGATCGGCCGCATCACGACCGCCGGCGCGATCAGCGAGTTCCCCGTCCCCACCCCGCAGGCGCTGCCCCTGGGCATCACCAACGGGCCCGACGGCGCCCTGTGGTTCACCGAGAGCGTGGCCGAGGCGATCGGCCGCATCACCCCCGACGGCACGATCTCCGAGTACCCGCTGCCCAGCCCGCCCGGCAGCCCGTCCGACATCACCACCGGCCCCGACGGCGGCATCTGGTACACGCGCGCCACCGATCGCGTGGGCCGCCTCGACCCGAGCGCGAACCCGGTCACCGGCCAGGCCGTGGTGGCCGAGCCGGTCGAGGGCAACGTGCTCGTGCGCACCCCCGGCAGCACGTTCCAGCCCCTGACCGCGGGCCAGGTCATCCCCACCGGCTCGGAGATCGACACCACCACCGGCCGCATCCGCATCACCGCCGGCGTGGGCACCGACACCAGCGCCACCAAGACCATCGACTACTACCAGGGCCGCTTCAAGATCACCCAGCCCGCCACGCCCAACGCCGTGCTGCGCGCGACGCTGAGCGGGCCGCTCAGCCGCTGCCGCGCCCGCCGCGCCGGCGCCGGCGTCGCCGCGAGCAAGAAGAAGCGCAAGCTCTGGGGCGACGGCAAGGGCAGCTACGAGACCCGCGGCCGGCGCGGCTCGGGGACGGTGCGCGGCACGATCTGGCTGGTCCAGGACAACTGCGACGGCTCCACGCTGATCCGGGTCAAGGAGGGCACCGTGATCGCGCGGGACCTCGTGCGCCGCAAGAACATCAGGCTCCGCGCGGGCCAGCGGTACGTCGCGCGTCCGCGCCGGCGCTGAGATGCGCGGGCCGCGCTCGCGCCGGATCGCGCTGCTGGTCGTCGCGCTGGTGGCGGTCGGCGCCGGGATCGCCGTGTACGCGACCGGCGTCCTGAACCGGGTCGAGCACTCGAGCGTGGACGCCCGCTTCGACGTGCGCGGCGACCGCAAGCCCAACCCGGACATCGTCATCGTCGAGGTCGACGACACGACGTTCCACGACCTGCAGCGGCGCTGGCCCTTCCCCCGCTCGCTCCACGCCCAGGTCATCCGGCGCCTGGCCGCCGCCGGCGCCCGCGCCATCGGCTACGACGTCCAGTTCACCGAGCCCACCACCGTGAACGAGGACAACGCGCTCATCGAGGCGGTCAGGGCGGCGCCGCGGATGGTGCTCTCCACCACCGAGGTCGACAAGCACGGCCACAGCGGGGTGTTCGGCGGCGACGACGTCGTGCGCAGCGTGGGCGCGCGAGTGGGCGACGCCGTGGACGACACCGACGGCGACGGCGTGTGGCGGCGCTTCTTCGCGGCCTACCAGGGCCTCGCCAGCTTCCCCGTCGCGGTGGCCGAGCGGGCCACCGGGCGGCCGGTGGACCGCAAGCGCTTCGACGACGGCGAGGCGTGGATCGACTACGCCGGCCCGCCCGACACCTATCCGATCGTGCCGTTCTCGCGCGTGCTGCGCGGCCAGGTGCCGCCGAGCACGTTCAAGAACCGGATCGTGATCGTGGGCATGGGCGCGCCGACCCTGCACGACACCCACACCACGCCGACCTCGGGGCGCGGGGAGATGATCGGGCCCGAGGTCTGGGCCAACGCCGTCGCCACCTTGCTCGACGACTTCCCCCTGCGCTCGACGCCGGGCTGGCTGAACGTGGTGCTCGTCGCGCTGCTCGGCCTCGTCGTGCCCGCGGCCGGGCTGCGCTGGGGCGCGCTGCGCACGCTGGCCCTCGGCATCGGTCTGGCAGCGGTGTACGTGGTCGGCGCCCAGCTCGCCTTCAACAGCGGCTGGATCACCCCGGTGATCGCTCCGCTGCTCGCGCTCGCGCTGGGTGCGGTGGGCACGCTCGGCGTGGTCGGGTTCCTCGCCGCCCTGGACCGCGAGCGCACGCGCACGCAGTTCGCCCGCTTCGTCCCCGAGTCGGTGGTGGACACCGTGCTGGCCCAGGCCCACGGCGCGCGGCTGGGCGGCGTGCGCACCGAGGCCACGGTCCTGTTCTGCGACCTGCGCGGCTCCACGGCCATGCTCGAGCGCATGAGCCCCGAGCGCGGGATCGAGGTCATCAACCGGTATTTGACCGCGATGACCGACGCCGTCGTCGCCCACGGCGGCACGCTGGCCGGCTTCCGCGGCGACGGCCTCCTGGCCCTGTTCGGGGTGCCGCTCGCGCAGCCCGACCACGCCGACCGCGCGCTGGCCGCCGCGCGCGAGATGGCCGGCGAGCGGCTGGCGGCGGTCAACGCCGCCCTGCGCGCGGAGGGCCTCGAGCACGACCTCGAGATCGGCATCGGCGTGTGCTCGGGCGAGCTCATGGCCGGCAACGTCGGCTCGGACCAGCGCATGGAGTACACGGCAATCGGCGACCCGGCCAACGTCGCCTCGCGCCTGGAGGGCCTGACCAAGGGCACCGGCCACCGCGTGTTCATCGCCGACGCGACCAAGGTCCTGCTCCACGACGGCGCTGCCGACGGCCTCGTCGAGGTCGACGAGCTCCAGGCGCGCGGGCGCAACGCGCCGGTGCGCACCTGGACGCTGGCCTAGGCGCGGGCGTCGATGTTGAGCCTTACGTACTCGAGGACGAGCGGCTCGCCGACGCCCTGGAGCACCTCGGCCACGTACGCGTCCCGAAGCGGCTCGGGCAGGCGGTCCAGGTGCGAGCCGAGGCAGACCGTGCTGGCAAAGCCGGCGGCGTCCTCGGGCTCGGCCCGCTCCTCGGTGCGCCAGCAGCGCGCCTGGGCAAAGCCGGCCCGGCGGAGGCGGTCGTGCGTCGGGATCGGCGCGGCGTAGTTCCAGGGCCGCCAATCGGCGATGTGCTCGCCGTACGGCTCGCGCTCGCCGACCTCCCGCATCACCGCCTTGAGGGCGGCGATGTTGCCCTCGCCGCCGCACTGGGCCACCAGCTGCCCGCCGGGCCGGAGCGCGGCGTGCAGCGCCGCGAACAGGCGGTCGTGGTCGGAGATCCAGTGGAAGACGGCGTTCGAGAACACGGCGTCGACCGGCTCGTCGAGCTGGAGCTCGGTGAGGTCGCACACCCGGGTCTGTACCCGGTCGGCAGGCAGGGCCTCGCGCGCGGCGGCGACCATCGAGGGCGAGCCGTCGACGGCGATCACGCGCCCGTGCGGCAGGCGGTCCAGCAGCTTGGCGGTCACGCCGCCGCTGCCGCAGCCGGCGTCGAGCACGGTCTCGTCGCCGCGCAGCTCGAGCCGGTCGATCAGGCGCTCACCCCACTGCGCCATCGGTGTGCCCACGCGGCTGTAGGTCCGCGCGTCCCAGTCCCGCGTCGCCTTCACAGCGCCGTCGTGACGGGGCCGGACCGCTCGCGCTCGCGCTCGTAGCGGTCGATGTCCTCGGCGCGCTCGAGCGAGAGCGCGATGTCGTCGAGGCCGTTGAGCAGGCGGTTCTTGATCTCCCCGTCGATGTCGAAGAGCACGTTGTGCCCGTCGAAGGCGACGTACTGGTCGGGCAGCGAGATCTCCGCCTCGGACGCCGCCATCAGCGCCCGCACCTCGGGCTCGGGCAGCGCCACCGGCAGCAGTCCGTTCTTGGTGCAGTTCGAGTAGAAGATGTCGGCGAAGCTCGGCGCGACGATGGCCCGGAAGCCGTAGTCCTCCAGCGCCCAGGGGGCGTGCTCGCGCGACGAGCCGCAGCCGAAGTTGCGGCCGGTCACGAGGATCGGGTGCGGGTGCAGCACCCAGTCGTCCTCCTTGGCCCAGTCGTGGAACAGGAACTCGCCGAAGCCGGTCCGCTCCACGCGCTTGAGGAACTGCTTGGGGATGATCTGGTCGGTGTCGACGTCGGCGCGCTCGAGCGCGGTGACGCCGCCGGAGATCACTCGCACAGGGTCCATCAGTCCCACTCCCGGATGTCGACGAAGCGGCCCTCGATCGC
>Ga0157372_10004592_pt1 | contig 14681 bp, 10 predicted proteins | sample C55metaG_FD_115307 | JGI IMG/M metagenome (GOLD analysis project Ga0157372, IMG submission 115307) | Corn rhizosphere microbial communities from Kellogg Biological Station, Michigan, USA - C5-5 metaG | ecosystem: Host-associated > Plants > Roots > Rhizosphere > Soil | place: USA: Michigan... | reverse complement strand
GGATGAGCGCGAGCCTTGAAGCCGGCGCGCTGGAGGGCCGCGACGATCTGGTCCACGTGCTCGCGGCTGCGGGTCTTGAGGACCAGGTCCACCTCGGCATTCTGCACCGCGAGCGCGGTGAACGCGCGCTGGTGGTGCACTTCCTCGATGTTGGCATTCTGCTCGGCCACGCACGCCGTCACCTTCGCGAGCGATCCCGGCAGGTCGCGCACCTCCACGATCACGCGCGCGAGCCGGCCGGCGCGCACCATGCCGCGCTCGATGATCTCGGCGAGCACGAGGGGATCGATGTTGCCGCCGCCGAGGACCAGCCCGACGCGGCGGCCGCGAAAGCGATCGGGGTGCCGCAGCAGCGCCGCCAGCGGCGCGCCGCCCGCACCCTCGACCACCGTCTTCTCGATCTCGAGCAGCAGCACGATCGCCTGCTCGATGTCGCCCTCGTCGACGAGCACGATGTCGGCCACGTTGCGCCGGATGATCTCGCGTGTGAGGGTCCCCGGCTCCTTCACGGCGATGCCCTCGGCGATGGTGGACGCGGCGAAGGTGGGCTCGGTGCCGCGCATCGCGTGGTACATCCCGGGGAAGCGCTCGACCTCGACCCCCACGACCTCCACCTTCGGCGCCAATGCCTTCGCGGCCACCGAGATGCCCGAGATGAGCCCGCCGCCGCCGATCGCCACCACCACCGTGTCGAGCGCCGGCTGCACGCGCAGCATCTCCAGCGCGATCGTGCCCTGTCCCGCGATCACCTTCTCGTCGTCGTACGGATGCACGAGCGTGAGGCCCCGCGCGCCCGCCTGCTCCACGGCGTGCGCCTTGGCCGCGTCGAAGCCGTCGCCCTCGAGGATCACCTCGGCGCCGTGGCGTTGCGTCTGCTCGACCTTCACGTAGGGCGTGTGCCGCGGCATCACGATCACCGCGGGAATGCCGAGGCGATGCGCGTGATAGGCGACGCCCTGCGCATGGTTTCCCGCCGAGCATGCGATCACGCCCTTCGTGCGCTGCGCGGCGTCGAGCGACATCAGCTTGTTGAGCGCTCCCCGCTCCTTGAACGACGCCGTGAACTGGTGGTTCTCGAACTTGAGCCACACCTCGGCGCCCGTCACCTCGGAGAGCGTGCGCGAGTGCAGGAACGGCGTTTCCTCCACGCGTCCCGCGAGGACCTTTGCCGCCGCCTCGACGTCCGCCACCGTGACGCTCATCGTGCTGCCTCCGTGAAGCGGAAGTCGACCCCGGGCCTGCGTCCCGAGACGATGTCCGCGAGCGCGCGCCCCGACCCGCACGCCATGGTCCAGCCGAGCGTGCCGTGCCCGGTATTGAGGTAGAGGTTCCGGTAGCGCGTCGGCCCGATGATGGGCACGTTCGACGGCGTGAGCGGCCTCAGCCCCGTCCAGAACGTGGCCGCATCATACGCGAGCGCCTCGGGGAACATCTCGCGCGTGCGCCGGATGAGCGCTTCGCACCGCACCGCGTTGAGCTCGGTGTCGTAGCCCGCGAGCTCCGCCGTGCCCGCGACGCGCAGGCGCCCGCCCAGGCGCGAGAAGACGAGCTTCGCGCTGTCGTCGGTGAGGCTGACCGTGGGTGCGAGGTCCGGGCGCGCGACCGGGATCGACGCCGAGTAGCCCTTCGCCGGATAGACCGGGATGTAGATGCCGATGGGCCCGGTGAGGAGCGGCGAGTAGCTTCCGAGCGCCACGACATAGGCGTCGGCGACGAGCTTCTCGTCGGCGCCGGTGCCGCCATTCACCATCACGCCCACGACCTGGTCGCCCGCCGTGCCGATCGCCTCGATGGTGTGGCCGTAGAGGAAGCGCACGCCGCGCTCGGCGGCGATGCGCGCGAGCTCCCGCGTGAACTTGTGCGCGTCGCCGGATTCGTCGGTCGCGGTATACGTGGCACCCACGATCCGGTCCCGCGCGCCGGCGAGCGCGGGCTCGATCCCGATCGCCTCGTCCGTCGTCTTCACCTCGCGGTCGAGGCCGTACTCGCGCATGAGCGCCGACGCTTTCACGGCACGGTCGAATTCGCGCGGCTCGGTGTAGTAATGCAGGATCCCGCGCGTGAGCGCGTCGTACTGGATGCCCGTTTCCTCGCGCAATTGCTGCAGCGACGCGCGGCTGTAGAGCGCGAGGGCGACGATCGTGCGCATGTTCTCGCGCGTGCGCGCCGGTTGGCATTCGCGCAGGAAGCGCGCGCCCCAGAGCCACTGCGCCGGATCCATGCGCAGGCGAAAGAGCAGCGGCGAATCGTCGCGCCAGAGCCACTTCACGATCTTCGCGGGCGCGTCCGGGTTCGCCCACGGCTCCGCGTGGCAGACGGAGATCTGACCGCCGTTCGCATAGGACGTCTCCAGCCCAGCGCCCTCGCGGCGGTCGACCACGGTGACCTCGTGTCCCTGGAGCGCGAGATACCATGCCGTGGAGGTGCCGATGAGGCCGGCGCCCAGGACTGCGACTTTCATGGCGGGCGGAGTCTGGAGAATTGGCTTAGACTTGTCAACGCAACTTTCGTTGTCCTGCTCTCCCCGAAGAACGCCACCGACGAAGGCATGAGACCGCGCCTCTACGCCGACCTGCTGGGCTTCCTGCGCGCCGCCTGCACCCACGCCTCCCAAGCCGGGAGAGAGCTCCCGGCGCTCCCGTTCTACGTGAAGGACCACGTCGTGGGATGGCTCAGGCCTTCCTTCGCCGACCAGCTGCGCCGCTGGCCGCACGTGTTCGACGTGAACCCCGCATACATCACCATGAAGGGCGAGACGCCCGCGGCGCGCACCGCGTCGATGGCCGAGGTCACGAAGGAGCTCGCGCGCGATGGCGTGCTGCGGGGCTGGCGCGACGAGCTGGTCGCCGTGCACCACCGCTATGGCACGCCCGAGCTCTTCCGCATGGAGCGCGCGGCGTCGCGCCATTTCGGCATCACCGCATTCGGCGCGCACTTGAACGGCTTCGCGCGCAAGGGCGGCCTCGTGCACGTTTGGGTCGCGCGGCGCAGTGGCGCCAAGCACGTCGATCCCGACAAGTTCGACAACCTGGTGGGCGGGCGCATCTCGGCGGGCCTCACGGTCGACGAGACGCTGCACAAGGAAGCGTGGGAGGAAGCGAGCATCGCGCCCGCGCTCCTGGGCGACGCGAGCTGCCTGGGCGCCGTGCGCGTCGAGTACTCGGTGCCCGAGGGGCTGCATCGCGAGATCCTCTTCGTGCACGACCTGTGGCTTCCGCCCGACTTCAAGCCGGCGAACCAGGACGGCGAGGTCGCCGACTTCCGCCTGCTGCCCGTGGAAGAGGTGATCGGGCTCATCCTGCACGGCGAGTTCACGCTCGATGCGGGCGCGGTCATGGTCGACGGGCTGCTTCGCCTGGGCGCCGTGCTGCCCGAGGATCCGCAATACCTCGACATGCTGCGGCTACTCAAGCCCTAGCGCCGTGACGGCGCTGGCGCTCGGGCTCGTCCTCCTTTCCGCTTTCATCCACGCGAGCTGGAACTACCTGCTCAAGAAGAGCGGCGGCGGCCAGGGGCTGGTCACGCTCGCCACCGCGCTCGGCGTGGCGATCTACGCGCCGCTGGTGGTGGCCCTCGTCTGGCTGCAGGGCTACCGCTTCGCGCCCGCGCACCTCGGGCTCATGCTCGGCAGCGGCGTGATCCACACGTTCTATTTCCTGCTGCTCGACCGCGCGTATCGCAGCGGCGGCGACCTCTCGATCGTGTACCCGCTCGCGCGTGCCACGGGTCCCCTGCTCACGATCGTCGCCGCGATCGCGATCATGGCGGAGCGCCCGAGCGCCGTCGCGCTTGCGGGCGCCGTGCTCATCGGCGCTTCCGCCGTGGTGCTCACCGGGAACCCGTTCGCGCACCGCCGCGGCGGCACGTGGCAGGGCGTGAAGTTCGCGCTCCTCACCGGCTGCTGCATCGCGACGTACACGGTCTGGGACAAGGGCGCGGTCGCGCATTGGCTCATTCCGCCGCTGATCTATGACTGGGGCTGCATCGCCTGTCGCGCGGTCGTGATGGTGCCGTGGACCGAGCGGCGCGCGCCCGGCGGCATGGCGCGCGCATGGCGCGATCAACGCAAGACCGCGATCGCGATCGCGGTGCTCTCGCCCTTCGCCTACATCCTGGTGCTCACGGCGATGGTCTTCACGCCGGTGAGCCTGGTGGCCCCCGCGCGGGAGGTCTCGATCCTCTTCGCGGCGCTCATGGGCGCGCACCTGCTGCGCGAGGGCGACCTCATGCGCCGAGTCGTGGCGGCGGCGGGCATGGTGCTCGGGATCGTCGGCCTCACGCTGGGTTAGAATTTCGCGGATGAAAGACACTCCCGCCTGGCGCGCGCTCACCGCCCATCGCGACGCCCTCGCCAGGCAACGGATCGAGGCCCTCTGGCGCCAGGATCCGCGGCGCGGCGACGATTTCACCTTCCCGTGCGGCGGCATCGCGGTCGACTTCTCGAAGCAGAAGATCACGCGCGAGACGCTCAAGTTGCTGATGGACCTCGCCCGCGCCCGCGGCGTCCCCCACGCGATCGAGCGCCTCTTCGCCGGGGAGCGCGTCAACGCGAGCGAGAAGCGTCCCGCCCTGCACATGGCGCTGCGCGGCGACGAGCACGTGAGCGTCGACGGCACCGACGTGATGCCGGAAATCGAGCGCAATCGCGATCGCATCCGCGTCTTCACCAACGCCGTGCGTGCCGGGCAGTGGAAGGGCGCCACGGGCCTCAAGATCACTCACGTCGTGGCGATCGGCATCGGCGGCTCCGCGCTTGGGCCCCAGCTCGCGATCGAGGCGCTGCACGATCGCGCCAACGGTCCCGAGGTTCGCTTCATCGCCAACATCGACCCGGCGGATTTCGACGACGCGGTGACGGGGCTCAAGCCCGCGTCCACGCTCGTGGTCGTCGCGTCGAAGACCTTCACCACGCAGGAGACGATGGTGAACGCGGCCGCGGCGCGCAACTGGATCAGCGCGGCCCTCGGACCCGACGCCGTGTCGAAGCACTTCATCGGCGCCACCGCGAACGCGGGCGAGGCGGTGAAGTGGGGCCTGCCCGACTGCAACGTCTTTCCCTTCCACGACTGGGTCGGGGGACGCTATTCGCTCTGGTCGTCGGTCGGCATCCCGATCGCATTGGCCATCGGCATGCAGGGCTTCGACGAGCTGCTCGCCGGCGCGCACGCGGTGGACCTCGAGTTCCGCTCCTGCCCGCTCGAGCGCAACGTCCCCGTGCTGCTGGGGCTCGTGGGCCTGTGGAACCGCAACGCGCTCGGGATCCCGAGCCATGCGGTGCTGGGCTATGCCTCGCGCCTCGCGAGCCTTCCCGCATACCTGCAGCAGCTCGAGATGGAATCGAACGGCAAACGCGTGGATGCCGAGGGCCGTCCCGTCGGCGTGGAGACCTGCCCCGTGATCTGGGGCGGCACCGAGACGCCCGGGCAGCATGCCTTCCACCAGTGGCTGCACCAGGGCACCGACATCGCGTCGTGCGACTTCATCGTCTCGGCGAAGCCCATGGGCAACGAGATCGGCCACCACCGCATCCTGCTGGCCAACGCGCTCGCGCAGTCCGAGGCGCTGATGGCGGGCGTCGAGACGAAGGAGCCGTGGCGCGTGTGCCCCGGCGATCGCATGAGCACGACGTTCGTGCTGCCGCAGCTCGACCCGCGCCACCTGGGAGCCCTCCTCGCGATCTACGAGCACAAGGTCTTCGTGCAAGCGACGATCTGGGGCATCAACCCGTTCGACCAGTTCGGCGTGGAGCTCGGCAAGACGATCGCCGGGCGCATCCTGCCGGCGCTGCATGGCGCCGAGGCCGACCTGCACCCGGCCACACGCCATTTGCTGGGCGTACTGCAGAAGCTCGGCGCACCCCACTGAGCGCCATGGCGACCGAGGACTTCCGCCGTGTCGTCGAGTCGCTGAAGGTCCCGGTCGCGCTCGCGGACGCGCGCGGCACGCTCACCTTCGTGAACCTCGCGCTCGCGGAGCTCGCGGGCGCCGATGCCGCCGAGCTCGTGGGCCGCTCCATCGCCGAGCTCTTCCGCGGCGCCGACCAGCGCAAGGTCGCGCAGAGCGTCTCGCGCGTCGCGGAGGGCAAGGCCGCGGCCGCGACCCTGGATGCGGCCTTCGCCGCCGCGGACCTCTCGGAACGCTGGGTGCAGGCGACCTTCCAGCCGATGAGCGAGTCGGACAAGGTGACGGCGGTCGCCATCGTGCTGCACGACATCGGCGCGCAGCGCGAGACCGAGGACGCGCTGAACCTGCTCACCGCCCGCTTGATCGCGCTCACCGAGCACTCGCCGGTGGCGACCCTGGTCGAGACCGGCGCGGGCGACGTCGAGATCGTCAACGCGCCCTTCTGCGCGCTGCTGGGACTGGAGTCCGCGCCGCAATCGCTCTCGGGGCTCGCCGTGAAGGACGTGCTCGCGAGAAGCGAGCGCATCGAGCCGCGCGCCGTGGCGCTGGCACTCGCCGCCGAGGACGAGCCATCCTCGCTCAGCGTCACGGGCGAGCCGGGCCTGGTGCAGGTGGAGCGCCAGCCGGTCCTGGTGGAAGGCGAGCCGGGCGGTGCCATCTGGATCGCGCGCCAGGCGGCCGCGGTGGGCGAGGCAGCGGCGAAGGCCGGCGTCGAGATCGGCGTGATCGAGCGCATCGGCGTCGAGCTCGCCGTGGCCCTGGAAGGCCTGTCGGCCGTTTCCATCCTCGCCGAGCAGATCAACCTCGACGCGGCCATCGTCGAGCGCTTCAGCGGCATCCGCGGGTCGACCGAAACCGCGCTCACCGCGATCGGCGACCTCGTCGATTTCTCGCGCGTCTCCGGCGGCATCGTGCTGCAGCGGCGGCAGTTCGGGCTGCGCGAGGCGATCGCGCGCCTGGTCGAGCGCATCGTCGCCAATGCCGAGGAGCACGGCTGCCGGATCCGCATCAAGGTCGAGCAGGACGTGGCCGACGCGCTCGAGGGCGACGTCGAGCGGCTGCAGCTCGTGCTGCGCAACCTGCTCGACAACGCGATCGCCTTGCTGCCGGGCGGCGAGATCCTGCTGCAGATCACGCCCGAGTTCGCCACCGCCGCCTCGATCCAGGTTTCGTTCGGCATCGTGGCGGCGGGCGGAAGCGCCCGCGAGGCGCCGCGCGGCTCCGCCGAGAGCGGCATGGCCGTGGCGGTCGCGCGCTTCATGGTGAAGGCGATGGGCGGCACGCTCGCGGTCGGCGCGCGCGGCACGCACGATCCGCTCTACGCGTTCACCGTCGAGTTCCCGCTGTGCCCGCCGCCGCCCGCCCCGCGGCGCGCGACTTACGTCTCGCTCGTGGGCCTCACCGCCCTCGTCGTCTCCGACGATTCCCAGCAGCGGCTCGAGATCACCAACCTGCTGCGCGGCTGGCGCATGGTGCCGCTCGAGGCGGACAACGCGCCGATGGCGCTGGCGCTCCTCGAGCGGCTCGAGCAGGAAGGCTCTCCCATCCCGCTCGTGATCCTCGCCAACCGGTTGCCGGTGCAGGACGGCTTCCTGCTGGCTTTCCGCATCAAGCATCATCCCCGGCTGCGGACCACGCTCGTCATGATGCTCGCGAAGGAGGGCAAGCCGGGAGACGCGATCGCGTGCCGCGAGAACGGCATCGCCGCGTACATGCGCTATCCCATCAACGACCGCCAGCTGAACGAGGCGATCGTCGCCGTGACCGGCGCCTCGGTCGACGCCGAGGAGACGCCGACGCTCGTCACGCGCCATTCGCTGCGCGAGCAACGCAAGGGCGCGACCGTGCTGCTCGTGGACCCGACGCGCGACAGCCAGATCCTCGCCGCGCACGTGCTCGGGCGCATGGACTGCGCCGTGGTCGTGGCGCAGGACCTCGACGAGGCGCTCGCCGCGCTCGACCAGGACGTGTACGACGTCGTGATCGTGGACACCGCGCTCGCGGGCCTCGGCGGCGCCGACGTGCCGAAGACGCTGCGCAGCCGCATGCAGCGCGGCGCGGCCTCCGTGCGCCTCGTGGCCACGACCGCGGAGCCCTCGCCGCGCTTCGACGCCGAGAAGAAGGCCGCCGGCTTCGACGCCACGCTCGCCAAACCCTTCCAGCGCGAAGCGCTGCTCGAGCAGGTCAAGGCGGCGCGGGCGGCGGCCCACGCGCCGTAGGAGCCGGGCGGTGCGCCTGCTGCTGGTGGAAGACGATGCCATGATCGGCGCGGCCGCCCAGGAAGGCCTCAGGCGCGAGGGGCACGCGGTGGACTGGGTCACCGACGGCGCCAGGGCGCAGGCGGCCCTGGCCAATGGCGTCTACGATGCGATGCTGCTCGACCTCGGGCTTCCGAAGCGCGACGGGCTCTCGGTGCTGCGCGACGTTCGCGGCAAGGGCAGCGACCTGCCGGTCATCGTGATCACCGCGCGCGATGCCGTGGCCGATCGCATCGCGGGCCTCGACGCCGGCGCCGACGACTATCTCGTGAAGCCCTTCGACCTGGACGAGCTCGCGGCGCGGCTGCGCGCCGTCGCGCGGCGGCGAGCCGGGCGCGCCGCGGCCGTCCTGCACGTGGGCGACCTCGAGCTCGATACCGCGGCGCGCCGCGCCCGTTGGAAGGGGCGCGAGGTGGCGCTCTCCGCGCGCGAGTTCGCCCTGGTGGAGACGCTCGCCGAGCGGCCGGGTGCGTACTTCAGCCGCGCCCAGCTCGAGGACCGCCTGTATGGATGGGGCGAGGAAGTCGGCAGCAACGCGGTCGAGGTGCACATCCATGCGCTGCGGCGCAAGCTCGATCCGTCCGTGATCCGCACGGTGCGCGGCCTCGGCTACAGCCTCGCCGGCGAATGACCTCGATCCGCCGCAGCCTCCTCGTGTGGCTCCTCTCGAGCGTGCTCGCGGGCGGCATCGGCGCGGCGGGGGTCGTGTTCGTGCAGGCCCGCATCGAGGTGAACGACATCTTCGATTACCAGCTGCGCCAGCTCGCGCTCACCCTGCGCGATCGCACTTACTTCCCGAACGACTTCGCCGACTCGCTCACCGGCGAGGAATCGCTCGACGTCGTGATCCAGGTATGGGCCGCCGACGGGACGCTGCTCTACGTCTCGCCCGCGAACATGGTGGTGCCGAACGCGGTGCAGCTGGGGTTCGGCCAGGTCGTGGCCTCGGGCGGACGGTGGCGCACGTACGCCACGCAGCAGCGCGGGCTCACCATCCAGGTCGCCCAGCCGCTCGCGGTGCGCAACCGCCTCGCGTTCACCGCGGCGTGGCGCACGCTCTTGCCCTTCGTCGTGGCGCTGCCGCTGATGGGCCTGCTCATCTGGCGCCTCGTGGGGCGCGAGCTCAAGCCCATCGAGACCGCCGCGCAGGCGGTCGCGCGGCGCAGCCCCCAGTCGCTCGATGCGATCGAGACCGCGAACGTGCCGGTGGAGATCGAGCCGCTGGTGACGGCACTCAACGGCCTGCTCGGGCGGCTCTCGGGCGCGCTCGAGCACGAGCGGCAGTTCATCGCGGATGCGGCGCACGAGCTGCGCACGCCGCTCACGGCGTTGAGGCTGCAGCTCCAGCTCGCGGAGCGCGCGCGCAACGATGACGAGCGGGCGCGCTCGCACGCGGCGCTGCGCGAGGGCATCGCCCGCGCGGTGCGGCTGGTCGAGCAGCTGCTGGCGCTCGCGCGCCAGGATCCGGACGTGCCGGCGGAAGCGCGCGCGGTCGACCTGGCGGTCGCGGCCCACAGTGCCGTCGACGGGCACGCCGCATCGGCCGAGGCCCATGGGCTCTCGCTCGGCGTCGAGGCGCCTGCCGAGCCGGTCGTGGTGAACGGCGACGCGGCGAGCCTGCGCACGCTGCTCGACAACCTCATCGACAACGCGATCCGGTATACGCCGTCCGGACGCGTCGACGTGCGCGTGCTGCGCGAGGACGGCCGCGCGATCCTCGAGGTCGAGGACACCGGGCCCGGCATCGCGCCCTCCGATCGGGGCCGCGCCTTCGATCGCTTCTACCGGGCCGAGGGCGCGCCGCAGGGCGGCAGCGGCCTGGGCCTCGCCATCGTCCGGCGCATCGCGGACAAGCACGGCGGCTCCGCCGAGCTCCTCGACTCGCGCTCGGGCCACGGGCTGCGCGTGCGCGTCTCGCTGCCGCTCGCCGCCTGAAAACCGGGGACGCAGTCCTATTTCGCATGCTGCAATCGGGGACGCAGTCCTATTTCCCGATGCCCTGCTGGATGGGTCCATAGGACCCTTTACGGCCGATTCTTGCTTCGACGGACCCCTGCTTTTTGGGCGTGCGGCGCTGTTTTGCCCCCTTCAGAAAATGCGACTGCGTCCCCGATTGCAGCATGCGAAATGGGACTGCGTCCCCGGTTTTGGCCCCGGTTTTGTCTTAAGACCCACTTAAGCCACCCGGACCAGACTCTTCCGTATGGAGCCAATCGAGGCTCCCAACGTGGAGAGAACATGAAAGCGAACCTACTCGTAGGCGCGCTCGTCGCGGCGGGCCTGATCGGCACCGGTGCGGCGGCGTATCGCGGCCACTGGTCGCCCATCGCCTCCGTGCAGGCGAATCCCGCCGTGCTCGAAGCCGGCGTGGCTGCCCCCGCCGTCAACCCGGCCACTTCGAGCCTGCCCCTCAACGGATTCTCCGACCTCGTGAAGGCCTACGGGCCCGCGGTCGTCAACGTGCGCGTCGAAGGCACGGTGAAGACGAGCAACCAAGTGCAGGGCATCCCGGACGACCTGCCGCCCGAGTTCCGCGACTTCTTCCGCAACTTCCGCGGCCAGGTGCCGCGCGCCACGCCGATGCGCGGCGAAGGCTCGGGCTTCATCGTGTCGCCCGACGGCTACATCCTCACGAACGCGCACGTGGTCGAGAACGCCGATCACGTGACGGTGCTCCTCACCGACCGGCGCGAATCCACCGCGAAGGTGGTGGGCAGCGACAAGGCGACCGACGTCGCCGTGCTCAAGATCGACGCGACGGGCCTGCCCACCGTGAAGGTCGGCGACTCGCGCCGCGCGCAGGTCGGCGAATGGGTCGTCGCGATCGGCTCGCCCTTCGGCTTCGAGAATTCGGTGACCGCCGGAATCGTGAGCGCCAAGTCGCGCGCGCTTCCCGGCGATGCGGGCAGCTACGTGCCCTTCATCCAGACGGACGTCGCGGTGAACCCCGGCAATTCCGGCGGCCCGCTCTTCAACCTCGCGGGCGAGGTGATCGGCATCAACTCGCAGATCTACTCGCGCTCCGGCGGCTTCCAGGGCATCTCGTTCGCGATCCCGATCGAGATCGCCATGAACGTCGAGGGCCAGCTCGTGAAGCACGGCAAGGTCGAGCGCGGCCGCCTCGGCGTCACGGTGCAGGAGGTGAACGCGTCGCTCGCGTCTTCCTTCGGCCTCGACCGTCCGCGCGGCGCTCTCGTCTCGTCGGTGGACCCGGGCAGCCCGGCGGAGAAAGCCGGCCTGCAGGTGGGCGACATCGTCCTCTCGTACAACGGTCACCCGATCGAGCACAACAACGAGCTCGCCCTCCTCGTCGCGGACTCGCATCCCGGCACGAAGGCCGAGGTCGAGGTATGGCGCAAGGGCAAGAAGGAAACGCTCGCCGTGGCGCCCGCCGAGCAGAAGGCGAAGCTCGCTTCGAACGACGATGACGATGCGAAGGCCGCCGGCCACGGCCGCCTCGGTGTCGTGGTGCGGCCGCTCACGGCCGATGAGCGCGAGGAGGTCGGCAAGAAGGCGCTCGTGGTCGAGCAGGTCAACGGTGCCGCCGAGCGCGCCGGCGTGCAGCCGGGCGACCTCGTGCTGCAGCTCAACGGCACGCCGGTCACCACGCCCGAGCAGCTACGGGACGCGGTCGCCAAGAGCGGCAAGCGCGCGGCGCTGCTGATCCAGCGCGACAACCGTCAGCTCTTCGTGCCGGTCGAGATGGGTTGAGGCACGCAACCGTGGAGGCACACATGACCCACAAGAAACTCGTCGCAGCGCTCACCGGGCTCGCCGCCACGGCGGCGACCGCCGCGATCCCGCCGCGATACGCCGAGAACCTGCCGGAGCCGCGCAAGGCCGGGCCGGTGACCTACATCACCGGCGGGCAGGAGGAGCACGAGGCCAACGCGATCAAGCGCGCCGCGCAGGAGTATCCGCTCGAGCTCGTGTTCGTGGAGAAGGTCGGCCGCCGCGAGAAGCCGCTCGCGGAAATGCCGGTGCGCATCACGGACGACAAGGGCAAGGTGGTGTTCGAGGGCCAGAGCGAAGGGCCGTACTTCATCGCGCGGCTCCCGAAGGGCAAGTACACCGTCTCGACGCGCTGGGACGCGTGGTCCTTCTCGCGCGAGGTGAAGATCGGCGGCCAGCGGCAGCGCGTCGTGTTCGCGTGGAGCGAGCCCGGCCCGATGGAGAGCCTCGGCTGATCGAACGTCGCGGCCTCATCGTCTGGCGAGCCCGCCGATTCGTTTTCGGCGGGCGCGTCTCTTGTTGATGATTCAACGCGTATAGGATTTCAGCGGGTTGCTAAAGGCCAACCACCTTGCGCCCGGCGAAAACAAATCGGCAAGGGCTGCCAGCCTCTCCTTACGCCGACGAAACGTTCGATCGTGCCTCCAGCAGGGTTTCTGCCAGCTCTGCAAACCCCTTCGCCCCCCTGGACGGCGTGATGTAGGCCGGCAGCTGCGTCATCAGGTCCGCCATGTCGCGCACGTTCGCCACGCCGACCGCGTTCGGGAAGAACCCGAACATCGGCTGGTCGTTCGGCGAGTCTCCCGCGAAGACGATGGTGTCGCGCGCGCGATCGGCGTCGATGCCGAAGACCTCGCGCAGCATGAGGCGCGCGGTCGAGAGCTTGTCGTAGCCGCCGAACCATCCGTTCACGTGGATCGAGCTCACCTTCGCGGTGAGCCCCTCCTCCTCCATGATCGCGACGATGCGCGCGACCGCTTCGCGCGGCAGCGCGGGCACGTCCTCGCGGAAGTCGATCGCGAGGTCGGCCTCGCGATAAGGCTGGTCCGACGCGATCGCGCATCCGCGCACCTCGCGCAGGATGCGCTCCGCGATGGCGTCGAGCCGCGCGGAGCGCTGTGCGCGCTCGGCCTCGCTCACGATGTAGCGCTTCACGAGCCGGCCCGCGCGCGCGTCGTGCAGGAACCAGAAGGCGCCGTTCTCGCCCACCACCGCGTCGGCGGGCCACATGCGCGCGATGTGGTCGCACCAGCCCGCGGGCCGCCCCGTCACCGGGATGACGAGCAGGCCCGCCCGCTTGAGGCTGTCCAGCGCCGCGTACGATGCGGGCTCGAGGCGCCCGTCGGTGGTGAGCGTGTCGTCGATATCGGTGAGCACCGCGCGCACCTTCGCGCGCGCCTCGCGCGGGAATTCCGCGAGCGGCCTCATCGCCCTTGCCGCAGGTATCCGGCCACGGCGTCGCGCTCGGCCGGCGTCATGTGCAGCCCGCACTTGGTGCGGCGCCAGAGCACGTCCTCGGCGGTCTCGGCCCACTCCTCGGCCACGAGGTAGCGTACCTCGGCCTCGGTCAGGCCGCCGCCGAAATAACGCCCGAGGTCCGCGCTCGTGCGCGCGTGCCCCAGCAGGCGCACGCTGCGGCTGCCGTGGCGGCGCACGATGCCGTCCACCAGGTCGCGCCCGAGCGTGTCGTAGCGGCGGTACATGTCGTCGCGGAACGCGTTGAAGCGGCCGACGTCGCCGCCCGGGAGCGGCTCGCGCGCGGTCCAGTCGCCCTTCATGGCCGGGAAGAAGGGGCGGATCTTCGCGAGCGCCTCCTCGGCGAGCCGGCGATAGGTCGTGATCTTGCCGCCGAAGACCGTGATGAGCGGCGCGCGATGCGCCTCGTGGTCCACCCGCAGCACGTAATCGCGCGTGACTTCCGAGGGATTGTCCGAGCCGTCGTCGTAGAGCGGGCGCACGCCGGCGTAGCTCGAGACGATGTCCGCCTCGGAGAGCGGCTTCGCGAGGAAGCGGTTCACGGCCTCGAGCAGGTAGCGCGTCTCGTCCTGCGAGATCGCGGTCGCGCCCTCGACGCTCGGCACGGCGATGTCGGTCGTGCCGATGAGGCTGAAGTCGCGCTCGTAGGGGATCACGAAGATCACGCGCCGGTCGGGGTTCTGCAGGATGTAGGCGTGGCCCTGCGAGTGCACCTTCGGCACGATGATGTGGCTGCCCTTCACCAGCCGCACGCCGCCGCGCACGCGCTCGTTGGCGATGCCGTGGAGGACGTCCATGACCCACGGGCCCGCCGCGTTCACGATCCCGCGCGCGCGAAGGGTGCTCCTCGCGCCGTTCGCCGATGCCAGGGTCGCTTCCCACTCGCCGTCGACCCGCCGCGCGCCCTCGAAGCTCGTGCGCGTGAGCACGCGCGCACCCTTCTCGCGCGCCGACACCGCGTTCAGCACCGTGAGGCGCGAGTCGTCGACCCGGCAATCGGAGTAGACGAAGCCCGACCGATATTCGCCGCGCAGCCCCGCGCTGTACTCGAGGTGCGGGAACGCGACCGCCTTCGAGCGCGGCAGCGTGATCTTGCCGCCGAGGTGGTCGTAGAGGAAGAGCCCGGCCTTGATCATCCACACCGGACGCATGCTGCGGTCGTGCGGCAGGACGAAAAGCAGCGGCCGGATGATGTGGGGGGCGAGCTTCAGCAGCACCTCGCGCTCCTGCAGCGCCTCGCGCACGAGCCGGAACTCGTATTGCTCGAGATAGCGCAGCCCGCCGTGGATGAGCTTCGAGCTCCACGAGCTC
>Ga0157372_10004591_pt1 | contig 14688 bp, 17 predicted proteins | sample C55metaG_FD_115307 | JGI IMG/M metagenome (GOLD analysis project Ga0157372, IMG submission 115307) | Corn rhizosphere microbial communities from Kellogg Biological Station, Michigan, USA - C5-5 metaG | ecosystem: Host-associated > Plants > Roots > Rhizosphere > Soil | place: USA: Michigan... | reverse complement strand
TGGCGCCCGGCGCGACGGTGCAGGTAACCCAGCGCCTCTTTGCCGGCGCCAAGGTGCTCAGCACACTCCGGGACTACGAAAACGGGCTGAACATCCCCCGCTTCGATTACGCCATCGACTGGGGCTGGTTCTGGTTCTTCACCCGCCCGATGTTTCTGCTGCTGGACCTGTGCGGCCATTGGGCCGGCAACATGGGCATCGCCATCCTGCTGCTCACGATCGCGGTGCGGCTGCTGTTCTTTCCGCTGGCCAATACGCAGTTCAAAAGCATGAGCCGCATGAAGAAGCTGCAGCCGCATGTGGAGAGCATCCGGGAGCGCTTTGCGGAAGACAAGCTGCGGCAGCAGCAGGAAATGATGGAGCTATACAAGCGGGAGAAGGTGAATCCGCTCTCCGGCTGCCTGCCAATTTTCATTCAGATCCCGGTGTTCTTTTCGCTGTACAAGGTTCTGCTCGTCAGCATCGAGATGCGGCAGGCGCCGTTCTTCGGCTGGATTCACGATCTTTCCGCGCCCGATCCAACCTCCGTCCTTAATCTGTTTGGCTTGCTGCCCTTCAATCCGCATGTGGTGCTGCCAGCATTCCTCACCTTTCTTTCGATTGGCATCTGGCCCCTTCTGATGGGTGCCAGCCAGTGGCTGCAGACGAAAATGAATCCCGCGCCCGCCGATCCGGTGCAGGCGCGCATGTTTTCATTCATGCCGCTGATCTTCATGTTCATGCTGTCGAGCTTCCCCGCGGGTCTGGTGATCTATTGGACCTGGAGCAACGTGCTCTCCATGTTGCAGCAGTACGTCATCATGCGACGGGAAGGTGCGGAAATTCACCTGTTCAACAATCTGAAGCCCGCGGGACTGACCAAGCGAATCGCCGGACCCAAGCCTGAGCCGGGCGAGTAGTCGCTCGCCGTGCCGGCCGATGCCGAATTTGCCCGCAAGCTGTTCAGCGGACCGTGCGAATTCGTGGCGGGTGCTGCGAGTCTCGATGTACTGCCAGACTTCGAGTTGCCCGAGGTGGCGTTTGTCGGACGCTCGAATGTCGGCAAGTCGAGCTTGATCAATGCGTTGTCGAATCGCAAAGGCCTGGCACGTGTCTCAAACACGCCGGGCCGCACACGGCAAGTCAATCTGTTCCGCGTGCGCGACCAGCTCCTGCTGGCCGATCTGCCCGGCTACGGATTCGCGCGAGTCTCGAAAGCGGAAGCCGCCGCCTGGAACGATCTCATTACGGCCTATCTGCACACCCGCAGTAATCTGCGCCGGGTCATGCTGCTGCTGGATGCGCGACGCGGGATCATGGAGTCCGACCGGCAGGTAATGAGCCTCCTCGACGACGCTGCGACCGGTTATCAGTTGGTGCTCACCAAGGCAGACGCGCTGAAACCCGCCCAGCTCACGGCTGTTCACCGTGCAGTTGCGGAATATGCGGTGGAGCATCGCGCCGCCCTGTCCGAAATCATCGCGACTTCCGCTGAATCGAAGCTTGGCCTTTCCGAGCTCCGGCTTGCCATAGCCCAACTGGCCGCCTGACCCGCGGGTGGCGGATGCGGGAACCTTGGTCTATAAGCCGGAAAATCTCCGAGGATTCGGAATGGCGCTCCAGGACGATTTCGGCATCAACGAGCGCAATCTGCGGACGCTCGCCCGCTGGCGCTCCACGGCGCGGGTCCTCGTCGAGGCTCTCCCCAACATTCTCAAATACGACGGCACCACCATTGTCGTAAAATACGGCGGGCACGCCATGGAAGGCGGCGTGCCGCAGCATTTTGCCCAAGACATCGTGCTGATGAAGCAGACGGGCATCGATCCGATCGTGGTGCACGGCGGTGGCCCGCAGATCGGCTCGATGCTAAAGCGGCTCAGCATTCCATCCAATTTTATCGACGGGCTGCGAGTAACGGACGAAGCCGCCATCGAGGTGGTGGAGATGGTACTGACCGGCTCGATCAACAAGCAGATCGTCAGCGGGATCAACGCGGCCGGTGGGCGCGCGGTCGGTATCTCCGGCAAGGACGGCAACCTGATTGTGGCGAAGAAGCTCGAGCGCGAAAAACTCGATCCCGCCACGCTCCAGTGCAAGCCGGTGGATCTGGGATTTGTGGGCGAGCCAGAAGCTGTGAACACCGAGGTGCTGCGCACCATCATCAGCTCGGCGCTCATCCCAGTGGTTGCACCGATCGGCGTTGGCCGGAAGGGCGAAACCTACAACATCAACGCGGACACGATCGCCGGCGCCGTGGCCGGCGCCATGAAGGCGAGCCGCATGATGATGCTGACCGACGTGGAAGGCGTGCTGGACCAGGACGGCAAGCGCATCCGCCGGCTGAGCGTCGCCGAGGCCCGGGACCTCATCAACAATGGGACGATTTCCGGCGGGATGATCCCCAAGATTGAAACGGCCATAGATGCAGTGGAAGGCGGGGTCGATGCCGCGGTCATCCTTGATGGCCGAATTCCGCACGTGCTTTTGCTGGAGCTTTTCACCGAGCATGGCGCCGGAACCATGATCACGGCGGAATGAATTCGGTCCAGCTGTTTCTTGCGTTCATTGTCTTGCTGGCCGGAACCGCGCCAGCTTTCGCCTCGCTGAAGATTTGTAACCAGACCAGCTACATCATTTATGCAGCCACAGCTTCCGCTACAAAAAGTGAGCTTGACGCGCGGGGGTGGACGCGCCTTGTTCCCGGCGACTGCGCCACACCGATAAGCGATCCGCTCACCGCGCCGGCCTATTTCATTTATGCGCGGACCTCGCAGGCGCATTCAGGGCCATCGCGCGCCTGGGGCGGCAACGTGCCGGTCTGCGCGCGCGACAACAATTTTTCGCAGCGCATGAAATTGCCGCTGCGCGCCTGCCCCGGCGGCGGATTCTACCGCATGCCGTTTGCATTGATCGATCGGCACGGCCGGCCGGACTGGACCACAACGTTCACCGAGGGCCCCCATCTGAAGACGCTGAAGGATGCCAAGCGCGCCGGCATCGACCGGCTGCTTACCGATCTCGGCTACCGCGTCAACGTGCCCGGGGATCGGGCGCGCGATCTGGCGCTCGAAGATTTTCACAAGCGCGCCAGGCTGCCCGCGGATGCCAATACGGCGGAATTGTTCGCCGCGCTGGAGACGCAGGCGATGAAAGCGTCCGCGCCTGCGGGATACACCGTGTGCAACGATTCCGGGCAAACCTTCTGGGCGGCCATCGGGTTGAAGGCGCCGAAGGGGATGCTGACGCGCGGCTGGTGGGAAGTGTCGCCGGGGGCGTGCGGCCGGCTCGCCACAGAGCCCCTGAACACTGATCGCGTGTTTCTGGCGGTACAGCCGAAGGGGAGAAAGTCGCTTGTCTCCGGGCCGTTCAAACTCTGCGTCGGTGACAACGCGTTCGAGCTGACGACGGCCGCCGCCTGCGCGGGCAAAGGTGTTCATCAGGCAGCGTTTGCCGCGACGGACACCAAAGGGCGCAGCGGCTATGTCGCGCACGTGGGCGAGAGCGGCCTGCTCGCGTCAGGTTCGCTAGCCCGTACGCATAAGTAGGCTGATGGCCCGATGCTTGCGCGTAACGCATTGCTCACTCATGTTCCTCCCATGGCGGAACTGACGCGCATTATCGATGAAGCCTGGGAGGCGCGGGACACCCTGAAATCCTCGGATGCTGGCGCGCGGGAGGCGGTCGAAGCAGTTCTGGCCGGTCTTGATTCCGGCAAACTTCGCGTGGCCGAGAAAATCGGCGGTGAATGGCATGTGCATCGGTGGCTCAAGAAGGCCGTGCTGCTCTCGTTTCGCCTGAACGACATGAAGCTGATCGGCGGCGGACCCGATGGTGCGGTGTGGTGGGACAAGGTTGATTCAAAATTCGCCGGCTGGGGGGAAGAAGAATTTCGCGCTGCCGGCTTCCGCGCTGTACCCGGCGCGATCGTGCGCCGTTCCGCATTCATCGGGAAAGGCGCGGTGCTGATGCCGTCGTTCGTGAATGTCGGTGCCTATGTCGGCGAGAATACCATGGTGGACACCTGGGCCACGGTCGGCTCCTGCGCGCAGATCGGCGCCAACTGCCACATCTCCGGCGGCGCTGGCATCGGCGGCGTGCTGGAGCCGCTGCAGGCCGCACCCACCATCGTCGAAGACAATTGCTTCATCGGCGCCCGTTCGGAGGTGGCGGAGGGCGTGATCGTCGGCGAGGGCTCGGTGCTCTCGATGGGCGTGTATCTCACCGCCTCGACCAAAATCATCGATCGCCACACGGGGGAAATTTTCAGCGGGCGGGTGCCGCCTTATTCCGTTGTGGTCTCGGGCGCGCAGCAGCGAGGGCCCAAGGGGCCCTCGCTATACTGCGCCGTCATCGTCAAGCGCGTGGACGAACGCACCCGCGCCAAAACATCCGTCAATGAGCTACTGCGGGACTAAATCCTTCTCCCGGCTCCTTGTACAGGTATGCGCCGGCGACGGTGGCGACGATAATCTCGACAAGGCCCACGACGACCATCGTGACCATCATGGTCAGCGGAACGAGGCCCGAGACAGCCTGGAAGACGTCCGGGATCAGATAGCCGACGACCCAGATCAAAAGCGCGGCATAGGTGGCCGTCTTCGGCCCTGCACCAAAGCGGGGCCGCATTGCGGCATACCCCCAGACGGCCGCGATGCCCGTCACAAGTCCCAGGACGTTGAAAACGATAATTTCATTCATGCCGATCATCGGCAGGCTGTGAGCGGTGGAGATTGTGTTCCATTGCGCGCGCAGAACGACACCGTTCAGGACGTACTCGAAGATGTCGCAGATGATGCCGGCAACGATGCCGCCGAGAACCACGCGACCGCTATCCATCTTGTTCATGAGCATTCCCCCTTCGCCTAGATTCAATGAGCATGCCATGGATATGGCCGGTGAGCCAGCACGCCGCCTTTATTGACCACCTCAGAGGAGCCGCCTAAAGGCCGCCCATGGCCAATGTGGATCCTGTTGCGCTGGCGCAGGCGCTGATTCGATGCCCCTCCGTGACACCGGAGGATGGCGGGGCGATCGGGTTACTCGCAAAAACGCTGGAACCACTTGGGTTCACCTGTCATAGGCTCCGGTTTGAGACGCCGGGCACCGCGCCAATTGAGAATCTCTACGCCCGGTGCGGCAGCCGCGCGCCAAACTTTTGCTTTGCCGGTCATACCGATGTGGTGCCGCCCGGAGACGCCAAGCTCTGGCGTCTCGATCCCTTCGCCGGCGAGATCGATGAAGGCGTTCTTTACGGCCGGGGCGCGGCGGACATGAAATCTGCGATAGCCTGTTTCATTGCAGCGGCCGAAAAACTGCTGGCGACCGGTGGCATCCACGGTTCGGTCAGCCTTCTCATCACGGGCGACGAAGAGGGTCCGAACATCAATGGCACCAAACGCGTGCTCGAATGGCTGCGCGAGCGCGGCGAGAATTTGGACCATTGTCTGGTGGGGGAGCCGACTTCCGTGCAGACCGCCGGCGACACTATCAAGATCGGCCGGCGCGGCAGCATGCGCGTAGAGATAATCGTGCGCGGCGTGCAGGGGCATACCGCTTATCCCGAGCGCGCGGTGAATCCGATCCCAATTCTTGCGTCGATCGCGACGCGCCTCTTCGAACAGCCCCTCGATACCGGAACCGAACACTTCCAGCCATCCACGCTTGCGTTCACTACTTTCGATGTCGGCAACCCGGCGGGAAATGTTTCGCCGGCTGAAGCTCGCGCCGCCTGCAACATCCGCTTCAACGATGGGCACACGCCAGAGTCTTTGGTCGCCAGCATCGAAGCAGTGGCGACGGAAACGGCCGAGCGCAGCGGGGCCAGAGTCGAAGTCCGAGCCAGTGTGGGAGGGACAGTTTTTGTTACCCGCCCCGGCCCGTTTACGGACCTCCTCTCGCGCGCGATCGCGAACGTGACGGGCACCCTCCCGCAATTCTCGACGTCAGGAGGAACGTCGGACGCCCGCTTCATCAAGGATTACTGCCCGGTCGCAGAAGTAGGGCTTCCGGGCCAAACCATGCATCAGGCGAACGAACAGGTGCCGGTGACAGAGCTACACCGGCTCACGGAAATCTATGCCGCCATGCTGTGGGACTATTTCCGCCCGCCGCCGCTTGGGGCAGCCAAATAACAAAGGCGGGAGCGCGCTGCTCCCGCCGTCCTTAGGACGTCAGAACGTCACCCAAACCCCGTTCCGCCAATAGCCGCGGCCGGTATGCTCTTTCCAGACGAAATGCTCGCTTGGGCCCCAGCGCCAGCCGTTGGGATGAACAACGAGACCCCATTCGGGCCGGGCCACAAAGCCCCTGTGGGCGTGCCAACACATACCGTCTCTATTGCAGACCACCACAGCGGCTGCACTCGTCGCGGTCAGCGCGAGGGCCGAAATCCCCAGGGCCAAAGCTGCACCAAGTTTCGTAACATTCTTCATCGAAGATCTCCCGGTTGCCGCGCGTCCGCGCGTTCCGAGAAAACGAGCAGAACTATTTGCGAGTTCCCCCGGGATCGGTCCGCAACGATGACCGGATTGCATCAAATTCTCCAAACCCTGTTTGCGACCGCTTCACCGCCGCCGGATTTGGGATTTCGACTTTGGCCCGCGCCAGTTCACACTGATTGTGTCGAAACATGGGCAATGGGCGATGCGATATCTGGGCAGCCTTCTGGTCGTTCTGGTCTTGGCGGCGACGGGTTCTGCGGCAGCCGGAAATTCCACTCCGGCGCCACAAGAGGCCGCCACCTTGAAAGAGGCCGAGATGATGTCGGCGGTGAGTCGGGACGCGTTCAACGCCCGAACGGCCCGCCTCACCCGCGCGGCGCTGGAAGGCCAGCAGGCGGACACGCTTACGCGCGAGGAATTGGTGAGCATTTTGGTTCTGATGAGCCTTCAGCAGGCGCCCTCGCGGCATCCCTCCTGAATCCATTCGACAACGAGTTATGGCCCCATGGGCGTTTTCGGCTTGGCATTGCTTGCCACAACGACACTGATCGGTCTGCCCGGTCCAGTCGCTCCTGCGAGCACTCCGCCGCCATATCAATCCGACACCGCGGCGCATTGGCTCTTCGACCCTGCATCCCACTGCTACGTGTTTGCCTTCGGGGACGTGCCCGCTGACGAAGTCAGGTGGGCAGGCCCCTGCGTCAAACGCGTCGCAAGCGGAGCGGGTGCGGCCATGTTCACGTATCGCGGCCGCTTCGCCGAATTCACATCGGGGAACTTTGTGAACGGCGCCGCCAACGGCCCGGTGCAGATCGACTGGCCGAACGGCGCTCGGCTGGAAGCAAAGGCCCATTTCGGAAGACTGGTGGGCAAAGCCATCGTGACCTTCGCCACCGCAGAAGCCGAGACACGCTCCGCTGCTGGAACTCCCACGGCAGATGTGCCTCCGCTCGAGGCGGCCAGAGACCGCGCGGCCGATCCGGCAACGCAAGCCTTCTCAACCCAAACTGCCAGCATCGCAGTGGACGCCAATACACGGCTTCCACGACTTGAGAAGCCGGCAGTCCGCGCCGACCGGCAGGCGCTTGCTCCGGAACCGATCCCGCTGCGGGATTCCGTGATTCATCTGATCGATGGTGCGGCCGCACCGGTGCTTGCCGATGCGGGGATTGCTCTTCCCCAAAACCGGCCTCGCGCAGCCGACGCGAGACCGCCGTCGCAGTGCCTCAGCGTGGACACGGACGGAGGCGACATCGGATTCCGCAACAGCTGCGCGTTTCCCGTGCGGTTTGCCTACTGCATCGCCCATGCGGCGCGGATGGATGTCACCTCGTGCGAGGGACGCCCGGAAAGAGGAGAAGTGCGGCCGGACGCATTCGCCGCATTGTTCGGCGCCTTCGGGCAACCGGACTACGATTTGCGCTGGATTGCCTGCGATGCCAGCGCGATCAACCCAGTGCCGCGGCTTATTCGAAGCGATCCGCCGGCGGGACAATGCCTGCCGCGCCAGCTGGCGGCACAGCCCTAGGCTATTTGCCCGGCGGCTGCTTGCTCAAGAGTGCTTTGACGGCTGCGCTGGTTTTCGAGAAATCCATCCGGCCGGCGTAGCGTTCTTTCAGCACCGCTATCGCCCTGCCCATGTCTTTCATCGAGGCAGCGCCGGTTTCGGCGATCACAGCATGGACGGCGGCTTTTGCCTCGTCGTCCGACATCTGCTGCGGCATGAAGCTGCGGATAATGGCAATCTCGTCGCGCTCGTTGGCCGCGAGCTCCGGGCGACCGCCGCTTTCGAACGCTGCCGCCGATTCTTCGCGCTGCTTGATCATCTTGGCCAGCAGGGAGAGTACTTCTTCATCCGGCACACCTTCGCGGCTGGTTTCCGTGCGCGCCGCGATGTCCCGGTCCTTCAGCGCCGCCAAAACCATGCGCAGGGTGGAGACGCGCTTCTGATCCTTGGCGCGCATCGCCTCTTTCAGTTGCTCGTTGAACTGCTCGCGCAAAGCCATGCGGCCATTCCTCCTGTGAGGCGAACTGATTAGCACGTTGACCTGGGACCACGTCATTCCTATTTTCCGCCAAATCCGAGGCCTCCCATGATCGAGAGCAGCTCCGCCACCGCCCCAACACGGGCGGCCCGATTCCCACGCGCGACCGCACGCCTCGTGCTGGCGGATGGGACGGTGTTTCAGGGCACGGGCTTCGGCGCGGAAACGGCAGCGGTGGGCGAAGTCTGCTTCAACACCGCGATGACGGGTTATCAGGAAATCCTCACCGATCCCTCGTATGCGGGGCAGATTGTCGCCTTCACCTTCCCGCATATCGGAATCGTGGGCACCAATTCGGAAGACATCGAATCGTTGACGCCGGTGGTGCGCGGCGTTGTGGTGCGCGCCGATGCCGAGCACCCGTCCAACTACCGTGCCATCGCCGCGCTCGACCGCTGGCTCAAGCAGCACAATATTCCCGGCATCTCGGGGATCGATACCCGCGCGCTGACAAACCGCATCCGCGAGCACGGCATGCCGCATGGCGTGGTGGCGCATCAGCCACGCGGCGAATTCGACTCCGATGCGCTGTTGCGGCAGGCCCGCGAATTCCCCGGGCTAATCGGCCTTGATCTGGCGAAAGATGTGAGCTGCCGGCAGATGTATTCCTGGCGGGAAATGCCATGGGCGTGGGACCGCGGTTATGCCGTGGAAGAGAGGCCCAGCTGGCGCGCGGTGGTGCTGGACTACGGCGTAAAGCGCAACATTCTGCGCCAGCTCGCGGCACACGGTGCCGACATCACCGTGCTGCCCTGCCATGCGAGCTACGACGATGTGATGCGCCACACCCCGCACGGCGTGCTGCTCTCCAACGGCCCCGGCGATCCGGCTGCCACCGGCGAGTACGCCATTCCAACCATCAAGGGCATCGTGGAATCCAACGTGCCGGTGTTCGGCATCTGCCTGGGCCACCAGATGCTCGGGCTCGCGCTGGGCGGCGCCACGCGGAAAATGGCGCAGGGCCATCACGGCGCCAACCATCCGGTGAAGGATTTGGAAACCGGCAAGGTAGAGATCGTTTCGATGAACCACGGCTTCACCGTGGATGCCGAAAGCTTGCCGCGGTCGGTGAAGCAGACGCATGTCTCGCTGTTCGACGGCAGCAATTGCGGGCTGCGCGTCGATGGCAAGGAAGTCTTTTCCGTGCAGTACCATCCGGAAGCTTCCCCCGGCCCAATGGATTCGCACTACCTGTTCGCGCGCTTCGCCCGCGCCGCGAAAACCCGCGCTTGACCCGTGAAAGACCGGCTTCGATCGATTCAGGCTGACATCACCACCTTGACGGTGGATACGATCGTCAATGCGGCCAACGCACAACTCGTGCCCGGCGGCGGCGTGGATGGCGCAATTCGCCGCGCCGGCGGTCCGGAGCTGAATGCGCACCTCGCCCGGATCGGCTCCTGCGCGCCGGGTTCGGCGGTGCTGACACCCGGCTATCGCCTGCCGGTGGCTTTCGTCATCCACACGGTGGCGCCGATCTGGCGCGGGGGCGATGCGGAAGAAGAGCGGCTGCTCGCGTCGTGCTATTCCAGCGCGCTGAAACTGGCGGACAAAAACAAAGTCGTCTCGATTGCCTTTCCGACTATCGGCACCGGCGCCTATGGCTGGCCGGCGAAGCGCGCCTCGGAACTTGCCTTTGAAGCGGTGACATCGCACCTCGCGCGTGGTGGCATGCAGAACGTGATCTTCTGCTGCTTCAGCGCAGAAGACGAGCAGCGGTATGCCCACTTGATCCGCAGTCTTCAAAGCGCCGGCATTTGTTTGCGGAACGGGTGGGCGGGGTAGACGCCGAGCACCGTCATCGTGGCGGAGAAGAATTTCAGCTCTTCCAGCGCCAGCCGCACGCTGCGCGCCTCGGGATGGCCTTCGATGTCGGCGTAGAACTGCGTCGCATTGAACGAGCCGCCCAGCTGATAGCTTTCCAGCTTCGTCATGTTCACGCCGTTGGTGGCAAAGCCGCCCAGCGCCTTGTAGAGCGCCGCCGGCACATTGCGCACGCGGAAGATAAAGGTGGTGATCACCGGCCCGGCATCGGAAGGCGCATCGTCCGGCTCCGCCGCCATGATGAGAAAGCGCGTCATATTGTGGTTCGCGTCTTCCACATCGGCCTTGAGAATCTCCAGCCCGTAGATCTCCGCCGCCAGCGAAGAGGCAATGGCACAGGCGCTCGCGTCCTTCAGCTCCGCCACGTGCCGCGCGGACCCGGCGGTATCGTGCCAGACCTGAGGATGCAGATTCAGCTCGCGGATGATGTTGCGGCATTGTCCCAGGGCCGGCCCCTGGCTGAACACCGTCTTCAATCCCGCGAGCGTCGCGCCCTTGATCCCCAGCAGCTGATGCCGCACGCGATGAAAATGCTCGCCCACGATGTAAAGGCCCGCTTCCGGCAGCAGGTGATGGATGTCGGCGATGCGGCCATGCAGCGAGTTCTCGACAGGAATAATGCAAAGATCGGTGGCCCGCTCACGCACCGCAGCGATGGCGTCTTCGAACGTGGGATACGGGACCGCCAGCACATCCGGGAGCGCCTCTCGCGCGCCGAGATTGGCGTAGGCCCCCGGCTCCCCCTGGAAGGCCACCCGTTTGGCGCGCGCGACCACCGTGTCGCTCATGAGCCGCGCCGCCGCACATAAGCGCGCGCCTTCTCCAGATCCTCCGGCGTGTCGACGCTGATCGGCGCTTCCGAAACTCGCGCAACCGCAATCGTCATGCCGGCTTCCAGTGCGCGAAGCTGTTCCAGCCGTTCGCGTTTCTCGAGCGGCGATGGCGGCAATTTCACAAAGCGGGACACTGCGTCGCGTTTGAAGGCGTAAATACCGACATGATGATACAGCGGCCCCTCGCCCGAGGGTGCGCGGGCGCGGGTGAAGTAGAGGGCCAGACCACGCATTGCCGTGACGTCCCAAGCCACGATAGGCTTCACCACGGCGGGATTGTCGAAATCGGCCGGGTTCTCGATTTCCGCTGCCACTGTACCGATATCGGCGCCGGTCGGGGCCAGCACGTCCACAGAAGCGCGAATCGCTTCCGGATCAAGCGCCGGCAGATCGCCCTGCACGTTCACCACCACATCGTGCACGCCGGCAGAATCGAAGGCCTCGGCCGCCGCGAACACCCGGTCTGACCCGCTGGGCAGCTCCGGATCGGTCAGCACCGCCCGCCCGCCGGCCGCCTCGACCGCGTCGGCAATTTCCTTGTCGCCTGCCGCCACGATCACCGGTCCAACGTCTGCCAATATGGCCTGCCGCCAGACCCGCACGATCATCGGCTGGCCCGCGATATCGGCCAGCGGTTTCCCCGGCAGCCTGGTAGCTGCCATGCGCGCCGGAATCACCACCAATGGGTTCATCGAAAGCCCCGCAATTCTCACAATTTATGCGACGCTACGCCGCAATGACGCCTCGACTCTGCCTAGTAATGTCGCGGCCGTTTCGGGGGGTATTCGGCCCAAAAGCCCGCGCCTCTCGCACGCCCATTTCTCGCGCGCAGCGGAGCCTGACCTTATGGATTCCTTTGAGTGGAACAAGATCGCGGGCGCGGTGCTTGGCACCCTGCTGTTCATTGTGGCGGTGCGAATCGCCAGCGGCTTCATCTTCGAAGTGCAGGAGCCGGCAAAGCCCGGCTATGTGGTGCAGGGAGTCGAGGCGCCGACCGGCAGCGGCGCGACTCAGGCAGCCGCGGAGGAAGCGATTCCGGATTGGGGTACAGTGCTGCCGAAGGCCAACGTCGCGGACGGCAAATCGATCTCCACACGCTGCGAGCAATGCCACGACCTTTCCAAAGGCGGCCCCAACAAGATTGGCCCCAACCTGTGGGGTGTTGTGGGCCGGCCGCGGGCTTCGCATCCGGGTTTCGATTACTCCGCCGCGATGAAATCCAAGGGCGGCGCCTGGACTTATGACGAGCTGTTCAAGTTTCTGAAGTCGCCGGGCGCCTACATCCCAGGCACCAAAATGAGCTTCGCCGGCCTGCGAAGCCCGACCGATCGCACGGATATCATTGCCTATTTGCGCACCCAGGCGGACAGCCCGACGCCCATTCCGCCGCCGCAGCCCGCCAAAGCGGCGGCACCTGCTGCAGCTCCCGCGAATGGGAAAGCACCTGCCGCAGCACCTGCGAGTGGTGCGGGCGCTCCGGCGACCGCAAATGGGCCGAACGGAACCGCTGCCGTTGCGCCGGGCAATCAATCGCCCGGCGGAACGTCCACAGCAGGTAGCAGCAGTGAGCCTTCCGGAAAGCCTGCTACGGCCTCAGAGAGACAGCCGTCCGGCACGTCGCCGAAGAAGCCGTAATTTGCCCTCGTCCGCTAAAGCGGCGAGCGTTGACGCATGAGCATGCTTCTGCTTGTCGTGCCGGCGAGATGGGCGCCCGTATGGCGCGCGCCGCTCGCGGATATCGTGCCGGACCTGATCGTCCGGGTGGAAGGGCAGGATGACTACGCGTCCGGCGATGTCGATTACGTCCTCACCTTTCGCCCGCCGCATGGCCTTCTGACAACGCTGCCGAACCTGAAGGCCGTGTTCTCACTCGGCGCCGGCGTTGACGGGATTCTCGCTGATCCGGATTACCCCAGGCATGTGCCGCTGGTACGCTTCGTGGACCGTACCCTGTCGCGTGAGATGGCGCAGTACTGTGTGATGCAGGTGCTGATGCACTACCGCATGCAGCGCGTGTTCGACCGCGCGCAGAGCGAACACAAATGGCGCCAGGCGCTGCTGCCGAAGCGGGCGGAGGACACCCGCATTGGCATTCTGGGGCTGGGCGAAATCGGCACCCTGACTGCGGAGCGCCTGCGCGATCTGGATTTCAACGTGGCGGGCTGGAGCCGAACGCGACGCGAGGTTCGCGGCGTGCAAAGCTTCGCGGGTGAAGACGAACTCGCGGCCTTTCTCAACCGCAGCGATATCCTCATCTGCCTGCTGCCGCTGACGCCGGAAACACGCGGTATCCTGGATGCGAAACTGTTTGCGCAGCTGCCCGAAGACGCCTTCGTCATCAACGTGGCGAGGGGCGGCCATCTGGTGGACGACGACCTGATCGCGGCAATCGATTCGGGCCATCTGTCCGGCGCCACCCTCGATGTGTTCCACACCGAGCCGCTGCCGGAAACGCATCCCTTCTGGTCGCATCCGAAGATCACGGTGACCCCGCACATCGCGGCGATTTCCGAGCCGCGGGTGGCGGCGCAATACTTGGCCGATCGCATTGCCCTGTTCGAGCAGGGTGAAGGACTCGACAATATCGTCGACCCGGAGCGCGGCTACTGAATCGCGAAATTCGCCAATCAGGGTCGCTTCGGGCAGACTCCAACCTGTGATCCGCAACAGCCCTTCGTCGTCACCCGGCGTGTCTGGGTCATCCAATGGGGTCGCCCCCCATAAAAGGATGACAGGCGAACTCGCCTGAGGGAGGTGGCTCTACAAAAAGGCAAATTTTGACAGCTTGGGAACTGCCACGTCTCTCCGTCTCTTTTAGCAGGAGAGACGGTTTTCAAGGCGGTCGGCTATCCGTGCTCGGAACCACCGTCCTGTCGGCCCGTTTTATTACGGCAGAAGGCTGTCGGATGCGACTGGCCGCAAAAGAATAGGGTGACACATGAGAAGGTTTCACAATGCGCTTGGACTGGCTTCATTTCTCGCTATCGCGGGCGCGACCTCGATGGTGGCCACCGTAGCCAGCGCCGTGACTGTCGAAAAAACCTATGTCGCGTGCAATCAGTACCGCGAATGCTGGCGGGTGCATCGGCTGTATGCCTATGGGGCAGCCGAGCCGATCACCTACTACAACGCCGATTGGTACGCCGCCCACGAGAATGATGTGCATGTCCACTGGGTCGCCGATCCTGCCGATGACCGTGGGTATTACGTGCATGGAACCTGGCACGCTGATCCCGGCGCTCGCGCCGTGCAGGGCGGAGTGACCGGTGCGGCCCTCGGCGCCGCGATCGGGTGCGTCGTAACGCTTCCGATTGGGTGCGCGCCCGGCGCCGCGGTTGGTGCGGCTGTGGGTGGCGGGACAGGCGCTGTCACCGGCGCAGCCACGACGCCTCATCCGTAATTCAGTAGCGACTGACAACACACAGGGCGGTCCCGGCAAGGCCGGGGCCGCTCTTTCACACTAGTCCCACTTCGCGGTTTTTCCCCGCGCAAAGTCAAAACAAAGACACTATCGCACGTTTGTCAACGTACGCCGGCTAACCACGGCCGCTGTCGGGCTGCAGC
>Ga0157372_10004588_pt1 | contig 14689 bp, 10 predicted proteins | sample C55metaG_FD_115307 | JGI IMG/M metagenome (GOLD analysis project Ga0157372, IMG submission 115307) | Corn rhizosphere microbial communities from Kellogg Biological Station, Michigan, USA - C5-5 metaG | ecosystem: Host-associated > Plants > Roots > Rhizosphere > Soil | place: USA: Michigan... | reverse complement strand
GTGTTGTCTTGGAGTGAAATCCCTCGTAACCCCATACAGGTACAATCACCCGGTTGTACACAAGTACGAAAACCAGGACGTATAGTGCGCAGATCAGAACCATGATGGTCCGGGAGCGCAGAAAACGGCGGATCCAAAAACTACCTTTAGTCGACATTGCGTGAGCTGTCATGGACGGAAACATCTAGAAAAATGAGAGACGAAGGTCTGCGGGGACTCGCGGGTTCCGACTCGCTGAGAGTAGGACCGCGTTACGTCTTCTACGCTCGTATTGCAGTCGCAGCGATCCGGAATAGTACGAGGTAATAGACAACTTTGGAGGCGGTGTTCATTGCACTCATAACGGTCACCATGTAGAGCATCGGCCAATCAAGATGGCGTGCAACAAAGAAGACCATGAGATTTCCACCGAGGATCAACAGGTCATAGATCAGCTTCAGGCGTTGACCGTGCAACACATAGACTAATCGACTCAACGGACTAACGATGAATGACGTCAGAAACCAGGGAGCGACGATTGAGGCGATGATCCCCGACAGCCTCCATTTGATTCCGAATACGACAATGAAGATCGGTTCACCGAAGAGGAAGACCGTCAAGGCCGGGACGATACCCATAGCAAGCAAGGCCATGGTGGTGCTATGAAAAAACCGTAACAGCCGTTTTGGATCTTCGCGGGCATAAAGGGCAGCGCGGCTATGAAATGCATCGGCCATGCTGGCGCCGATGAGGACTACCGGCACAGCCAGGACTCTCCACACGAGGGAGTAATAACCGCCAACGTCTGCGCCGTAAAGTGTTACCAGTAGCGGCAAGGGGAGGCTTGTGCCCAGTACATTAAGCAACGAGGACGGCGTCGAATACAGAGGAAACTGGCGATTGCTTCTCAATGCTATCGCGGCATCGTGAGCACTGAGACCATAATGACGCGCCGCCGGCCAGGCACTCCGAATCATGCGGCTCATCCCGATAGCACGGCCAATGACTTCGCCGAATAGTAAGCCGAAAGAATGTAACCCGATAGCTCCCAGAGCGACTTGCGATACGCTACGTCCGCCATTCTGGAAGATGAGAGCCCGCGACACAGTATTGAATCTCTCATCACGGAGCGACCAATACCGCAGAATCGAAAACAAACCTGCGAACAAGATGGCGGGAACCATCAACCCCGCTGCATATGTAGGTAGAACACCGAAGCCAACGAGCGAGAAGTGAATCATGATATATAGCAAGATCCCCCCCACCGCACTCATCGGTAGGGTTAACACTGTCGACAGAATCGCGAGTTGGGAGGCCTCCTTTTGGCCGGTGGCAGAAACAATTGCTACGTCATATTGCAGGGAAGCTGCCGCTGCAGCAACAGCGAGGAATGCATTAAAGAGTCCCAAATTGCCGATGTCATCCGGGAGATATAACCGTGTCAGGATCGGTGCTGCAGCAAGTGTGAAAAGATGCCCCAGGGAGGCTCCGCCACTAAGTACGACTACGTTCATCGCAAACGGAAAACTATGACGAAATTTGGCGAACCGCTCGACAGTCTCCTCCTTCACATCTTGCATCTCGCACCCAACAATTCATTTCCATCGCTCAGTCTCAGAAGGTTATATCTATATCCCTACACGTGTCGTAATGAGCGGGGATAGTTCAGCTTGGCAAGTTCGCTGGGGATTCGCTTTTCTCAGAAGGCACGCTGCATCCATCGTTCCGCAATAAACGTACGGGCGATATCGCTGTCTGGAATGGCCGCCCCACGCCGGAACCGGTCATAGTACTTCAGAAATTCGTGGTCGTTCAGGATACCGGCTCGGGAAAGGTGACTATTTTGAAATGTACGCCGGATCAGATCATTCAGATCATGTTTTAGCCAAGTTTGTTCGGGAGTGAGGAATCCCTGTTTGTCGCGGCGCCAGCGAATTGCGTCGGGTAACTCGGGAAACGCCTGTCGCAGCAAATACTTCGTCCACCCATTTCTGATCTTCCATTGAGCCGGAACATTTAACAGGAGTTCCACCAGCCTGTGATCGAGAAAGGGGTGCCTCACTTCGAGCGAGTGTGCCATCGAGTTTCGATCTTCGTAATGCGTCAGTGCTGGAACAGAGTATTTCTCGATGTCTGCCATCTGGCGAGATGCAATATCCCCACAGGTCCAGATGGGCACGGGCGAGTAATCTGATTTAAATGCGCGGTCAAGTCCAGTGCCGAGTGCTGGAATGTAACGTCGAGCCGAAGGGAGCGCGAATTGATGGACGACGGTACGCTGCCACAGACTTGCACCTAACTGAAATACTGCTTGCGAATACCTTCGCTGGCGGTACAACAATTTCAGGTGGAAGAAGAAGAACTTCAAGTATCCGAGGAGGACTTCATCCCCTCCCTGGCCGCTCAGAAGAACTGTAACATCCGTTTCCTGTTTAATGGCATGGAATAATTTGTATTGCGCCACTACACTGAAGCCGCCAACGGGCTCGTCGCTGTGGTCGAGAACCTTATCGAGATCTTGAAGGACGTCAGCGCATCCAAAAACAATCTGACGGTTCTTCAGACCCGTTTCAGCCAGGATGTTGATGTGTCGGTGCTCGTCGCAAAGGCCGTCCTCAGATACGATCGAATAGCTTTCGACGTCGTTACCATTGGTCATCCCGCAGCCGACTGCAATGGCAGACGAATCGAGACCGCCGCTCAACAGTACGCCGACCTTGACGTCGCTACGGAGTCGCAACTTAATACTATCGACAAATAGCTCTCGGAACTGTTCCACAGCTTGCTGCAGTGAGCCAATGCCATTGGTGCGAGGGAAGTTCCAATACTCGCTTTCTCTTACATCGCCGGTATCGAGGGCAATAACGATGTTCGTCCGCGGTGCTGCTTTGACGATGCCCTCGAAGAAAGTCTCGCGTGAGTGATCGAGCAATCCTTGTGTGATGAATGCCGACATGATCTCGGCGTTCATCCGGCGCGCCGGTAGTAAAGGAAGAAGCTGCTTGATTTCGCTCGCAAAGTAGATGCAGCCCGGAAGGCGTAAAAGATATAGCGGCTTGATGGAAAATCGATCTCTGCTCAGCACCACGCGTTGATTGGGTACGTCAACAATGGCAAATGCCCACATGCCGTTGAGACGGTTGAATCCCTGCTCTCCATATTCGCTGTAAACGTGCAAGATGACTTCAGTATCAGTGTCAGTAATGAATTCATGCCCTTTCGCCTGCAACTCCCGCCGCAGCTCCAGGTAGTTGAAGATTTCACCGTTGTAGGCGATCCAGCAATCTTCGTGATCAGTCATTGGCTGGTGGCCGTTGGAGGAAAGATCGAGTATTGACAGACGGCGATTACCCAAAAAGACGTCGAAGCAATCGCCCGCCCGCCCTGCCGGCTGCTTGAGCTTTAGTGCGCGGACGCCGTGGTCGTCAGGGCCCCGATAAGATGTCACGTCATTGAGTTTCGAAAAGTGCTCAAATGCTGCACCATCGAAAAATCCTTCGGTATTTACGGCACCAAATATTCCACACATATTGTCTTGACCGCTCCCATGCGGCGGGCCGTGCTCTTCCCGTAATTTCAGATCATTGAAAGCATCGCTGCGGTGGCTCTTAACGCACAGTCAGGTATCTGGTGCTAAGACGCACGGCTCTCGGCAATGGCATCCGTCTCACTATTCGTATTCATAGCAGCTCGTTTACGCAGGTTGAGATGTGCCCACATGCGATATGACAACTCACAGCGCTTCGCCCAGAGGAACTCAAGGGTGCGCTTCGTTTGGCCCACGCTCCCGAAGCATAGACATTCCGTCGCGAGCAGGTTCAGGTAGAACGCCAGAGGGTTCGGTTCTTTGAACCGGCGATCGAAATACATGCCGGAGACGTCCATGGCGGCCCAGCCCCAACTGAACGCGAATGCGTACCATGCCACTTGACTGCACATCACATACCGCGCTGATTCTCGCGTATCTGGCGTAGCATCCTGCACTTCGCATGTACCTGCGGGATTTACTAGTAAAGCTTTGTCCAGATCATGCAGATATATTGAAAACGGTTTAATTCGCCCAATGAGGAATCTGCCAAACCGTAAGCGCACCGCTCGTAAGGTTCTATTCACCGCTTGTTGGACGACGTGTATTGAGATTGCTTCGGGTGTGCGATCGATCACTTTCGGTGCGGCCACATCGTTCATGTATTTGTCGATGGCTTCAGTGGAACGGAATCTTTGCACATTTGAGTCCCATTCATCACCGGGGTACATAAAGTTCACGCCCGGCAGGTTCTGGCCCGCAACTCGCCGTGGCGTAATGGCAAACTCATTCATCCAGCTGTTCTCCTGGCTACAGAAGTAAATGAAGCTGGCAAATGGAATAGTTATGTCCGGATTGAGCGAGTTGACTCGAAATCGCAGCTCTTGCAACTTTGCCTCCACTTCGCGCAGTTCGTCGGCGTGGTTTCCGATCCAGTTAGCAAACGAGAACTGCGTCAACAGCACGGTCACTTGACCGACCAGTTTCGAGATGTGCTTCAGGTGGCCGGGCTCGATGACGCAATCGTTCAGGTTCAATATATTCATTCGCTCAGCACGTATGGCTATCCAGGAATCCATCGATCCAACTGAACCACACAATACTTCTATCCCACCGCGCAACTGTGTCCACTTGTTCAGCGTGAGTTCCTGGACATTTGAGTACCCCAGCCCTCGCAATACCCTGGGAATGCGCTGCGATGCATGCTTCTGGTAGAGCATAGTCAGCTTATTTCTTTCCTGATGAGGAAGGCTTTTGAGCGTTGGGAAATTAAGGTGATCGGGGTGTTGGTGCGAGATCCAGACATAATCAATCTCTTCCCAAGGGACCGTTGCAGCGGGACTCAGCAATGCCCATCCCTGGTTGAATGCTTTGCCAAACAACCACGGATCGCATAGGAGTGTGACTCCGCCGCTTTCGACACTAAAGCTCGCGTGACTCACAAACCGAATCTTCATAACAGTCCTAAAGTCTCTGATACAAGAGCTAAAACGAATATGATCCCTCGGTAACGCTTCCGCTGGCCTAATACTGTTCCGCCTATAGCTGTTGCTGCGCTTTGAAGTGGCAACTCACGCCATGAGGGTTTCTGCCCCCAGGACCTTATGCTCAGGTAGCAGGGATGCGTAAAACGACAGCAGCACCTGCTCTTCATTAGCCCAGCTAAAATGCTCCTCGGCCGCTCTGCGCCCACGCAGCCCCATGGTTTCTGCTTCACCAGGGTTTCTTATCAGATGCTCAATCGCGGCTGCGATGTCGTCCACGTTGCGAGGATCTGCAAGTAATCCGCAGCCAGCGTCCCCGATGATGCTACGCCACAGTGGGAAGTCAGATGCGGCCACGGGAATTCCCGCAGCCATGTATTCGAAGAGCTTGGTTGGCTGCGAGGTCAGGTAGGCTTCGTCGGGGTGCAAGACCACCAGCCCGACCTGCACTCTGTTGAGTAAGAGAGCAATGCCGTTGCGGTCGAGTTCGCCGTGCCAATTAACATGTTGCCAGCTCGGTTCAGCCGTGAAGGCAGCTTCCTGCTCTTTCACATAAAAGCAGCCGCCTAGCTCAAGTTTTATATGGAGCGAGTCCGGAAGCAAATCCACTGCCGCCAGCATCTCACGGATGCCGCGCTCTTCTGAGAGTCCGCCGTAGTAGACAACTGCCGGATCACGTTTCTTCCACTCCGATCTCGTTGCGGGAATAAATTCATCGAGCATAACGAAATTATTTACAACAACGGTATTAGGATGGATAGACCGAAACCGATCTGCCAGAGCCGGGGTAGCCGCAATCAATCCGCTCATACGTCGCGCGGCAGCATTCTCCACACGTTCCACGGCCCACATCAACGACTTTCGGAGAAACCTCGGAATATAAGCCTTCAATAGCATGGTTCTGGGTAAATCTTCGTGTATGTCGTAGATCACCCTCTTCCCAGCTGTGCGGAGGACAAGTCCAACGACGAGAAGCTCTGGATCGTGAATGTGGTAAACGTCCGCCGCGGCTTCAAATGCTGCTTTGCACATCCCAGCCATTTTGACTGTCACTCTTTGGATCCGGCCATGAGTCGTGCCCAATCCTCGGAGCTTCACTGAGTCCACGGTCTGATTGCTGGTGTGGTTTCCCAGCACAATGACCTCATAACCCGCACGAGCGAGTGATCGGCATTCTTTGTGAAAGATACGCACGTCCAACGGAGAATGCACGGATGTTAGGTGTACGACGCGATACGTTTTGAGGTTAGTAGTCGTGGGCATAAGTCGTTTCCGGAGGTTGGTCCCAGGTTTCCGGGGTGTGAAAGACGCGGCTGGCGAACAGCGCCGCCTTGTCGAAGGCCCAGCGGTGTTCCATCGAAGCAAGTTCCGCCGCGGGGATAATCATTGCTTTTCGTTCGCTGCGTAGAAAGTCCAACAGAGTAGAGACCGACACGAACCAGCCATCCCGGGCTGCAAGCTTGCGTAGAAGTTGTTCCGTCCTGAAGTCGACGATGCCCCTCTTTGTGAAGCCACAAGCAAAATGGACATACATGATGCAAACCCCACCCTCCGCTTCGAGGCGCTCCTGATTAGCTTCACAAAGCGTCTCGCAGAAGCTGCTCGCATTACCTCCCCTGCAGCTACTGAACCAATAATTTACAAATGGCCGCGCTGGGTCGTGATAGGGCATCGTAGGATTTACACGGTCTAGATTGATTTCGCGAAAAACGAAGTTGCGAACATAGTCCACCGTTTCACGGCATAGGTCGCCCCAGAAAAAAGGTGTGTCAGGATCATGCCCCTCAAAGATATGCCCGTCCTGCAGCGCCGTACCCGCCCTATATAGAAAGCGCAGCCTGCTAAAACGAGCCGCTCCCCAGTAGATGTTGTCACGGTTTGTAGAATGGTTGGCGTGAACACGGGGATAGCGGCCGATCAGCTTTCGAAATTCTTCGAGCCCATGTTTGATTATTTCGCGCGTTGAGTCATGGTTACGCACATTATGTAATGCAATTTCGAACCCCAGCTCCTTTAGGCCGAGAATGAATTTGAGGTAGTCGGCGTCCTGAAGACTGCTACCCCCCTGCCGTCCACTCCGAACGCTTGCTAGTGGCCAGACCGATTTCGTTGTCTGCATGCCGAGCTCGGCGAGGAGGCGGTATACGGGACTGATATTTTCAACTGTGCTCAGGTCGGTATCGTCAAGAATCGTAAAGGCAAATCTTTTATTGTTCGGAAATCTGTTCATTGATTTCTCTCTCTATGACTTCTCGCTCGACGCTTTGCCGCTGAAGCAACGGTAGGAGCACTGTCTGCAGAAGAATGCCGCAATCGCTTCGAAATGTCGCTCGCGCAGCATACTCGCTGTCGAGCCTTGCCTTTTGAGGAAGTACTTCCTGAAGATAAAACGAGGCTAGTTGTTCGGTTGGTACTTGCGCCAACAGTCGTTCTTCATCACAGAAGGCAAGACTGGCAGCGCCGGTCACGCCAGGCGTGAGCTCCAGAACCCGTCGATCTTCGACGTTGGCTTGCGCCCAAAATTCTTCTAGATCGGGGCGGGGGCCAACTAAGCTCATCTCGCCTTTCAGCACGTTAAACAGTTGCGGCAACTCGTCAAGCTTCCGTTTCCGCAACCAGCGCCCTATTCTGGTGACACGAGCGTCGCCATCGCGAGTTAACCCTGGACCATTCTTCTCTGTCACCATGGTCCGGAACTTTAATAAATGAAATTCGCGACCGTTTTGACCGAGCCGTTTTTGTCGAAAGAAGATCGGCTTGCCCGAATGGATTGCGATAGCCAATGCAATCACGCAGATTGCAGGTAACAACACGAGCAATCCGAGTGCAGAGGTGACGAGGTCCATGCAGCGCTTTTCACGGGACCAGCACCAGTTTGACTCAATGTTCGAAGAAGACGACTTAGCCACGGCAATCCCCACTTTCAACCTGCATATGCATGCTGCCGCCGACAGTTCTTCTGAATAAATTGCTCGACGGTGGTGGCTACCCTCTTTACTTCCGCATCGCTCATATCCGGATAGATCGGCAGGGAGATGCAGCGCATGAATGCATCCTCCGCATGAGGGAAATCGCCAGAGCAATACCCATAGTGATCCCGATAATAGGGATGCAGGTGAAGAGGAATGAAATGAACACTGCTACCAATTCCAGCCTGCTTTAATTGTTGGATTAGATCACTACGACTGCTCGAAAGCATTTCCGAGCGAAGCCGCAGTATGAAGAGGTGCCAGGAATGTGTAGTATTCACGTTTCCCGTAGGCGGCATTTCCAGCTCATCCATGCCAGAAAATGTCCGCAAATAAAAATCTGCAATTTCACGTCGCCGCAGATGGAATGCCTCTGCCTTCTTCAGTTGGGCTATTCCCAATGCTGCTAGCAGGTCGGGCATGTTGGATTTAAAACCCGCGTCGATAATCTCGTAATACCATGAGCCCTGGTTCGTATAGCGCTTCCACGCATCGCCACTTATGCCGTGCAGTCGCATGACTGACGCTCGCGTCGCGTATGCCTGATCGTTGGTCGTCAACATGCCGCCTTCACCGGTAGTGATTGTCTTGGTGGCGTAGAAGCTGAATGCGGTGATCTCTGAAATAGATCCGATTCGCTGTCCGTCATAGCTAGCCGGCAGGGCATGTGCTGCATCCTCGATCAAATGAATCGAATGGAGTTCGGCAAGCTTGCGAAGCGCCCTCAGATCACAAGGTTCACCGGCAATATGCACGGCGATGATCGCGCGCGTCTTCGGCGTAATTCTACGAGCGGCGTCGGCGGGATCGATGTTGAATTCACCTGGCAGGCTGTCACAAAGCACCGGTCGCGCCCCTAGATAAACCACTACCTCAGCCGTTGCGGCGAAGGTATAGCTTGGCACCAGCACTTCGTCCCCGGCAGTTATGCCCACGGCATCGAGTGCAATATGAAGTGCGGACGTACACGAGTTGACTGCAACCGCATATTTGCAACCGACAAACGAGGCAAAGTCGCGTTCAAACTGCTGAGTGACTGGTCCCGTGGTCAACCAGCGGGATTCAAGAACTTCGCGGACGGCCTGCAACTCCTCTGGGCCGATCGATGGACGATGAAATGGAATCGAGTTCTCTTGCATAGTTAGGGCTCCAATCGGGGCTGCTAAGTGATCTAAGTTGGAATGTCCAGTTGGATTTACGCCGCAACAACGGAAACATTGGTGATCTCTCGGCAATAGCCGTCCTCGATGAGATAGTTGCGTCCACAATCAAGGCAGCCCACTTTGTCTGCTTCGGGCAGACGGACCCCGCAGGCACACATCCAGCCAGCCGAATTTGCCGGAACTCCCATCACCAGTCCATAGTCCGGTACATCGTGAGTGACTACGGCGCCAGCGGCCACAAAACAATACTGGCCCAATGTGACGCCGCAGAGGATGGTTGCATTGGCACCAATCGATGCACCTCGCTTCACGAGGGTTCGTTTGTACTCATGTTTGCGCTCGACATGGCTACGTGGGTTAATCACATTTGTGAAGACCATAGACGGTCCGCAGAAGACGTCGTTTTCAAGTTCCACGCCGGTATACACCGAGACGTTATTCTGAATCTTGACTCGGTCTCCGATTGTGACCCCTGGGCTGATTACAACGTTCTGGCCGAAGTTACAGTTACGCCCGATACGCGAGCCGGCCATCACATGGCTAAAATGCCAGATCTTGCTGCCGGGACCAATTTCGCAGCCACTTTCGATGACTGCAGTTGGATCAGCGAAATACTTTACTGTGCACTCATGAACCTTAACTGTTTCAGCGTGCGCACGCAGTGATCGCTCACAGGCATCCAGCACCTGAAGCACTTTCACGCCATCCGCGCCGCCGGTCCGTGGAGTTGTACGGGCCACCATGCATTCGATGAAGTGCTCACATTCCTTTCTGAGGGGTTCCTCTGCCGGAAGCGGCACTACTTGCCCTTCATCCTTGCAAGCTACCGGCATGCGGTTCACCCAATCGATACGATGGGGATAGAGGACAAGCTTGCGCTCTTTTTCTACGTCATCGAAAACCGCTGTTTTATTTCCGGCAACAATGACCATCCTCTGTTCCTTGAACGGGTGAAGCCAACTCACGAAGATGTGGGCCTTCACGCCGCTCTGGAATTCACAGGCCGTCAGCGTCGTGTCATAGATTTGAGGATTGATGTACGCCCCGCCCGTAGCGGTTATACCAACTGGCGCCTCGTCCAAAAGATAAAGGATGGCGGAGATGTCGTGGGGGGCGAAGCTCCACAGAATGTTCTCCTCTGTCCGGAGCTTTCCCCAGTTGAGACGCGACGAATAGATGTACTGGATTCGACCTAGCTCGCCGGCGTCAATCAATTCCTTGAGTTTCAAAATTGCTGGATGATATTGGAGAATGTGTCCAACCATAAGGATGCGGTGTTCTTTCCCCGCGAGGTCAACGAGTTCCTGTCCCTGGTCCACCTGGAGCGCGAGTGGCTTCTCCACGTACACATCTTTGCCCGCGAGCAGACATTCTTTAGCTAGCTCATAGTGTTGAACAGCAGGCGCCGCAATTGCCACGCCCTGGACCTCAGGGTCGTTCAGCAGTGTGTTCAGGGATGGGCAGGTGTCCACACCAAACTGTGCATGCGCCTCTTGCAGAGCTCCGGCGCGCGAATCACAGACGCACTTCAACACCCCGAGGGCATGAAAATTCCGAACAAGGTTTTTGCCCCAGTATCCATTTCCAATCACGGCAATCTTTGGAAGCATCGTTTGTCCTTTCAGCTAATCCAGGATTTTGCTGCTTGTCTTCTAGGCCGCATGCTGGTAAAAGTGCGAAATCGTCGCAACAACTCTACGCTGCTGATCGAGCGTCAACTCGGGATAAATCGGTAGTGAAAGCACCTCGCGGCAGGTTGCCTCGGCATTCGGAAAATCTCCGGCGCGGTAGCCGAGATATGAGAATGCAGGCTCAACATGAAGCGGGCTCGGATAGTAGATCTCTGTCGGGATTCCATGATCTCGCAGATAGACCTGCAGTTCATCTCGCCGCGGAGCACGGATCGAATACTGGTTGTACACATGAAAACTGGTTTCCTGCGAGCAAGGCAGTGTTAGCCGCTGTGTTAATCCATATTCGGCGAACAGCTCGCGGTAGCGCTCGGCATTTCGCCGGCGGCACTGCGTCCAATCATTGAGATACCGTAGTTTGACACGCAAGATCGCCGCCTGAAGAGCATCGATCCGGCTGTTGATCCCCAATAACTCGTACTGATATTTTCTTCTCGCGCCGTGGACTCGAAGTACGCGCAGGCGCTCAGCAAACTGCGGATCACTCGTTGTGATCATGCCTCCGTCGCCTGCTCCCCCCAAGTTTTTAGAGGGAAAGAAGCTAAAGCAACCAAAAGTTCCCAGACTGCCAATGCCTTTCTCCTTCCATCGTGCACCGATGGCCTGAGCAGCGTCTTCGATTACGGCAAGATGGTGTTTGTGTGCAAGCTCCAGAATTGCATCCATGTTTGCCGGGAGGCCGAAAAGGTGAACGGGCATAATGGCACGACTGCGCGGTGTAATTGCTGCTTCGATCTGCCGATCGTCGATGTTGAAGGTATTTGAATCAATATCCACAAACACTGGACGGGCCTTCAATCGCGCGATGGAACCCGCGGTGGCTCCAAAGGTGAACGGAGTGGTAATAATCTCATCGTCCGGTTCAACTCCAATAGCCATCTGCGTCAGGAAAAGCGCGTCAGAACCGGAGCCGCATCCTATCGCGAACTCTGCGCCCACATATTCAGCTATTTCACGCTCGAGGGCCTCGACCTCAGGACCGAGGATAAAGTGCTGAGATTCAAGAACGCCAGTGACTGCGTCGACGAGCTCATCACGGATCTCTGCGAACTGCGCCTTCAAATCCAGAAATGGGATGTTTGCGAATGAAGGTTCTGTTGAGACCGGCAACTCGTATTGAGCCGAAGTGTGGGTGGCCAAGCGAATCCTCCTATCAAACTGCCGCGGTAAGGTCAGTAACGCGCTATATTCAACTCTATGAAACAAACAGAGAGATAGTGCCGTCCCCAAAGGTCTAGTAAGTCGCCTCACTGACTTACAGCTCTAATAGTCGTTCGAGGACATACGGCTAGTAGCCATAGGCAGCATAGCCATGGTGGACATCTACTGCATTCAGGACGAGAGTTAGGATTGGGGCTGACTTCATCACTCCAAGCAGTTCCATGCTTCGTGTTATTGCTCCTCTCGGAGTCTGTCCGGCACGCCCTACTAAAATTACGCCATCTACGAGGGTCGAGAGAGCAAGCCCATCCGCATAAGGCAGGATTGGCGGCGTGTCGATCACGACGAAGTCGAAGCGTTCGCGCAAACGTACCACCAGTGCTCTGATGGCCCCCCCCGTCAACAGATAGTTGGCATGATCAGCCGGCCCTGTAGAGGGAACAATTGTCAGGTTCTTGACGTCGCGAGATGGAAACATGACCTGATCGAGGGTTGCCGAGCCTTTCAAATATTGCTCAAGGCCAACTTTCGGAAGCAACTTGAAACTCGCTCCGACCGCGGGCATCCGCAGATCGGCATCGACCAGACACGTTCTGCCGTGCTTCGTTAATGCAATCGCCAGATTATTGGCCAGCGTGGTCTTGCCTTCTCCGGGTAGGGGCGAAGTGATAAGAACAACCTTTGGCGGATCCTCCGTCCCCGATAAGAACAGCATCGTCCGCAGTGTATGCACCGCCTCCGACTCGGGCGAATTGGGACGTTGTAGCAGGAAGCAATCTGGCCCAACGTAGTCCTCACAGTTTCTCCACTCCAACTTGAGATTGGTTCGATGCTTTCCCAAAATCGTCAGTTCATTGTGGCCTGCGTGAATCGCGGGCACAACTGTCACCGAGGGTAAATCGATCCAATCTCGAACTTCATCGGCGTTTTGAACGCGATCCTGAATCCGGTCTTTCACGAAGGCCAATGCCACGCCACCAATCAATCCGATCAGCGCCCCCGCCATTATGTTCAGTGACTTGTGCGGACGAGCCGGATGGTCGGGTACACGTGCTTGGCTCACAATGTGGATGTTGCTGGATTTCGACGCTGCAGAAATCCCGGACTCCTTGATTTTGGCGTAGAGCGCGTTGTAGAGTTCCCGGTCGGCTTGCGCATCCCTCTTGAGCGTGTTGTACTGCGCCAAAGTAGCGAGATCTGTGGTTGCGTCCTTCACCTCTCCGCTCAACAATACCTCGCGCGCTTTCGCAGCACGATAGTTGGTCCAGAGTTCCGAGACGATTGCTACACGCTGAGCCTTGATCTGGTCCTGCAGTTCATTTACCTGACCCTGCAGTTTGCGTACTTCCGCATGGTTTGGTCCATAGATCACGCGTGCTTGGGCGAGTTGCGAATCAGCTTCAGCAAGCCTCTGCGTGAGTGCCTGGACAACCAGACTATTGCGAACCTGCGGCAGCGATTCAGGGTTGCTGGCCGGTGCCAGGAAGGATTGAAACTGAATTCGATCTGATTCCGCCTGCACGAATTGCTTATTGAGATCGCCCATCTTTTCGGCGTAAGTGTTGGAATTCGGATCTACATCGGCAATGCCAGTCTTCGCGCCAAAGCTGGAAAGCGCACGCGCGGACGATTCCATCTTCTCCCGGATGTCGTCGAGTTGCATCGAGAGCGATACCGAGGACTCGGCAATCGCTTGGCTCCGTGCCTCGGCGTTTCGCTGTACCATCAGCTTCATCAGCGAATTCACCACAGTGGCTGAAAGACGTGGATCGTGAGCGGCAAAGGTCACCCCGACCAGGCGGCTCGAGGGATCGCGACGGATCGAGAGCCGCGATTGGAAGCTACGAAGGGCTGCCATTTCATTCGGTGTCAGTTGGTCAGAACCCGTGACGGTTATAGGTCGGCTTGGCGCTTCTTTTATGATCTCCGGATTGGTGTCCAGATGGAGGGCCTGAATCGTGGCAAGCGCTAGATCATCCGTTTGGAGCTTTTGCACCTCAGTGGCAATGTATTCCGAATCTATAAGTCCAACACCAGTGAGGTCGAGAGAAAAGGTCTCCGCCCCGGGAGGATCAATCTGCAGCCGACCCTCTGCCTCGTAGACCGGTTTCATGGCGAGGGTCGCCACTGTAACCACTACAACGACGGCAACGGCGAACAGAACCGACCAGCGCCACTGGTTTAAGACAACCCGAAGCGCGCGCAGCCAGTCCGTCGGCGGGTGCCTGCGGGAAGTAAGTAAATTTCCAGGCTGCGTCTGGCGCGGTACACCAGGCAAAGCTTCGCCAACCTCAGTCGCAGAGTGATATGAGGATAAGTTCATAATGATCAGGTATTTGGGATGTATTTCCAACTCGTATCGTGGCCCTTTGTGGCCCTGCATCGATAATTGTACCGAATGTGAAACCCCTCTTCCAGGATCGAGCGCATCAGCGCTTACGCCGCAAACCTAGCTGCCGCAAACCTAGTTAATGTGACCGCAGTGGCCCAGGGTTCTTCCGGAGGGTGATTGAGACATTCTCAACCGAAATTGAGGTTGTCTCCCGCGAATAACGCTATAACTCAGGAAGTAAATTATTTTGCAGGCTCCACTCTCGGACATTTTGCAGATAGGCGTCGGTGTGATAGGTCACATAGGCAAGGAAATCATCGGTAACATCGATAACATTGACTATTTTTCGCACATTTGAGCGGCTAAGTAATCGGCTAAGTAATC